>Ga0180222_1001027_pt1 | contig 33063 bp, 30 predicted proteins | sample eDN5th37CKraftOP_FD_151336 | JGI IMG/M metagenome (GOLD analysis project Ga0180222, IMG submission 151336) | Enriched Organic Plus compost microbial communities from Emeryville, California, USA - eDNA 5th pass 37_C Kraft OP (version 2) (version 2) ...
TATCGCCGAGCGGCTCCAGAAGCTCGATCTTGGTGTTGGGCAGCGTGATGAACACCGTGCTGACGCCGTGGTCCAGCTGCGGCACCTTGTCCGAGACCGCAGCACCGAGCGTGTCGCGATAGACCGCCGCCGCCGCCGCGATGTCGCGCACCGCGATGGCGACATGGTTGAGCCGTCCGATCATGGCGTCCGCCTTTGTCCCATTCGCGCGCCTTATACCGGAAGAACGTGGACGTGGCACATGGGCTTCTTGCCCCAGCGCTCCGCCATCGCGGCGCGCACGGCACGGCGCACCGCCTCCGCGACGCTGTCGGCGTCGCGCCGCCGCGCCCGCGGCAGGCTGCGCAGCGTCTGCTCGATGGCGTCGGCCGCGACATCGGCCATCAGCTCGCCGGCGGCATCTTTCTCCGGAATGCCGATCAGGTCGAGCTCGGGATCGGCCACCACCTCGCCCTTGTCGTCGATCGCGATCGCAACCGAGATCGCGCCGGCGAACGACAGCCGCCGGCGGTCGGCCACGGTGCGCGCCTGTGCATCGACCAGCAGCCGACCGTCCTTGTAGAGCCGGCCCGACGGAATCTCGTCGATCACGCCGACCGACGGCGCGATCCGCACCAGATCGCCGTTGCGGCAGGTGACGACCTCGCCGACGCCGGCCTTGCGCGCCAGCGCCGCGTGCTCGGCGAGATGCAGCGCCTCGCCATGCACCGGGATCAGCAGCTTCGGCTTCACCCAGGAGATCATGTCCTCGAGCTCGGCGCGCCGCGGATGGCCGGAGACATGCACCAGATGGGTGCGGTCGGTGATCACCTCGATGCCCTGCTCGATCAGGCCGTTGAGCACGCGGCCGACCGCCTTCTCGTTGCCGGGAATGGTGCGCGCGGAGACGATGACGCGGTCGCCGCGCGACAGCGTCACGTCCGGGTGCTGGTCGGCGGCGATGCGCGCCAGCGCCGCGCGCGGCTCGCCCTGGCTGCCGGTGCACAGCGCCACCACCTTGTCCGGCGGCAGATAGCCGTAGGCGTCCTGGCTGCGGAAGTCCTGCACGCCATCGAAATTGCCGGTCTCGCGCGCGACCTGCACCACGCGCTCCATGGCGCGGCCCACCACCACGACCTCGCGGCCACAGGCGCGCGCCGCCTGCGCCACCACCTTGAGCCGGCCGACATTGGAGGCGAAAGTGGTCACGGCGACGCGGCCCGGCGCGCTGCGGATCAGCTCGGCGATGGTGCGGGCGACGTCCTGCTCGGAGGGCGAACGGCCGTCGCGGATCGCGTTGGTGGAATCGCCGACCAGCGCCAGACACCCCTCCTCGCCCAGCGCGCGCAGCTTGGCCTCATCCGTGCGCGGCCCGAGCACCGGCGTCGGGTCGATCTTCCAGTCGCCGGTGTGCAGCACGGTGCCGGCCGGCGTGCGGATGATCAGCGCATTGGATTCCGGTATCGAATGCGCGACCGAGACCAGTTCCACGTCGAACGGCCCGATCGTGACGCGGCCGCCGACCGGCACGATCGTGACCGGCACCTGCGGCGCGCCCGGTTCGCTCTGGCGCTTGGCCTCGAGCAGCGCGGCGGTGAAGGGCGTCGCATAGACCGGCACGCCGAGCTGCGGCCACAGATCGAGGATCGCGCCGAAATGGTCCTCATGCGCGTGGGTGAGGACGAGCCCGGCCAGATTGCGCCGCTCCTCGATCAGATAGCGGATATCGGGCAGGATCAGGTCGACGCCGGGAAGCTGGTCTTCGGAGGCAAACGACACGCCGAGATCGACCGCGAGCCAGGCGCGCCGCCGGCTGTCGCCGAGCCCGTAGATCGACAGATTCATGCCGATCTCGCCGACGCCGCCGAGCGGCGCGAATACCAGTTCCGGTTGCGCAGCCATTCCGGGTTCAATGCTCCGCTTGCCGTGCCGCGGAGTCAAATCCGAACACGTCGCCTGCCGTGATCGCCTCGACCGTGCCGTCGCTGCGGTGCAGCAGCAGCCGGCCGGCCTCATCGACGCCGTCGAACCGGCCGGACAGTTCCCGCTCGGGCAGCCGCACGCGGATGGTTTGCCCGAGGCCATGGGCGCGGCCGAGCCAGGCGGCGTGGATCGCGGCGAAGCCCGTGCCGCGGTCCCATTGCGCGAGCCGCTGCGCCATCGCCGCGGACAGCGCAGCGAACACGGCGTCGGCATCAACCGCGAAAGCGGACAGGTCGGCCGCGGGAAATTCCGTATCGGGCGGATGGCTGAGGCAGTTGACGCCCATGCCGATGGCGACGCTGTCGCCCTCCGCCTCGATCAGGACGCCGGCGACCTTGGCGCCGCCGAGCAGCACGTCGTTCGGCCATTTCAGCGTCAGCGCCTCGGCGCAGGCCGGCGCGCAGGCGGAGAGCGCATCGGTGAGCGCGACCGCGGCGACGAAGGACAGTTGCGGCGCCTGCGCCGGCGGCGACGGCGCGTGCAGCAGCAGCGTCGCGAACAGGTTGCCGGGCTGCGATACCCAGCCCCGGCCGCGCCGGCCGCGGCCCGCGGTCTGCATGCGCGCCACCACCCACAGCGGCCCGCGCTCGCCGGCGCGCGCCAGCCGCAATGCCTCGGCATTGGTCGAGCCGATGACGTCGTGGACGATGAGGCGGACGCCGGCTGCCGCCGCCGCTGAGTCGAGCCGCATCTAGAACAGGGATTTCGCCGCCGCTGTCGCGGCGTCGAGCAGCGGACCGGGATAGACGAAGAACACGATATTGGCGAGCCCGGCAAGCCCGAGCATCGTGCCGATCGATGGCGCCACGCGCACGAAGCGCGGCGCCGGCGCATCGAAATACATCACCTTGACGATCAGCAGATAGTAGTAGGCGCCGATCACGCTGGTGACGACGCCGATCACCGCCAGCGCGTAGAGGCCGGCCTCGATCGCGGCCAGGAACACATAGAACTTGGCGAAGAAGCCGGCGAGCGGAGGGATGCCGGCGAGCGAGAACAGCAGCGCGCCGAACAGGAACGCCATGGTCGGATGGGTGCGCGCCAGCCCGGCGAGGTCGCTGATGGTTTCGACCAGGCCGTCGTCGCGGCGCATCGCCAGCACCAGCGCGAACGAGCCGATCGTCATCGCCACATAGATCGTCATGTAGATCAGCACGCCCTGCACGCCCTGCTCGGTGCCGGCGGCAAGACCGACCAGCGCGAAGCCCATATGGCCGATCGAGGAATAGGCCAGCAGCCGCTTGATGTTGCGCTGGCCGATCGCGGCGAAGGAGCCGAGCGCCATCGAGGCGATGGCGACGAACACCACGATCTGCCGCCACTGGTCCGCGATGCCGGGGAACGCCACGATGGTCGCACGCACGACCATCGCCATGGCCGCGACCTTGATCGCGGAGGCGAAGAACGTGGTCACCGGCGTCGGCGCGCCCTCGTAGACGTCGGGCGTCCACATGTGGAACGGCACCGCCGAGATCTTGAAGCAGAAGCCGACGAACAGGAAGACGAGCCCGAAGATCAGGCCGAGGCTGGCGTGCTGCGCGGCCTGGGCGATGCCGGCAAAGCTCACGGTGCCGGTGAAGCCATAGACCAGCGAGGCGCCGTAGAGCAGCATGCCGGACGATAGCGCGCCGAGCACGAAATATTTGAGGCCAGCCTCGGTCGAGCGCACGCTGTCGCGGTTTGAGGCCGCGACCACGTAGAGCGCGAGCGACATCAACTCAAGCCCGAGATAGAGCGCGATCAGGTCGTTGGCGGAGATCAGCATCATCATGCCGACCGTGGAGAGTACGATCAGCACCGGATATTCGAACCTCTGCTGGCGCTCGGCGCGCAGATAGTCGAACGACAGGATAATGGTCGCGGCCGAGGCGGCGAGCGCCAGGAGCTTCAGGAAGCGGGCAAAGTCGTCGACCACGAAGCTGTCGCCGAAGGCGAGCCGGCGGCCCGCGGGCGCGCCCAGCACCAGCGCGCCTGCGACGATCAGGAGCACGACGGCAAGGCTGCCGACCACATTGGTGCTGCGGTTGCCGGTATAGACGCCGAGCATCAGCAGCAGCATAGCGCCGGCCGCGAGCGTGATCTCTGGCAGCACCGTGAGCAGCGACGTGGTGGTGAAAACCTCGGTCATGCCCGCCTCATTGCGCCAGCAGTGCGGCGGTCTGCGCCGCCTTGAGCGCCGCGTGATAGTTCTCGAGCAGATGCGCGACCGACGCGGCCGACAGGTCGAGCACCGGCTTCGGCAGCACGCCGAGCAGCACGGTCAGCACCACGAGCGGCGCCAGGATCACCGCCTCGCGCCAGCCGAGATCGCGGATCGCAGCGAGCGAGGGCTTCTCCAGCGCACCGAACACGACCTTGCGGTAGAGCCACAGCGCATAGGCCGCGGACAGGATGACGCCGAGCGTGGCCAGCGTCGCCGCCGGAACATTGATCCGGAAGGTGCCGATCAGCGTCATGAACTCGCCGACGAATCCCGAAGTGCCCGGCAGCCCGACATTGGCCATGGTGAAGATCATGAAGGCCGCGGCATAGAGCGGCATGCGGTTGACGAGGCCGCCATAGGCCGCGATCTCACGGGTGTGCAGGCGGTCATAGACCACGCCGACGCACAGGAACAGCGCGCCGGACACCACGCCGTGCGAGACCATCTGGAAGATGCCGCCGGCGACGCCCTGCGTGGTCGCCGCGAAGATACCCATGGTGACGAAGCCCATATGCGCCACCGAGGAATAGGCGATCAGCTTCTTCATGTCCTCCTGCATCAGGGCGACCAGCGAGGTGTAGACGATGGCGACGACCGAGAGCGTGAAGACGAGCGGCGCGAAATCGTGCGAGGCCTCCGGGAACATCGGCAGCGAGAAGCGCAGGAAGCCGTAGCCGCCCATCTTCAGGAGGATCGCGGCAAGGATCACCGAGCCCGCGGTCGGCGCCTCGACATGGGCGTCCGGCAGCCAGGTGTGCACGGGCCACATCGGCATCTTCACCGCGAAAGAGGCGAAGAAGGCGAGCCACGCCCAGGTCTGCAGGCCGGACGGGAAACCGTGCTTGAGCAGCGCCGGGATATCGGTGGTGCCGGCATCCCAGTACATCGCCATGATGGCGAGCAGCATCAGCACCGAGCCGAGCAGCGTGTAGAGGAAGAACTTGAAGCTGGCATAGACCCGGCGCGGCCCGCCCCACACGCCGATGATGAGGAACATCGGGATCAGGCCGCCTTCGAAGAACAGGTAGAACAGCACAAGGTCGAGCGCGCAGAAAGTGCCGACCATCAGCGTTTCCAGGATCAGGAACGCGATCATGTATTCCTTGACGCGCTTCTGGATCGCGGTCCAGCTCGCCAGGATGCTGATCGGCATGATCGCGGTGGTGAGAATGACGAGCGGCAGCGAGATGCCGTCGACGCCCATGTGATAGGACGACACGCCGAGCCAGCGGTATTTCTCGACGAACTGGAAGTCGGCGGAACCGGCGTCGAAATGGACGACGAGGAGCAGCGACACCGCGAAGGTGACGAGCGTCGTCCACAGCGCGACCCAGCGCGCGGTCGCCTTGCCGAGCCGCCCGTCATTGCAGGCGAGCATGATGAACAGCGCGCCGGCGAGCGGCAGGAAGGTGGTGACGGAGAGGATCGGCCAGCCCATCAGTGGCTCCCCGGCGCGAACATGAACCAGGTGATGAAGGCGGCGACCCCGATCAGCATGGCGAAGGCATAGTGATAGAGATAGCCGGTCTGCAGCCGCACCACGTTGCGGGTGACGTCGAGCACGCGCGCGGATACGCCGTCAGGACCGAAGCCGTCGATCAACCAGCCGTCGCCCCCCTTCCAGAACAGGCGTCCGAGCCATTTGGCCGGCCGCACGAAGATCAGGTCATAAAGCTCGTCGAAATACCACTTGTTGAGCAGGAAGCGGTACAGCACGTCGTGCTGGCGCGCGAGCTCGACCGGGATGTCGGGCCGGCGGATGTAAAACTGCCAGGCGATCAGGAAGCCGATCGCCATCATCAGCGTCGGCAACAGCGCGATCCACAGCGGGATGTGGTGCATCTCCTCGAGCACCTTGTTGCCGGGTGCGAAGGTCAGCGCGCCGCGGAAGAATTCGGCGACGCCGTGGCCGGCGAACACCTCCTTGAACGGATAGCCGGCAACGATCGAGCCCAGCGCCAGCACCGCGAGCGGAATCGTCATCACCAGCGGGCTCTCATGCGCCGCCTCGTAATGGTGGCGGTCGTGCGGCTTGCCGTGGAAGGTCTTGAACACCAGCCGCCAGGAATAGAACGAGGTCAGCAAGGCGGCCGCCACGGTGCAGAGGAAGCCGTACAGCGCCAGCGGATTGTGGCCGACGAATGCCGCCTCAATGATCGCGTCCTTGGAGAAATAGCCGGCGGTGAGCGGGAAGCCGGTGAGCGCCAGCGTGCCGACCAGCATCACGATATAGGTGAACGGGATGCGATCCTTGAGCCCGCCCATGTTGCGGATGTCCTGCTCGTGGTGCATCGCGTGGATCACCGAGCCGGCGCCGAGGAACAACAGCGCCTTGAAGAAGGCATGGGTGAACAGGTGGAACATGCCGACCGAATAGGCGCCCACCCCCATGGCCACGAACATGTAGCCGAGCTGCGAACAGGTCGAATAGGCAATGATGCGCTTGATGTCGTTCTGCACCAGGCCGATGGTGGCGGCGAACAGTGCGGTGGTGGCACCGATCAGCGTCACCGCAGCCTGCGCGGTCGGTGCCAGCTCGAACAGCGGCGACAGCCGCGCCACCATGAACACGCCGGCGGTCACCATGGTCGCGGCGTGGATCAGTGCCGAAACCGGGGTCGGACCCTCCATCGCGTCCGGCAGCCAGGTGTGCAGCAGGAACTGCGCCGACTTGCCCATCGCGCCCATGAACAGCAACAGGCAGATCAGGGTGAGCGCGTCGGCGTGCCAGCCGAAGAAATTGATCGTCTTGCCGACCAGCGACGGCGCCTGCGCGAACACGGTGTCGAAGTCGAGCGCGCCGATCATCATGAACAGCGCGAAAATGCCGAGCGAGAAGCCGAAATCGCCGACCCGGTTGACGACGAAGGCCTTGATCGCCGCGGCATTGGCCTCCGGCTTGTGGTACCAGAAGCCGATCAGCAGATAGCTCGCGAGCCCGACGCCCTCCCAGCCGAAGAACATCTGCACCAGGTTGTCGGAGGTCACCAGCATCAGCATCGCGAAGGTGAACAGCGACAGATAGGCGAAGAACCGCGGCCGGTACGGGTCCTCGTGCATGTAGCCGATCGAATAGAGATGCACGAGCGCCGACACGGTGTTGACCACGACCAGCATCACCGCGGTCATGGTGTCGATGCGCAGCGCCCAGGCGACATGGAGGTCGCCGGACACGATCCACGGCAACAGCTCGACCCGCGTCTCCTGCTGGGCGAAGCCGACCTGGACGAAGGCGATCCACGACAGGATCGCCGAGATGAACAGCAGCGTGGTGGTGATCAATTCCGCGGTGCGCGAGCCCGCCGCGGCCGGAGCGTGCTCCTCCGGCTCATGATGCGAGGCATGGATCACCGCGCCGCCATGGACGCCCGGCTCATGATGGTGCGCGCCGTGATCGGCGGTGTCGTCCTCGGCGCCGGGCGGCGGATTCTGGCCCGGAAACCGCGCCCGCGCGCCGGCGAGCGAGATCACCGCCGCGATGATGGCGCCCAAGAGCGGCAGAAAGACGATCGCTTGATACATCCTCAGCGTCCCCCACGCATGATCCGATCCGAAAACCGGCGTCCACCTTTCGGGATCATGCGCGCTAGCCCTTCATCAGGTTGATGTCTTCAACCGCGATCGAACCGCGGTTGCGGTAGAACGCGACCAGGATGGCAAGACCGATCGCGGCCTCCGCCGCGGCGACGGTGAGCACCAGCAGCGCATAGACCTGGCCGACAAGGTCGCCCATATGGGTCGAGAATGCCACCAGGTTGATGTTGACCGACAGCAGGATGAGCTCGATCGACATCAGGATGACGATCACGTTCTTCCGGTTGAGGAAGATGCCGAAAATGCCGAGCGTGAACAGGATCGCGGCGACGGCGAGATAATGGCCGAGCCCGACGGTCATGGCGTACCCTCCTCGAGGCCCTGGCCGGAGCGGACCTTGCGGATCTCCATGGTGACCGCAGGATCGCGCGCGACCTGCGCGGCGATGCTCTGGCGGCGCACGTTCCTGCGATGGTGCAGCGTCAGCACGATGGCGCCGATCATCGCCACCAGCAGCACCAGCCCGGCGGCCTGGAAGAAATAGATGTACTTCGTATAGAGCACGAGGCCGAGCGCCTCGGTGTTGCTGACCTGCGCGGCCGGCGGGATCGGCGACGCCTTGACGACATTCGGACCGATCGCCCAGGAGCCGACCACCAGCAGGAGCTCGGCGAGCATCACGCAGCCGATCAGCGCGCCAACCGGGAGATACTGCAGGAATCCCTGGCGCAGCTCGGCGAAGTCGACGTCGAGCATCATCACCACGAACAGGAACAGCACCGCGACCGCGCCGACATAGACCACGACCAGGATCATCGCCAGGAATTCGGCGCCCATCAGCACGAACAGGCCGGCGGCATTGACGAAGGCAAGGATCAGGAACAGCACCGAATGCACCGGGTTGCGCGCCGCGATCACCATGAAGGCGGAGGCGATGCAGATGCCGGCGAACAGATAGAAGAACAGCGCGGCGATCATCGGCCGCCCTCCGCCGCGCGATCCGCGATCATCGTGCCTGGTGCAATCCCCATCGTCATCACCGATACGGCGCGTCGAGCGCCATGTTCTTGGCGATCTCGCGCTCCCAGCGGTCGCCGTTCGCGAGCAGCCGTTCCTTGTCGTAGTAAAGCTCCTCGCGGGTCTCGGTCGCGAACTCGAAATTCGGACCCTCGACGATGGCGTCGACCGGGCAGGCTTCCTGGCAGAAGCCGCAATAGATGCACTTCACCATGTCGATGTCGTAGCGCGTGGTGCGGCGCGTGCCGTCGTTGCGGCGCGGGCCGGCTTCGATGGTGATGGCCTGCGCCGGGCAGATCGCCTCGCACAGCTTGCAGGCGATGCATCGCTCCTCGCCGTTGGGATAGCGGCGCAGCGCGTGCTCGCCGCGGAACCGCGGCGAGATCGGCCCCTTCTCGAACGGATAGTTCAGCGTCGCCTTGGGCTGGAAGAAATAGCGCATGCCGAGCAGGAATCCGGTCACGAACTCCCACAGAAACACCGCCCTGGCTGCGCGATCGAGCTTCATCGCATCCTCACTTCCACAGCAACGGGCCGTACTGCAGCACGCCGGCGACAATCACCACCATGGCGATCGACAGCGGCAGGAATACCTTCCAGCCGAGCCGCATCAACTGATCGTAGCGGTAGCGCGGCACGATCGCCTTCGCCATCGCGAACAGGAAAAACAGGAACAGCGCCTTGAGCGTGAACCAGACCACGCCCGGCACCCAGGTGAACGGCGCAAACGGCACCGGCGGCAGCCAGCCGCCGAGAAACAGGATGGTGCCGAGCGAGCACATGGTGGCGATAGCGACATATTCGCCGAGCATGAACATCATGTAGGGCGAAGAACCGTATTCGACCATGAAGCCGGCGACCAGCTCGGATTCCGCTTCGACCAGGTCGAACGGCGGCCGGTTGGTCTCGGCCAGTGCCGAGACGAAGAACACCACGAACATCGGCAAGAGCGGCAGCCAGTACCAGTTGAACAGGCCGTAGGGCCCGTTCTGCGCCTCGACGATGGCGGACAGGTTGAGCGAGCCCGCGCACAGCAGCACGGTGATGATGACGAAGCCGATCGAGACCTCGTAGGACACCATCTGCGCCGCCGAGCGCAGCGCCGCGAGGAACGGATATTTCGAGTTCGAGGCCCAGCCGCCCATGATGATGCCGTAGACGCTGAGCGAGGAGATCGCGAAAATGTAGAGGATGCCGACATTGATGTCGGCGATCACCCAGCCGGCATTGACCGGCACCACCGCCCAGGCGGCGAGCGCCAGCGTGGTCGAGACCAGCGGCGCCAACAGGAAAATGCCCTTGTTGGCGCCGGCCGGGATCACCGGCTCCTTGAGCATGAATTTCAGGAGGTCGGCGAAGGACTGCAGCAGTCCCCACGGCCCGACCACGTTGGGACCGCGGCGGATCTGCACCGCCGCCCAGACCTTGCGGTCGGCATAGAGGATATAGGCGATCCCCACCAGGAGGATCACCAGGAGCAGCACCGACTGGGCGACGATCACGATCAGCGGCCAGAGATAGGTGGTGAAGAACTCGGCCATCGCCGCTCACTCCGCCGCGGTGCGGGCAGCCTTGCCCGCGAGCGCCGAGCATTCGGCCATCACCGCCGAGGCCCGTGCGATCGGGTTGGTGAAATAGAAATCGGTGACGCAGGACTGCAGCGCGGCCTTGCTCGTGCCGCCTGCCTTGTCGCCGCTCTTGCCGGCGAGCGCCGCGAGGTCGGCCGGGTCGCCGGGCGTGATCGTGTCGATCCGCATCAGATGCGGATGATCGCGGAACAGATTCTGCCGCAGCGCGCCCAGCGAATCGTAAGGCAGCGCCTGGCCGAGCACGTCGGACAGCGCGCGCAGGATCGCCCAGTCCTCGCGCGCATCGCCCGGCGGGAACGCGGCGCGCGCCGCCATCTGCACGCGGCCCTCGGTGTTGACGTAGATCGCGGACTTTTCCGGATAGGCGGCGCCGGGCAGGATTACGTCGGCACGGTGCGCGCCACGGTCGCCGTGGCTGCCGATATAGACGACGAAGGCGCCGGGCGCGATCTCGATCTCGTCGGCGCCGAGCAGGAACAGCAGGTCCACCTTGTCGGGCTCCGCCATCTGCGCCGCGGTCAGCCCACCGGCGCCGGGCACGAAGCCGATGTCGAGCGCGCCGACGCGCGAGGCGGCGCTGTGCAGGACAGAAAAGCCGTTCCAGCCGTCCTTCACCGCGCCGACATCGAGCGCCGCCTCGGTGGCGAGCGCCGCGATCGCGGCGCCGTCGGGCCGCGCCAGCGCGCCCGCGCCGATCAGCAGCAGCGGACGCTGGGCGTTCTTCAGCGTCTCGCCGAACTGGCTCGCGGCAAGCCCTGCAAGCGTGTCGGCGCCGGCGCCGAGATAATCGTAAGGATAGGTCAGGTCGGCCTTGCCCCCGATCAGCGCGATCGGAAAATTGCCGGCACGCCAGCGCTTGCGGATGCGGGCATTGAGCACCGCCGCCTCGCGGCGCGGATTGGAGCCGACGATGACCAGCGCGTCGGCCTCTTCGATGCCGGCGATGGTGGCGTTGAACAGATAGGAGGCGCGGCCCCAGGCCGGATCGAGCGCGGAGCCGTCCTGCCGCGCGTCGATGTTCGGCGAGCCGAGCCGGCCCATCAGGTCCTTGAGCGCATACATTTCCTCGACCGCAGCGAGGTCGCCGGCGATGGCGCCGACCCGGTCGGCGGAGATGCGGCGCAACTTGGCCGCGACCATTGCGAACGCCTCGCGCCACGACGCTGGCCGCAGCCGGCCGTTGTCGCGGATGTAAGGCTGGTCGAGCCGCTGCGTGCGCAGGCCGTCGACGACGTGGCGGGTCTTATCGGAGATCCACTCCTCGTTCACGTCGTCGTTGTTACGCGGCAGGATGCGCATCACCTCGCGGCCGCGGGTGTCGATGCGGATCGCGGAGCCGATCGCGTCCATGACGTCGATCGATTCGGTCTTGTTGAGCTCCCACGGCCGCGCGGTGAAGGCATAGGGCTTGCTGGTCAGCGCGCCGACCGGGCAGAGATCGACGACATTGCCCTGCAGCTCGGAGGTCATCGCCTGTTCGAGATAGGTGGTGATCTCCATGTCCTCGCCGCGGCCGATCGCGCCGAGTTCGGCGACACCGGCGACCTCGGCGACGAAGCGGATGCATCGCGTGCAATGGATGCAGCGGGTCATCACGGTCTTGACCAGCGGGCCGAGATACTTGTCCTCGACCGCGCGCTTGTTCTCGGCAAAGCGGCTGGAATCGACGCCGTAGGCCATGGCCTGGTCCTGCAGGTCGCATTCGCCGCCCTGGTCGCAGATCGGGCAGTCGAGCGGATGGTTGATCAGCAGGAACTCCATCACGCCTTCGCGCGCCTTCTTCACCATCGGCGTCTTGGTGAACATCTCCGGCGGCTCGCCATTGGGGCCCGGACGCAGGTCGCGCACGTTCTGCGCGCAGGAGGCGACCGGCTTGGGTGGCCCGCCCTTCACCTCGATCAGGCACATGCGGCAGTTGCCGGCAATCGACAGCCGTTCGTGGAAGCAGAAGCGCGGAATCTCGGCGCCCGCGGCCTCACACGCCTGCAGCAGCGTGTAGTGCGGCGGAACGTCGATCTCCTGGCCGTCGATGATGACCTTAGTCATAACGTTTAGTGACCCGCGTCCGTAAGTTCGAGACGACGCTCGATACGATCGACGCGCGTCTCCAGCCGGTCGAGCCGACGATTGACGTCGGCAAGCCCCTCCTCCACCGAGGTCATACGCGTCTTCAAATCCGTCATGTCGTCGGCAAGCCGCGCCGTCCGCTCATCGATCCTGTGCAGCAGGACAAGAACGACATTGTCCGGGTCTTGCGCCATAATCGTCTCCCTACTCCGCTGCCGCCGGCATCGGCTCGGGCGCGCGATGATGGTCCGCGCGCGCGGCATAGTCGTCGATGCGCTGCTCGATCTCGTGACGGAAATGCCGGATCAGGCCCTGGATCGGCCAAGCCGCGGCATCGCCGAGCGCGCAGATGGTGTGGCCCTCGACCTGGGTGGTGACGTCGAGCAGCATGCCGATCTCGCGCTTCTGGGCGCGGCCTTCCGCCATGCGCGAGAGCACGCGCCACATCCAGCCGGTGCCCTCGCGGCACGGCGTGCACTGGCCGCAGCTCTCGTGCTTGTAGAAATAGGAGATGCGGGCGATCGCGCGCACGATGTCGGTCGACTTGTCCATCACGATCACGGCCGCGGTGCCGAGGCCGGATTTCAGATTCCTCAGCGTGTCGAAATCCATGAACAGGTCGTCGCCGCACTGCGAGGCCGGCAACAGCGGCACCGAGGAGCCGCCGGGGATCACCGCGAGCAGGTTGTCCCAGCCGCCGCGGATGCCGCCGCAGTGCTTGTCGATCAGCTCCGGGAACGGGATGCCCATCGCCTCCTCGACGTTGCACGGCTTGTTGACGTGGCCGGAGATGCAGAACAGCTTGGTCCCGGTGTTGTTGGGCCGGCCGATGCCGGCGAACCAGGCGCCGCCGCGCCGGCAGATCGCGCCGGCGACCGCGACCGATTCCACATTGCTCACCGTGGTCGGGCAGCCGTAGAGGCCGACATTGGCCGGGAACGGCGGCTTCAGCCGCGGCATGCCCTTCTTGCCTTCGAGGCTTTCGAGCAGCGCGGTCTCCTCGCCGCAGATGTAGGCGCCGGCGCCGTGATGCACGTAGACGTCGAAGTCGTAGCCGTGGATGTTGTTCTTGCCGATCAGCCGCGCCTCGTAGGCCTGGTCGATCGCGGCCTGCAGCCGCTCGCGCTCGCGGATGAACTCGCCGCGGATATAGATGTAGGCGGCAATCGCACCCATGGCGCGGCCGGCGATCAGGCAGCCCTCGATCAAGAGATGCGGATCGTGCCGCATGATCTCGCGGTCCTTGCAGGTGCCGGGCTCGGATTCGTCGGCATTGACCACGAGATAGCTCGGCCGGCCGTCCTTGGACTCCTTGGGCATGAACGACCATTTCAGCCCGGTCGGGAAGCCGGCGCCGCCGCGGCCGCGCAGCCCCGAGGTCTTGACCTCGTTGATGATCCAGTCGCGGCCCTTGTCGATGATGTCCTTGACGCCATCCCAGGCGCCGCGCGCACGCGCGCCCTCGAGGCCCCAGTCGTGCAGGCCGTAGAGATTGGTGAAGATGCGGTCCTTATCGGCGAGCATGGTCAGCGCGGCTTCGGTTTGGTCTTGTCGGCAAGCGGCGGCTTCGGCGCCGGTGCGTCGCGGTCGCTCGCCTGCTTGGTCGGCTTCTTGGCCTCGGCGTCAGCCAGCACCGGCTCCTTCGGTGCCGCCTTGGCCTTCGGCGGCGGATAGAGCGACGGATCGGTCAGCGTGGTCGGGCCGCCGATCGGCGCCGAGAACTGGCGGGCGATCTGCGGGCCCGGCGGCACCGGCTTGCCCGCGGCGAGGTCGTCGAGAATCTGGGTCAGACGCTCGGCGGTCAGGTCCTCGTAATAGTCGGCATTGATCTGCACCATCGGCGCGTTGACGCAGGCGCCGAGGCATTCGACCTCGAGCCACGAGAACTTGCCGTCGGCGGTGACGTGTCCCGGCGCGCCGATCTTGTCGCGGCACACCTGCTTGAGGCTCTCCGCGCCGCGCAGCATGCAGGGCGTGGTGCCGCAGAGCTGCACGTAGAATTTTCCGACCGGCTCCAGGTTGAACATCGTGTAGAAGGTAGCGACCTCGAGCGCGCGGATATGCGCCATGCCGAGGAAGTCGGCGACATAGCGGATCGCGGCCTCCGGCAGCCAGCCGCCGGCCTGCTCCTGCGCCTTCCACAACAGCGGGATGATCGCCGAGGCCTGCCGGCCTTCCGGATATTTGGCGATCTGCTGCTTGGCCCAGTCGAGATTGTCCTTGGTGAAGGCGAAGTCCTTCGGCTGGATCTCGGGCGGGGCGAGACGGCGCACGCTCATCGGTCCACCTCCCCGAACACGATGTCGAGCGAGCCGAGCACCGCGGAGACGTCGGCCAGCATGTGGCCGCGGCACATGAAGTCCATCGCCTGCAGGTGTGCGAAGCCGGGCGCGCGGATCTTGCACTTGTACGGCTTGTTGGTGCCGTCGGCGACCAGATAGACGCCGAACTCGCCCTTAGGAGCCTCCACCGCGGCATACACCTCGCCGGCGGGCACGTGATAGCCCTCGGTATAGAGCTTGAAGTGGTGGATCAGCGCTTCCATCGAGCGCTTCATCTCGCCGCGGCGCGGCGGCACGATCTTGTTGTCGGGATAGACCACCGGGCCCTGGCCTTCCGTCATGCGCAGCTTGTCGAGGCACTGCTTCATGATACGCACCGACTGGCGCATTTCTTCCATGCGGATCAGGTAGCGGTCGTAGCAGTCGCCGTTCTTGCCGACCGGGATGTCGAAGTCGAGCTCGGCATAGCATTCATAGGGCTGCGCCTTGCGCAGATCCCAGGCGGCGCCGGAGCCGCGCACCATCACCCCGGAGAAGCCCCAGTTCCAGCAGTCCTCGAGCGCGACCACGCCGATATCGACGTTGCGCTGCTTGAAGATGCGGTTCTCGGTCAGCAGCGCATCGAGATCATCGACCACTTTGAGGAACGGATCGCAGAACGCGTAGATGTCGTCGATCAGCTTGGGCGGCAGGTCCTGGTGCACGCCGCCGGGCCGGAAATAGGCCGCGTGCATGCGAGCGCCCGAGGCGCGCTCGTAGAACACCATCAGCTTCTCGCGCTCCTCGAAGCCCCACAGCGGCGGGGTGAGCGCGCCGACGTCCATCGCCTGGGTGGTGACGTTGAGCAGGTGCGACAGCAGTCGGCCGATCTCGCTGTAGAGCACGCGGATGAGCTGGCCGCGCTTGGGCACCTTGATGTCAAGCAGCTTCTCGACCGCGAGGCAGAACGCATGCTCCTGGTTCATCGGCGCGACATAGTCGAGCCGGTCGAAATACGGCACTGCCTGCAGATAGGTCTTGGCCTCGATCAGCTTCTCGGTGCCGCGATGCAGGAGGCCGATATGCGGATCGACGCGCTCGACCACCTCGCCGTCGAGCTCCAGCACCAGGCGCAGTACGCCGTGCGCGGCCGGATGCTGCGGACCAAAGTTCAAGGTGAAGTTGCGGAGCGTGCTCTCGGCCATGTCAGCTCGTCTCAACTCGCCACGTTCGCCAGCGCCGCCGCCTTCGCTTTCTCCGCCACCTTGGCGTTGAAGCGGTCCCACGCCACCACCGCGCGCTGGTGACGTCCCTCGCCGATCAGGTCAATGCCGTCATGTCCGCGGACATTGAAACTGATGCGCCGGCCCTCGACCGCCGTGCATTCGGCATCCACGGTGATGGCGAGGCCGGGCGGCGTCGCCGCCACGTGGCTGAAATCGACATGGATGCCGAGGCTGCCCTCGCCCGGATCGAGATGGTCCTTCATCAGCTCGATGCAGGCCCATTCGAACAGCCCGACCATGAAGCCGGTGGCGAGCACCTTCGGCATGACCTGGAACGAATCGGCCTCGCGATAGAGATAAGGCACGGTCTTGTCCTCGGGCAGCGTGAAGGTGAGGCGATGCCTGAGCCCGGGCTTGAGGGTCTGCTTCATGACGACACCCTCATGACACTTTCTTGGCCGGCTCGCCGGCGAGCTTGTTGCCGACGCCCTTCGCCTTCTCGTCGCCCGGTAGTGGATAGTCGGTGCCTTCCCACGGCGACAGGAAGTCGAAGCTGCGGAATTCCTGCGCCAGCCGCACCTTGTCGTAGACCACGCGCTTCTGCTCGTCGTCGTAGCGCACCTCGACGAAGCCGGTGAGCGGGAAATCCTTGCGCAGCGGATGCCCCTCGAAGCCGTAATCGGTCAACAGCCTACGCATGTCGGGATGGCCGGTGAACAGCACGCCATAGAGATCGTAGGTTTCGCGCTCGAACCAGTCGGCGCCCTTGAATACGCCGATGATCGACGGCACCGGCGTCACCTCGTCGGTCTCGATCTTGACACGCAGCCGCGCGTTCAGGGTCGGCGACAGGAAGTGATAGACGACGTCGAAGCGGCGCTCGCGCTGCGGCCAGTCGACCGCGGTGACGTCGATGATGTTGACGAAGCGGCAGCGCGGATCGTCGCGCAGGAAGGTCGCGACGCGCACGATCTCGGCCGCGAGCGCGGTGACGGTGAGCTCGCCGCGGATCACGGTGTGGCCGGTCGCGGCGCCGGGCAGCGCGGCAACGATGATCTGGCCGAGTTTGTCGAGTCTGTCGCGATCCATGACGATTGTTCGATGACAATTGTTCGACGATTACCGCTCGATCGTTCCGATCCGGCGGATCTTCTTCTGCAGCAGCAGCACGCCGTAGAGCAGCGCCTCCGCGGTCGGCGGGCAGCCCGGCACGTAGATGTCGACCGGCACGATGCGGTCGCAGCCGCGCACTACCGAATAGGAATAGTGGTAGTAGCCGCCGCCATTGGCGCAGGAGCCCATCGAGATCACGTAGCGCGGCTCCGGCATCTGGTCATAGACCTTGCGCAGAGCGGGCGCCATCTTGTTGGTGAGCGTGCCGGCGACGATCATCACGTCGGACTGGCGCGGCGAGGCGCGCGGCGCGAAGCCGAATCGCTCAGCGTCGTAGCGCGGCATCGACATCTGCATCATCTCGACCGCGCAGCAGGCAAGCCCGAACGTCATCCACATCAGCGAGCCGGTACGCGCCCAGGTGATGAGGTCATCGGCGGCGGTCACCAGGAAGCCCTTGTCCGACAACTCCTCGTTGATGCCGCGATAGAACGGATCGTCGGCGCCGGCCGGCTTGCCGGTACGCGGATCGAGGATGCCCTTCGGGGCTGGCGCAACCATGGTCATGCGCAGATCAACTCCATTCCAGCGCCCCTTTCCGCCACTCATATATGAAGCCGACGGTCAGCACGCCAAGGAACGTCATCATCGACCAGAAGCCGAGCAGGCCGACGTCCTTGAAGGCCACCGCCCAAGGGAACAGGAAGGCCACTTCGAGATCGAAGATGATGAACAGGATGGCAACGAGATAGAAGCGCACGTCGAACTTCATGCGTGCGTCGTCGAATGCATTGAAGCCGCATTCATAGGCCGACAGCTTCTCCGGATCAGGCTGGCGGAAGGCCACTAGGAACGGCGCGATCAGCAGGACGAGGCCGATCGCCGCGGCAACGGCGATGAAGACGACCAGCGGCAGGTAATCCAGCAATATTTCGTTCATCCGCCACCTCGCTGCGCCAGCCCCCGGATCGCACTTCCGACCGGGGCTTTCGGCGGCCAAGGCTTCGCCAAGGCGGTGCGGAAACCCGACATCTGCGTGGTGCGAACTGGATTCGTTCCAGGGTCGGAAGCCGGGGAGCGTTTAGCGCAGCACCCTAGCGGCCGCAAGCGCATTTGCGCTGGTTCCTCAGCGCACATTTCCGTGCAAAATATTGGTACGCGGCCGATTTTTGCGGCGCGGGTCGCGCGGCGAGCGACCCGTTCGGAAGAACGGTCATTCGGAAAAGAAGACCGCTGCGCAGGCGGAAACATGGCGGCCTGCCTGTGCGAACGAGCACGCCATTCCGCAGCGCGGCAGGCGAGCCGGATGGCGCCGAAGGCAAGGCTAAGCTCTTGAAAGAATGGCGGGAGCGACGGGACTCGAACCCGCGGCCTCTGCCGTGACAGGGCAGCGCTCTAACCAACTGAGCTACGCCCCCGCGGGCGATGGACGGGCTTTAAAGTGCGCGCCTGCGCAAGTCAAGGCGCTGCGCGCTGCCGCAGAAGAATTGCGAGAAAGCCCCATTTTGCAATAAGAATCATGGTCAGCATGCCCCCGAATCGTCTAATCCGGGCGTCGTGATTGGCGGTTCGCCAAACCACCCGTTGCAACGAGGAGGGTCCAATCCATGCCTACGGCATCTGCTGGGAAGCCGGCAACACCGACGACCGTCACGCTGAAACACCTCGCCGCCGCGCTCGCGGAACAACACGAAATGTCGAAGAAGCAGGCCGAAACCGTGCTGACGGACCTGGTCGGCAATATCGTGAAGCATCTGAAGAAGGGCGAGCGCATCCGTATCGGCGGGCTCGGCATCCTCCAGGTGCGCAAGCGCGCCGCCCGCATGGGCCGCAATCCCGCGACGGGAGAGCAGATCCAGATCAAGGCCAGCAAGAAGGTCGCCTTCCGCGCCGCCAAGGAGCTCAAGGAAGCGATCTGACGGCGGCAGCCGGACCCTCCGCGGGCTGACGGAGGCGCGGGGCACAGGCTCCGCGCTCCCTGGGCTCGTTTCCGAACGTCATCGAATTCCCCTCCCGGTGCGCTAGCCTGCGGGTCGCGGCATTGCGCCGCGATCGCGTTGGCAACGCCATGGCGCCGCTTCGCAAGATCGACTCTTGGGAAGAGGTCAGGGATAAACAAAGCCGCAGCAGCGCGAACCGGCAGCGCAGCAAAATCAACGCTCTTCCCGCCCCCAAATCAGTCCGAAAGTCAGACCCAAGTCAGCGGACGAAGCCGCGGCCGGCGCCTTTCGACTGGCAGGTGGTGGGCGATGACGGACTCGAACCGCCGACATCCTCCGTGTAAAGGAGGCGCTCTACCAACTGAGCTAATCGCCCTTCGAGCAATCCCGGGGAACAGCGCGGAGCTGTTTCCCATCCGGAATTGCGCAAGGCATCCAATAGACCGCGCCCTTTATCGCTTTCATTGGCGCCGACGCAAGCGGCAAGCAGCCCGCAGCACAGCCAGCCCGCTTCGTCCAGAGCCCTGGTGGCCCGCAGGCCCGCGCTGATGCGACGACGGACGACCGGTCGCGCCGATCCCAGCCACAAGAAAACGGCGGCGCCCTTGCGGACGCCGCCGTGCTTCATGCGCCTGTCACGCCAGCTCAGTGCGCGGTGAGGCCTGAGGCCTCTTCGTCGACCGGCTTCTCGACCGCAGCCGTGGTCTTCTCCTCCCACTGGATCGGCTCGGGCTTGCGCACCAGGGCGCGGGCCAGAACCTCGTCCATGCGGGAGACCGGCACGATCTCCAGGCCTTTCTTGATGCTCTCGGAGATTTCCACCAGATCCTTGGCGTTCTCCTCCGGAATCAGCACGGTCTTGATGCCACCGCGCGCCGCGGCGAGCAGTTTCTCCTTCAGTCCGCCGATCGGCAGCACCCGGCCGCGCAGCGTGATCTCGCCGGTCATGGCGACGTCGCGGCGCACTGGGATACCGGTCATCACCGAGACGATCGCAGTAACCATGGCGACGCCCGCGGAAGGCCCGTCCTTCGGGGTCGCACCCTCGGGGACGTGGACGTGGATGTCGCGCTTGTCGAACAGCGGCGGCTCGATGCCCAAGGCGACCGCACGCGAGCGGACATAGGACGCCGCCGCCGAGATCGATTCCTTCATCACGTCACGCAGATTGCCGGTGACGGTCATCTTGCCCTTGCCCGGCATCGAGGTGCCCTCGATGGTGAGCAATTCGCCGCCGACATCGGTCCAGGCGAGACCGGTCACGACGCCGACCAGGTCGCTCTCTTCGACCTCGCCATAGCGGTATTTCGGCACGCCGAGGAAATCGGCGAGATTCTGCACGGTAACGGCAACCGACTTCTTCTTGGAGATCATGATCTCCTTGACCGCCTTGCGCACCAGCGTCGAAATCTCGCGCTCGAGATTGCGCACGCCTGCCTCCCGCGTATAGCGACGGATCAGGAACAGCAGCGCCTCGTCGTCGATCGACCACTCCTTGGCGTCGAGGCCATGCTTGGCGATCGCCGCCGGGATGAGATGCTTGCGCGCGATCTCGACCTTCTCGTCCTCGGTGTAACCGGCGATGCGGATGATCTCCATGCGGTCCATCAGCGGCGCCGGAATGTTCAGCGTATTCGCCGTGGTGATGAACATCACATTGGAGAGGTCATACTCGACCTCCAGATAGTGGTCCGAGAACGTGCCGTTCTGCTCCGGATCGAGCACCTCGAGCAGCGCCGAGGACGGATCGCCGCGGAAGTCGGCGCCCATCTTGTCGATCTCGTCGAGCAGGAACAGCGGGTTCGAGGTCTTGGCCTTGCGCATCGACTGGATGATCTTGCCGGGCATCGAGCCGATGTAGGTGCGCCGGTGACCGCGGATCTCGGCCTCGTCACGCACGCCGCCGAGCGACACACGCACGAACTCGCGGCCGGTCGCTTTCGCGATCGACTTGCCGAGCGAGGTCTTGCCGACGCCGGGCGGTCCGACCAGGCACAGGATCGGCCCGGTCAGCTTGTTGGCGCGCTGCTGCACGGCGAGATATTCGATGATGCGTTCCTTGACCTTCTCGAGCCCGTAGTGGTCGCTGTCGAGCACGTCCTGGGCGACCTTGAGGTCCTTCTTGACCTTGGACTTCTTGTTCCACGGGATCGACAGCAGCCAGTCGAGATAGTTGCGCACCACAGTGGCTTCCGCCGACATCGGCGACATCTGGCGCAACTTCTTGAGCTCGTGCTGCGCCTTCTCGCGCGCTTCCTTCGACAGTTTGGTCTTCTTGATCTTGTCCTCGAGCTCGGCGAGCTCGTCGCGACCTTCGTCGTCGCCGAGTTCCTTCTGGATCGCCTTCATCTGCTCGTTGAGGTAGTATTCGCGCTGCGTCTTCTCCATCTGCCGCTTGACGCGGGTGCGGATGCGCTTCTCCACCTGCAGCACGGAGATCTCGCTCTCCATCAGGCCGAGCACCTTCTCGAGCCGCTGCGTCACCGACGGCGTCTCCAGGATGGCCTGCTTGTCCGGAATCTTGACGGCGAGATGCGAGGCGACCGTATCGGCGAGCTTGGCATAGTCCTCGATCTGCTGGACCACGCCGATCACCTCCGGCGACACCTTCTTGTTAAGCTTCACATAGCTCTCGAACTCGGTGATCACCGAGCGTGCCATCGCCTCCGCCTCGACGCGCTCGCCGGGATCGTCGGCCAGCACCTCGGCGTCGGCTTCGTAATAGTCGCTGCGGTCGGTGTATTTGCGCACCTTGGCGCGCTCGGCACCCTCGACCAGCACCTTGACGGTGCCGTCGGGCAGCTTGAGCAATTGCAGGACGCTCGCCAGCGTGCCGACATCGTAGATGGCGTCGGTCGCCGGATCGTCGTCGGACGCGTTCTTCTGCGTCGCAAGCAGGATGTAGGTATCGGACCGCATCACCTCTTCGAGCGCCTTGATCGACTTTTCACGGCCGACGAAAAGCGGCACGATCATGTGCGGGAACACCACGATGTCGCGCAGCGGCAGCACCGGATAGGCCCGGGTCTCGCCGAGTTGCAGCGGAGTGCGTGGCTTTGCAGTAGTCATAACCCCAGTTCCTTATGTTGTGCCCCAAGTCTCCGGCCCGTTCGGCGCCATCGACAAGTGCCTAGAATGGGTAAGAGAAAAATCGACGGTCCGCTCCTACCCGAAATCGCGACGAACCCAGAATCGCGACGAACCCTTGTCAGGCTAGTCCATTTCGCACGCTATACGTAGGTGGGCGCCGATCCGCCCGCAAGTCATGCGCAGGTCCGGCGTGCGGCCCGGACGTACAATCCCCGCTCACGGCGCGGGACAGGCATGCCGGCCCGCGCCGCGGCGCTGATTTTGCGAGGGGCGGCCGCGTTCCAGCTCAGGCGCTGGCGCCGCCGGCGGCATCCTTCTCGCGGTCGGAACGATCCGCGTAGATGTAGAGCGGCCGCGCCGTGCCCTCGACGACCTCCTTCGACAGCACGACCTCCTCGACGCCTTCGAGGCTCGGCAGCTCGAACATGGTGTCAAGCAGGATGCTCTCCATGATCGAGCGTAGGCCGCGCGCGCCGGTCTTGCGCTCGATCGCCTTGCGGGCGATGGCGCCGAGCGCCTCCTCGGCAAAGGTCAGGTCGATCGATTCCATCTCGAACAGCCGCTGATACTGCTTGACCAGCGCGTTCTTGGGCTGGGTCAGGATCAGCTTCAGCGAGGCCTCGTCGAGGTCCTCGAGCGTCGCGACCACCGGCAGGCGGCCGACGAATTCCGGGATCAGGCCGTATTTCAGCAGGTCCTCCGGCTCGACCTCGCGGAAGATCTCGCCGGTGCGGCGGTCTTCGGGCGCCGAGACCTTGGCGCCGAAGCCGATCGAGGTCGACTTGCCGCGCGCCGAGATGATCTTCTCGAGGCCGGAGAACGCGCCGCCGCAGATGAACAGGATATTGGTGGTATCGACCTGCAAGAACTCCTGCTGCGGGTGCTTGCGGCCGCCCTGCGGCGGCACCGAGGCCACCGTGCCTTCCATGATCTTGAGCAATGCCTGCTGCACGCCCTCGCCCGACACGTCGCGGGTGATCGACGGATTGTCCGACTTGCGCGAGATCTTGTCGATTTCGTCGATATAGACGATGCCGCGCTGCGCGCGCTCGACATTGTAGTCGGCGGCCTGCAGCAGCTTTAGGATGATGTTCTCGACGTCCTCGCCGACATAGCCGGCCTCGGTCAGCGTGGTGGCGTCCGCCATCGTGAATGGCACGTCGAGGATGCGCGCCAGCGTCTGCGCCAGGAGCGTCTTGCCCGAGCCGGTCGGACCGATCAGCAAGATGTTCGACTTGGCGAGCTCGACGTCGTTGTGCTTGGTCTGGTGGTTGAGCCGCTTGTAGTGGTTGTGGACCGCGACCGAGAGCACCTTCTTGGCGTGATCCTGGCCGATGACGTAGTCGTCGAGGACCTTGCGGATCTCCTTCGGGGTCGGGATGCCGTCGCGCGACTTCACCAGCGAGGACTTGTTCTCCTCGCGGATGATGTCCATGCACAGCTCGACGCATTCGTCGCAGATGAAGACGGTCGGTCCTGCGATGAGCTTGCGGACTTCGTGCTGGCTCTTGCCGCAGAACGAGCAATAGAGGGTGTTCTTGGAATCGCTGCCGCCAACTTTGCTCATTCCGTTCTCCGTCGGGCGAGACGCCGCCCGCTAGTTCTACAGGCAAGTTCCGAGCCGGACCCGCGGTCCGGTTCTGCTCCGCCACATCCTCCACCACGTCCGGCGGCCGGCTCCAGATTCGCCGGCAGCCTACAGCACTCTAAGCGAAGCATGCTAACGACCGGATAATCAAGATTTCATTAATGATAACGCGGCCTCGCGGGGGTTTGTGGCGGTTTTGCGATTGGAGCCGGTGGTGCAGGCGACCACCGGCCGGTTGCAATCGCGGCGGAACTCACGCCGGCTTCGGGGTCAATTCTTCCGGACGCTTGGTGATGACGTTGTCCACCAGTCCGAACTCCTTGGCCGCCTCGGCGGTGAGGAAGTAATCGCGCTCCAGGGCATCCTCGATCTTCTTGAGCGACTGGCCGGTATGCTTGACGTAAATCTCGTTGAGCCGCTTCTTCAGGTTCAGGATTTCCTGGGCGTGCAGCATGATGTCGGTCGCCTGGCCCTGGAAGCCGCCGGAGGGCTGATGGACCATGATGCGCGCATTCGGCAACGCGAAGCGCATGTCCTTCTCGCCGGCGGCGAGCAGCAGCGAGCCCATCGAGGCGGCCTGGCCGACGCACAGCGTCGAGACCGCCGGACGCACAAACTGCATGGTGTCGTAGATCGCCATCCCCGAGGTCACCACTCCGCCCGGGGAGTTGATGTACATCGAGATCTCCTTCTTCGGGTTCTCGGCTTCGAGGAACAGGAGCTGCGCCACGCACAGCGTGGCCATGCCGTCCTCGACCGGCCCGGTGATGAAGATGATCCGCTCCTTGAGCAGGCGCGAATAGATGTCGTAGGCGCGCTCGCCGCGGTTGGTCTGCTCGACCACCATCGGAACGAGGTAATTCATGTAGGTGTCGACGGGGTCTCTCATAAAGGGTCCTTGCAACAAGCGTCAGTCAAGCCGGCGGGAGCGGCCGAATCGTGGCAGCCAGTCTAGCGGGCCGGCGCGGGCGGCGTCAGGCCGGCGCCGAGGCCTCCTCTTCCTTCTCCTCCTGCTTTCTGAGCTCCTCGGCCGAGACCTTGCGCTCGGTCACGTCGGCGAGCTCCAGCATGAAGTCGATGACCTTGTCCTCGAAGATGGGGGCGCGCAGCGACGCGAGCGCGTTGGGATTGTTGCGGTAGAACTCCCACACCTTCTGCTCCTGGCCGGGGAATTGCCGGATGCGCTCGACCAGCGCCCGGTTCACCTCCTCCTCCGTCACCGTGATATTGTTCTTCTCGCCGATTTCCGCCAGTACCAGACCGAGCCGCACGCGGCGATCCGCGATCTGCTGGTATTCGGCCCGGGCCTTCTCCTCGGTGGTGTTCTCGTCGGCGAAGCTGCGGCCCTGCGCCTTCAATTCCTCGGTCGTCGACTGCCAGATACGCTCGAATTCGTCGGCGACAAGGGACGGCGGCGGCTCGAATTTGTGGGTCTTGTCGACCTCGTCGAGCAGCGCGCGCTTGATCAGCCGGCGCGACACCGCGGCGTGCTCGGAGGCGATGCGCTCCTTCACCGCCTCGCGCAGCTTGGCGATCGATTCGATGCCGAGCTTCTTGGCGAAGTCGTCGTCGAGCACCACCGTCCCCGGCACCTCGACCGCCTTGGCGGTGACCTCGAACGCGGCATCCTTGCCGGCGAGTTCCTGGTTCGGATAGTTGGCCGGGAATGTCACGTTCACGGTACGGGTCTCGCCGGCCTTGATGCCGACGAGCTGGTCCTCAAAGCCGGGAATGAAGGTGTTCGAGCCGATCAGCACCGGCACGTCGTCGCCAGCGCCGCCTTCGAACGGCGTGCCGTCGATGGTGCCGGAAAACTTGATCACCACGCGGTCGTCCTTCTGCGCGCCCTCGCCTTCCGGTCGCGGCGCATAGGGCTTGTTCTGGTCGGCGATGCGCTGGATGGCCTCGTCGATCTCGCTGTCGGCGACCTCTGCGGTCAGCCGGGTCAGCTTGTAGGACTTGAAATCGGCGAGCTTGATCTCCGGCACGATCTCGATCGCGACCGTGTAGTCGAGGTCGGACTGGCCGCCGATCAGCTTCTCAACCTCCTTCTCCTCGGTCGGCAGCGTCACCTTGGCCTCGGAGGCAAGCTTGAAGCCGCGCTCGCTGAAGATGCGGGCATTGGTGTCGCGCACCGTGGCCTCGATGGTCTCGGCCATGGCGGAACGGCCATAGAGCCGCTGCAGGTGCGACAGCGGCACCTTGCCCGGCCGGAAGCCCCGGATCTGGACGCGATCCTTGAGCTCGTTGAGGCGCGCCTCGACCTTGGCGGCAAGATCGGTGGCGGGCACAACGACGCGGTATTCGCGCTTGAGGCCTTCAGACAGGGTTTCGGTGACGTTCATGGTCTCTCTCATCGTGTTCTTCGGCACAGCCGCGGCGCGGCCCGGCAGCAGCAGTGCGATCGTGGGCGTGGTGCGGGCGGAGGGACTCGAACCCCCACGACTTTCGCCACCGGAACCTAAATCCGGCGCGTCTACCAATTCCGCCACGCCCGCCAGGGCATCCGCGACCGTCGTGGGAGTTCGGATGTCCGCGCTCACCCATGGCGCACCCCCGGGCAGGAACCGGAAACCCGAGAGCGGCGGCTCTATATCACGCGCCGTGCGACGCGCACTATCAAAAATCCGAGCAAGCGGTGTGGACCGCGCTCAATGATGGCGCGCGGCAAGGCGCCGCAGCACGGCCGGCAGCGCCTCGGGCAGGTCCTCTGAGATGAGGCCGGGCCCAACCTTGTTCGCCGCCTCGCCGTGAAGCCAGACCGCGGCGGCGGCAGCCTCGAAGGCCGGCATACGCTGCGCCATCAGCCCGGCGATCAGGCCGGCCAGCACATCGCCCGACCCCGCGGTCGCGAGCCAGGGCGGCGCGTTCTCCGCGATGGCGGCGCGGCCATCCGGCGCAGCGACCACCGTGTCGGCGCCTTTGAGCAAGACAATAGCTCCGGTATAGCTGGAAGCTGCCAGCGTTTTTTCAAGTTTCGAATGAAGTTTTGATATACTTTCTATCTTTTTGAAAAATCTTGAGAACTCTCCTTCGTGTGGCGTCATAACAACGGGGGCGGTCCGCGCGGAAATCGCGGCCGCCAGGGCCTCCGGCTCCCCGGCAAAACTGGTGATGGCATCGGCGTCGAGCACCGCGGCCGCGCCGCTCCCGAGCACTGTCTCGACCGTCTCCCGCATCCCCGCGCCGACGCCGCCGCCGGGGCCGACCACCACCGCATTGAACCGCCGGTCCTCGAGCAGCGCCGCGATCTCGCCGGCGCCGCCGGCCGGCCGCACCATCACCGCGAGGTTTGTGGCGGCATTGACCGCCAGCGCCTCGCGCGGGCTCGCCAGCGTCACCAGGCCGGCGCCCGCCCGCAGCGCTCCGCGCGCCGCGAGCCGCGCCGCTCCGGTGCTGGACAGCCCGCCCGAGACCACCAGCGCATGGCCGCGGTCGTATTTGTGGCCGTCGGGACGGAGCACGGGGAACGCCGTCCGCCACAGCGCCGGGGCATTGACGGCGATCCGCGGCGCGATGCGCGCCAGCACCGCGTCCGGAATGCCGATGTCGACGACATGGGTGCGGCCGCAATGCGCCCGCCCCGGATACAGAAGGTGACCCGGCTTGCGACGGAAGAAGGTCACGGTCTCGGTGGCGCGGACCGCGCAGCCCTGCACGGCCCCGGTGTCGCCATTGATGCCGCTCGGCAGGTCGACGGCGAGCACGGGAACGCCGGCGGCATTGACGGCCGCGACCAGCGCGGCCGCCAAGCTTTCCACCGGCCGCGCCAGGCCGGCGCCGAACAGCGCGTCGATCACCAGGCCGCAGCCGTCAAGCGCATCAGGCGCGGCCGGCATCACCTCGCCGCTCCAGCGCCGCGCCGCCTCCGCGGCGTCGCCAGTTCCCGGCCGGTCGCCGACGCGGAGCACGCGCACGGCGAAGCCGCGCTCGGCGAGCTGCCGCGCCGCGACATAGCCGTCGCCGCCATTGTTGCCCGGACCGGCGACGACCGCGATGCGGCTGCCGGCGCGCGCCATCATCGCGGCGCGCACCGCGACCGCATCGCCGGCCTCCTCCATCAGCGCGATGCCGGGCGTGCCGCCGGCGATCGTCAGCCGGTCGGCGTCCGCCATCTCCGCGGTCCGCAACAGTTCGATCATGGACGCGACCGTAGCGGGGCCTGCAGCCCCAGACAAACAGCGCGAGCGGCTGTACCATTTGCCCATCATTTGGGCTGACTGCTCAAGTTATGAGCACCAAAAAAGTGGCAGACGCCGCGCGCGGCCCGCAGAACGCCCAACAGGCTGAGACTTCCGGCTTTTCCGCCCGAAAAGCCGGCCCTGCGCGCGCTCCATGGTTGGCACGAAACCTGCTGATGAGGGTGCGCTGGCGGGAGCGCGCTGCGAAGCAAGGCGCGATCCCGCCACAGCGGCGTCGCGCGCCTTCATGCACGCCGCACGACGCGCAGACCGGGGAACGACGTCAATGAAGAAGATCGAGGCCGTCATCAAGCCGTTCAAGCTCGACGAGGTGAAGGAGGCGCTGCAGGAGGTCGGTCTGCAGGGTATCACCGTCACCGAGGCCAAGGGCTTCGGACGCCAGAAGGGCCACACCGAGCTTTATCGCGGCGCCGAATATGTCGTCGACTTCCTCCCCAAGGTGAAGATCGAGATCGTGCTCGGCGACGCCATGGTCGAGAAGGCGGTCGAGGCCATCCGCCGCGCCGCGCAGACCGGCCGCATCGGCGACGGCAAGATCTTCGTCTCCAACATCGAGGAAGCCATCCGCATCCGCACCGGCGAATCCGGCATGGACGCGATCTGACTGGACGCGATCCGACTGGCAGCGCGCGACTGCCCATATGCCTTTCACTGCAACACCAATAAACGGGGAACGTGACTGATGACGACGCCGAAAGATGTAATGAAGCTGATCAAGGACAACGACGTGAAATACGTCGATCTGCGGTTCACCGACCCGCGTGGCAAGTGGCAGCACGTCACGTTCGACGTCAGCATGATCGACGAGGAGACTTTCGCGGAAGGCCAGGCGTTCGACGGCTCATCGATCGCCGGCTGGAAGGCGATCAACGAGTCCGATATGCAGCTGATGCCGGACCCGGCGACCGCCTGCATCGATCCGTTCTTTGCCGAGACCACGCTGGTCCTGGTCTGCGACGTGCTCGAGCCGACCACCGGCGAGCCCTACAACCGCGACCCGCGCGGCATCGCGCGCCGGGCGGAAGCCATGGTGAAGCAGAGCGGCATCGGCGACACCGTCTATTTCGGCCCCGAGGCCGAGTTCTTCGTGTTCGATGACGTCAAGTTCCGGTCTGATCCGTACAACGTCAGCTTCAAGGTCGATTCCGTCGAGCTGCCGACCAATTCGGACACCGAATACGAGGGCGGCAATCTCGGCCACCGCATCCGCACCAAAGGCGGCTATTTCCCGGTGCCGCCGATGGATTCCGCGCAGGACATGCGCTCGGAGATGCTCGGCGCCATGGCACGCATGGGCGCCAAGGTGGAGAAGCACCACCATGAGGTGGCCTCGGCCCAGCACGAACTCGGCCTGAAATTCGCGCCGCTGACCTACATGGCCGACCAGATGCAGGTCTACAAATACTGCATCCACCAGGTCGCCCATATCTACGGCAAGACCGCGACCTTCATGCCGAAGCCGATCTACGGCGACAACGGCTCGGGCATGCACGTCCATCAGTCGATCTGGAAGGCGGGCAAGCCGGTCTTCGCCGGCAACAAATACGCCGATCTGTCGGAGACCTGCCTGTCCTATATCGCCGGCGTCATCAAGCACGCCAAGGCGATCAACGCCTTCACCAATCCGAGCACCAACTCCTACAAGCGGCTGGTGCCGGGCTTCGAGGCGCCGGTGCTGCTCGCCTATTCGGCGCGCAACCGCTCGGCCTCGTGCCGCATCCCCTACACCACCAACCCGAAGGCCAAGCGCGTCGAGGTCCGCTTCCCGGACCCGCTCGCCAATCCCTATCTGGCCTTCGCGGCGCTGCTGATGGCGGGACTCGACGGCATCAAGAACAAGCTGCATCCCGGCGATGCGATGGACAAGGATCTCTACGATCTGCCGCGCGCCGAGCTCAAGAAGATCCCGACCGTGTGCGGTTCGTTGCGCGAGGCGCTGGAATCGCTCGACAAGGATCGCGACTTCCTGAAGGCCGGCGGCGTGTTCGATGACGATTTCATCGACGCCTATATCGAACTGAAGATGACCGAGGTGATCCGCTTCGAGCACACCCCGCACCCGGTCGAATACGACATGTACTATTCGGGATGACGATTGCGCCGACGGCGCCCCGCCGCCGGCCGCTCTTGACGGCCCTGGTTCGGATGGCGGTCGCGACTACCCCATCCGAACCTTTTTTTGATCAGTGCGGTACGACGCGTCGTCCGGCTTCGCCGCTTCGGTCAGAGCACGAACAGGATCGCGGCGAGCAGCACGATTGCGGCGCTCACGATCGCTGCCGAAGTCGAATGCCAGCGCCGGCCGTATGCGCCGGCGGCGCGGCGTGCGTCGATGATGTCGGCATAGAACTCGTCCGACGAGGAGAATGTGCAGGCCAGTGCGCGGCCGGCGACCGCCGCCTGCTGCTGCAGCACGAGGTCGGACGGATCGCTGTCGTGGCGATAGGCCGGCACCATCCGGTCATGATACCGGCGGGATGGTAAACGGGTCGTTGCCGGCGCTCGACGCGCGAATCAGACCAGGGTGCCCTCGGGCTCCGCCGATGCGGCGAGCGCTGGCGCCTTGACCCGCGGCAGGCCGGCGGCGCGCGCGGCCGCGATGTGCCGCACCAGCGGATGCGGACGCCGCTGCGCGGCGATGCACACCCGGTTGCGGCCGGCTTTCTTGGCCTCATAGAGCGCCTCGTCGGCGCGCTCGATCAGCGCGGCGATCGCGCCCGATCCGTCGGGCGAGCAGGCCGCACCGACGCTGACGGTGGCATCGAGCCGCAGGCCGTCGCTTTCGGCGCCGGCAGCGATGAAGTTTTCCCGCACTCGCTCGCCGATCAGCCGCGCCACGTCGGCGCTGCCCGGGACCACCGCGGCGAACTCCTCGCCGCCGAGCCGCGCGACGATGTCGCTGCCGCGCAGGCTCGTGGCGGCGCAGGCGGCAAAGCGGCGGATCACGTCGTCGCCGACGGCGTGGCCGAATCGGTCGTTGATCGACTTGAAATGATCGAGATCGAACATCAGCACGCTGAGCGGCTGCCGCGCCGCGGCGGCACGCACGCGCAGCTCCTCCGCCGCCTCGAAGAAGGCGCGGCGGTTGAACAGGCCGGTCAGCGGATCGGTCGAGGCCGCGCTCTTATGCTGCTGCACGTGGCGCTCCTTGACCAGCAGCAGCACGATGAAGGCGGTGCCGACCGCATAGAGCACGGTTTCGATCGCGAACAGATCGAACCAGGTGTGCATCAGCGCGCCGCGGCCCGGCCCGCCGAGCACCTCGTTGAGCACAACCGGCATCAGGAAGATCACGGCATGCGCGATCGGCACCACGGCCATCGCGATAACGGAGCGCTGCGCCTTGCGGCGGTCGTTGCGCAGCTCGAGCGCGATGAAGAAGGTATAGGCCGACACCACCAGCGCACCGAGCGCACCGCGCGCGCCGGTGCTCTCGGTGAATGCCGGCAATTGCGTGAGCGCTGCCCACACGATCGCGCCGGCATAGGCGGAGAACGGCAGGATGGCGCGGCCGTGGAACAGCCGCACGCCGTTGAGCACCATGCCGCAGGCCACGAACATGAGGGCGCCCGGGACCTCGGCCGGGATCGGCACGGCGACCGGCACGTTCCACAAGGCGATGGCGCAGCCGCCGATCAGATAGGCCGCGCCCCACCAGGCCAACGCCCGCATGCCGCGGTCCTGCAGCCACGCAACCAGCAGGAAAATGCCGAGCAGCGTCGCGATCACCATCGCGAGCAGCAGCAATGTCGGGATATCGAGCGCGGACGCCGCCGCGGGAGTCATCGTCATAATCCTGTGCCGCCGCAACACATCCTAGTCGGCGCGGCGGCACCATTAAACGATGCGACTATCGAAACATTTGCCGGCTTGCCTCAACTTCGAGACAACAACGATGAAAATTTGAACGAGATCACGCGCAACGAAAAAGGGCGCCGAAGCGCCCTCTGCCGTCTGCCCTGATGCAAGCGGCCGCTCGGCGGCCCCGCGCGTCAGCGCTTGGAGAACTGGAACGAGCGGCGGGCCTTTGCCTTGCCGTATTTCTTGCGCTCGACCACGCGGGAATCCCGGGTGAGGAAGCCGCCGCGCTTGAGCGCGGAGCGCAGCTCCGGCTCGAAATTGGTCAGCGCCTTGGACAGGCCGTGTCGCACGGCGCCGGCCTGCCCCGACAGGCCGCCGCCGGACACGGTGCAGACCACGTCGTACTGGCCGAGGCGGTTGGCGGTGACCAGCGGCTGCTGGATCAGCATGCGTAGCACCGGGCGGGCGAAGAACTGCTCGACGGCGCGGGTATTGACCGTGATCTTGCCGGAGCCCGGCTTGATCCAGACGCGCGCCACCGCGTTCTTGCGCTTGCCGGTGGCATAGGCGCGGCCCTGCTTGTCGAGCTTCTGGGTGTATTGCGGCGCCTCGGGAGCGGCCGGCTTCAATGCCGAGAGCTGGTCGAGCGATTGGATGGTGTCAGCCATTACACGGCCCTCTTGTTCTTGCGGCTGGCATTGGCGAAGTCGATGGTCTCCGGCTTCTGCGCCTCATGCGGATGCTCCGGGCCGGGATAGACCCGCAGATTGCCGAGCTGGACGCGGCCGAGCGGTCCGCGCGGCAGCATGCGCTCGATCGCCTTCTCGACCACGCGCTCGGGGAACCTGCCCTCGAGAATCGAGCGGGCGGTGCGCTCCTTGATGCCACCGATATAGCCGGTATGGTGATGGTAGACCTTCTGCTCGCGCTTGCGGCCGGTCAGCACCGCCTTGGCAGCATTGATGACGATGACGTTGTCACCATCATCGACATGCGGCGTGTAGGACGGCTTGTGCTTGCCGCGCAGTCGCATCGCCACCATGGTGGCGAGCCGGCCGACCACGACGCCGCTGGCGTCAATCACGACCCATTTCTTTTCGACATCGGCAGGCTTGGCCGAATAGGTTTTCATCGCTCTGTCCTCGGAAAACGCCGGGGGCGGCCGGCGGGCTGCGCCGGCGCTGATGGTCGCGCTCTGTAGCGCAACGCACCGGCTGCGGTCAACGCCTTGGCTTAGATAAATCTTGTTACATTACAATGAGATATGAGAATGGTATTTCAATACCTAAGTTTAACCCCGCGGCGGGATTGAGTAGGTCGAAGTCACATGGGCGACCGGCTCCTCGACTCCGACCGAATGGATCGCCACCTCGCCGACCGCCAGCCGCTTGCCGAGCTTCAAGAGCCGGGTCTGCGCGATGAGATCGGCCTGCTCCGGCTTGCGCAGGAAATTGATGGTGAGATTGGTGG
>Ga0180222_1001032_pt1 | contig 32902 bp, 26 predicted proteins | sample eDN5th37CKraftOP_FD_151336 | JGI IMG/M metagenome (GOLD analysis project Ga0180222, IMG submission 151336) | Enriched Organic Plus compost microbial communities from Emeryville, California, USA - eDNA 5th pass 37_C Kraft OP (version 2) (version 2) ...
CAGCGCCTTCGACGCGGTGCCCAACGCCCGCAAGACGCTCGAGGCGGGCTTCACCTCCGTCCGCGACGTCGGCTCCGAGACGACGGCGATCGTCGCGCTCAAGCGCGCCATCGCGCGCGGCGCGGTTGCCGGCCCGCGCCTGTGGGTCTCGGGCTATCCGCTCGGCCCCACCGGCGGCCACGGCGATCCGCAGAACGGCATGCGTCCCGACATCGACTTCCACAGCGACGGCCGGGTGATCGACGGGCCGGATGAGGCCGCCAAGGTGGTGCGCCGGATGCATCGCGAGGGCGTCGACCTCATCAAGATCATGCCGAGCGGCGGCGTGCTCAGCATCGGCGACGATCCCAACCATACGCTGATGACCGATGCCGAGATCGGCGCCGTCGTCGCGACAGCGCACAGCCTGGGCATGAAGGTCGCCGCCCACGCCCATGGCCGCGACGCGATCATCCGCGCCTCCGAGCTCGGCGTCGATTCGATCGAGCACGGCTCCTTCGCCGACGAGACCGCCTACAAGGTGATGAAGGCGCACGGCACCTATCTGGTGCCGACCCTGCTCGTCGCCGACACTGTCGTCCGCCTCGCCAAGGCGCATCCCGAGACGCTCAATCCCTCGTCCGCGAAGAAGGCCCTGGAGGTCGGCCCGATCACCGTAGCCAATCTCGGCCGTGCCTACCGGGCCGGAGTGAAGATCGCCTTCGGCACCGATCAGGGAATGGCGCCGCACGGCACCAACGCGCAGGAGTTCGCGCTGATGGTCCGTTCCGGCATGACCCCGATGGATGCGATCCGGGCCGCCACCGTGAACGCCGCGGACCTGCTCGATGCCGCGGGAGACGTCGGTTCGGTGCAGGCGGGCCGCTACGCCGATCTCATCGCCGTGGCGGGCGATCCGCTCTCTGACATCACCGAGCTCGAGCGGGTCCGATTCGTGATGAAGGGGGGAGAGGTGGTGAAAGACCGGCCGGCAGCCGCCCGCTAGCCCTATCGCCGCACCGGCGCGAATCGGAGCGGATCGTTTCGGGCACGACCGAATCGACGCGGCGAACCCGCCTCCCGCCGGATTACCTTGCCGGCGAGGAACCACGTGAAGCGCAATTCATTGTACAATCATTATATTGTCGGGCTGATCCTGTTGACGCACGCCCGATCCTATGGCATCAGCGTAATGAACGCTTAGAATGCAGGTTCGTGTAGGGAGGCCGCGTATGCGCAAACTGGGAACTATTTCGATGGCAGTGCTGGTTACCGCTCTGTCGGCGGCCTCCGTCCAGGCGGCGCCGTCGGTGCGGCCGAACACCGCCGTTTGGGGCTCGACCTCGATGCTCGCGTCCGATGCGCGCGTGACCACGCCGAAGGCGCGGAAGGTCAGCCAGATGTCGGACGGCGGCAAGGTCGTCGCGGGCGTCGCGTTCGCTGCTGCGCTCGGCGGCCTGATCTATGTGCTGGTCGACAAGCATCACGATCATTGCGAGAGCCCGGGTGGCAGCTGCGACAACTGAGTTACGCTCGGTCACGTCTCAGACAAGGCTAGGGAACGGCGGGATAGCATAGCTATCTCGCCGTTTTTCCTTTTCGGCTCCATATACGGCTAGAGCCGGATGCATCTTCCCATCTCCCGATCACGGTCCTCCGATCGTCTGCCCGCGTCGGCGCAGCCAAGGCGCGTGGCCTTGCTCGCCATGTTCGCGGCGCTGCTCGTTGCGGCTCCCCTCCGGGCGGACATCGCGCCGGGCGGAGAAAGCGCGGCGGAGCTGGACGAGAATTTCGCTGCGCTGCGGCTTCAGCAAAGCCATCTGGCGACGATCAACTTCCGCCTCGTCACCGCCAATGATGCGCTGTGCGATACGCATCTTCCGCAAAGCGGGCTTGTCGTCCAGGAAAGAACGCAGTTCAGCCCCGCGATCCGCGCCGCCGCCGCGCGCTTCTTCCATCTCGAGGACGGGCCGGCGATCATGGCGGTGGTGCCCGGGAGCCCGGCCGACAAGGCCGGGCTGAAGCCCGACGACGTGCTGACCGCGATCAACGGGCTCGCCCTTCCCGTTCCGCCGCCGGGAGGGGATGCCGAGCCGAAGCGCGCGAGCTTCACCGCAATCGTCGCGCTCAACGGCCTCATCGATCGCGAGCTCGGCCGCGGGCCGACGATCTTCTCCGTACGACGCGGCGGCAAGGCCCTCGATCTGACGCTCACGCCCGTTTCCGGCTGCCGATCGCGAATCGAGCTCTCCCTGTCGCGGCAGATGAACTCCTACGCGGATGGGCTGACCGCCACCATCACCACCGCCGTCGTCAGCTATACGCGCAGCGAGGACGAACTTGCCGTCGTTCTCGGCCACGAAATGAGCCACAACGTCCAGCACGACCGTGATCCGTCGGGCCATGGTGGACGGATCGAGGCGCGCGCCGTCAGCGAGCGCCAGTCCGAGGCGGAGGCGGACTATGTCGGCGTCTATCTGATGGCGCGCGCCGGATACGATTTCCGCCAGGCACCTCGTTTCTGGCAGCGCTTCGGCAAGGATTACGGCCTCGGCATCTTCGCGTCGGGCAGCCATCCCGGATGGTCCAAGCGGGTGGCGCTGACCGAGACGGCGGTGCGCGAGATCGAGCGCAAGCAGGCTTCGGGTCAGCCGCTGGTCCCGGAGCTGCCCTTCTTCACCAGCCGGCAGCGCCCGGCGCGCTGAGACCGTACCCTCAGCAGGGGCGATCGAGCGCGATGTGCCCTTGCTCCTTGAGCGCCTCGACGGCGCGCTTGACCTCCTGGCTCGATCCGCGCGGGAGGATCAGCACGGCATCGCCGGTCGCGATCACGATCAGGTCCCGTACGCCGACAGTCGCGACCAACGGCCCTTCGGTCCGGATCAGGCAGTTGGTGGTATCGATCGCCAGCACCTCGCCATGGCCGTGATTGCCTTGGCCGTCCTTCTCGGCGAGCGCATGCAGCGCATCCCAGCTTCCCACGTCCGACCATCCCATCGCGACAGGCGTCACGACGACGCGGTCGCTCTTCTCCATGACGGCATAGTCGATCGAATCGGAAGGCGAAGCGGCGAAGGCGGCCTTGTCCGGATAGAGGCGTGCGCCGTCCGCGTGCGCCTTCGCCATCGCCCCTCGTGCCGCGTCGATCATGTCCGGGGAATACGCCTCGAGCGCGGCGAGGTAGGCATCGGCGCGGAAAAGGAAGATGCCGCCGTTCCAGGCATAATCGCCCGACGCCAGATAGGCCTCGGCCGTCGCGCGATCGGGCTTCTCGACGAATCGCGCCGCGCGATGCACCCCCGCCGCCAGGCTCGGGCCGAGCTGGATATAGCCATAGCCGGTCTCGGGAAGATCGGGCGCGATGCCGAACGTCGCCAGCCAGCCGTCGCGGACGAGCGGTATCGCACGCTCGATCGCCGCGTGAAACGCCGCCACGTCCGCGATCACATGATCGCTCGGCATCACCAGCAGCACGTCTTCCGGCCGGGCGGCGAGCGCCGCCAATGCGATCGCCGGCGCGGTGTTGCGAGCCAGCGGCTCAAGAATCAGCGAGAAGCCGCCGACGCCGATACCGGCCAGCTGCTCCTCGATCATGTCGGCATGAACGGCGTTGGCCACGACGATCGGCGGCGCGAAGCGGCGGGCATCGTCGACACGCCGCGCGGTCAGCTGCAGCATCGTCTCGCTGTGGGTGAGGCTGAGCAGCTGCTTCGGCCGTTGCGTTCGCGACAGCGGCCACAGGCGCGTACCGGAGCCGCCGGAGAGAATCACAGGCACGATCTTTTCGGACACATCTTGCTCCAACTATGGCGGGAACCGGATGGCCAAGGTGGCGCGAACCATCCGGGCGCGGACCTTTTCCACAACCAGCTCAGCGGCCGGCTGTTCCGTGCCGTGCCAAGAGATCGTCGAGTCCCCGTTCCCACTTGATCGCGTGAGCCACCATAGCGTCAAGCTCCGCGTGGCGCGGATGCCAGCCCAGGCGCGCGACGATGGCGGCATTATCCGCCACCATCGCGGCGAGATCGCCGGTACGGCGCGGTTCCAGCCGGCGCTCGATCCGCACGCCCGCGACCCGTTCGACGCTGTCGAGCACCTCGAAGACGGTGAAGCCGCGGCCATAGCCGCAATTGAGCACGTGGCTGCGCTCCGGCTCCGCGATCAGCGCCTCGAGCGCGCGGACATGGGCGTCGGCCAAATCGCTGACATGGATGAAATCGCGCAGCCCTGTCCCGTCCGGCGTCGGATAGTCGGTTCCGAACACGGCGACATGGCTGCGCTTGCCCACAGCGGCCTCGACGGCCACCTTGATGAGATGGGTCGCGCCTAGCGTCGATTGGCCGATCCGCCCCGCGGGATCCGCCCCGGCGACGTTGAAATAGCGCAGCACGCAATAGTTGATCGGATGCGCGGCAGCGACATCGGCGATCATCTGCTCGATCATCAGCTTGGAGCGACCATAGGGACTGATCGGGCGCGTCGGCGCCGTCTCGTCCACCGGCATCCGTTCCGGAATGCCGTAGATGGCCGCCGTCGAGGAGAAGATGAAATGCGGGACGCGTGCCGCGACGGCGGCGTCCAGCAGCGCCAGGCTGCTCGCCGTATTGTTGCGATAATATTTCAGCGGATCGGCCATCGATTCGGGCACGATGACGGATCCGGCGAAATGCATGATCGCGCCGATGCCGTGATCGCGCAGCAACCGCTCGACCACCACGCCGTCGCCGACATCGCCTTCGATGAAGGCCGCTTCCTGCGGGACCGCCCAGCGGAAACCCGTCGTCAGATTGTCGAGGACGACGACGGGCCAGCCGGCGTCGATCAGCGCCAGACAGGCATGGCTGCCGACATAACCGGCACCGCCCGTCACGAGAACCGGCAGCTTTCCCCCTTCGCGCGAAACGGCACCCATCGTCTGCCCCTCAAACATCCAAGCGCGGCCGGACGGCCCCCGCAGCCGGGCCGAAGGCACGGCCTGCGCCGAACCGCGCCCCCTCTATTTCGCAACCGCTTACGAAAAGGTGACCGGCATCACAGGCGGGTCTCGCGCGCGCCGCGTATCGGGCCGCGATGCGCGCTATCGAACCCGATCCTTCAATGCGCCGCGCCTTCGCCGCGGCCCACGCTCGTATAGCTGAAGCCGTGGCGCAGCACCTCGTAGGGCTGGTAGATGTTGCGCAGATCGACGAGCACCGGAGCGGCCATCTTCTCCTTGAGCCGCGCCAGATCGAGCGCGCGGAACGCATCCCATTCCGTCACGATCACCACGGCCGAAGCGTCGTCCGCGACGTCGTAGGCGCTCGCGACATAAGCCACGCTCTCGTCGAGCACCGCACGCGCGGCCTTCATGCCCTCCGGATCATAGGCGCGGACCACCGCGCCGGCATCGATCAGCGCCTGCACGATAGAGATGGACGGCGCCTCGCGCATGTCATCGGTGTTGGGCTTGAAGGTGAGGCCGAGCAACCCGATCGTCTTGCCGCGCACCTCGCCACCGCAGGCCGCGATCACCTTGCGCGCCATCGCGCGCTTGCGCTGGTCGTTGACCGCGATCGTCGTCTCGACGAGGCGGATCGGGCATTCATAATCCTGCGCGGTCTTGACCAGCGCCACAGTATCCTTGGGGAAGCAGGAGCCGCCATAGCCCGGGCCGGCGTGCAGGAACTTGGGCCCGATCCGCTTGTCGAGCCCGACGCCGCGCGACACGTCCTGGACGTTGGCCCCTACCTTCTCGCACAGATCGGCGATCTCATTGATGAAGGTTACCTTCACCGCGAGGAAGGCGTTGGCGGCATATTTGATGAGCTCGCTCGTGCGGCGCTGCGTGAACATGACGGGCGCCTGGTTGAGGTTGAGCGGCCGGTAGACCTCCGCCATCACCTGCCGCGCGCGCTCATCCTCCACGCCGACGACGACGCGATCGGGGCGCTTGAAGTCGGAGATCGCAGCGCCTTCCCGGAGGAACTCGGGATTGGAGACGACGGCCACGTCCGCCTGCGGATTGGTCTCCCGGATGATCCGTTCGACCTCGTCGCCGGTGCCGACGGGCACGGTGGACTTGGTGACGACGACGGTGAAGCCGTTCATCGCGCGGGCGATGTCGCGCGCCGCCGCATGGATGTAGGACAGGTCGGCATGGCCGTCGCCGCGCCGCGAAGGCGTGCCCACAGCGATGAACACGACCTCCGCCGCGGCTACCGCGCTCGCCAGGTCCGTGGTGAAGAACAGCCGCCCCGCCGCGACGTTGCCGGCAACCAGCTGGTCCAGCCCGGGCTCGTAGATCGGCATCACGCCACGGTTGAGCGCATCGATCTTGTCGCGATCGAGATCAACGCAGGTGACGCTGTGGCCGAAATCTGCAAAACAGCTGCCGGACACCAGACCCACATAGCCCGATCCGATCATCGCAATCTTCATGCCGTCTCCTCAGCCCCGCGCCACAGCCATCATGCCCCGCCGGCTCCACCAGCCGCCGGCGGGAGGCGCGACGGTGCCGCTCTGCACTGTCGTCCTGTGGCCAGCAAGGGATTTGCTCGGGAGAGGCGTTCGGTCCGTCTCAACGCCGCAAGCCCCTGTGGAGATCCGGTAAATGCAGATCGGCCTTACCTTACGCAGCCGCCCCGTCCTGCGCACCGCGCAGCTGGCGCTCGGCCTGCTGTGGCTGTGGATCGTCGTCTGGCTGGCCGCCGGCGACGGATCGCGCTTCCTCGGCTATGTGAACGCCTTCGGCTTCTTCTGGGGGTGCGCGGCCGCGCTGATCGCCGTCATCCTGCTCCTGCAGCGCGCCTTCCTTTCGGCCGCGATCGCGATCGTCGCGGCGGCCGTGGTGCTGTCGCACGGGCAATGGCCACTGGCCGCGCGCGCGCCCGAGCCGGCGGCGGGGATGCCTCAGCTGCGCGTCGTCACCGCATCGCTGCGCACCCTCAATCCGGACATGGACAGCGCCGCCCGGCTACTCGCCGGCTACCGGCCGGACATCCTGATCGCCCAGGAAGTCTCCGACATTCCGGCCTTCATCGGCCGTCTTTCCGCCGAGACCCGCAGGAACTGGCATTTCGCCCGGCGCAACAACGAGATCGTGGCGACGCCCTGGCCGATCCTCGCCGCAACGCCGGATCGATATTTCCTCCGCGCGGAGATCGGCGCGCCCGGCGGACCGATCACGGTCTGGACCATCCACGCCGCGAAAAGCTATTCGAACACGCTGGCGATCCGGCTGCAGGCTGCGGCGCTGGCCGACGACGTGCGGTCCCACTCCACGGCGCGCATCGTCGCGGGCGATTTCAACGCCACGCCGTGGAACGACAGCTACCGCACCTTCTCCGCCTTCCTCACCGATGCGTTCGCCGCCGCCGGGCGCGGCCCGGGCTTCACCTTCCCGACGCGTGCGCGCCGGCTGGGGTTCGCCTTCCCCTATCTGCGGATCGACCACATCTTCGTCGACGAGCATCTGCAGCCGGTGCGCAGCTTCGTCGGAACCGCGAGCGAAGGCGCGGATCATCTGCCCGTGATCGCCGACCTCGTCCGGACCCCGCCGCAGCATTCCGGAGGCTGAGGAAAAAGGGGGTGGCAGCGCCGAGCGATCTTGGAGTATGCTGCGTTGCAGTATAGCCCAGGAAGCGCCCTATCGGAGAACAAGCGTCCGCCGCACCCGCCTTTCCCTCTCCTCGCACAAGAAAACGGAAAGAGAGCCTTGCCCGTCATCCTGATCAAAGCGCGACGTTTCGAAGACGACCGGGGATGGTTCACCGAGACCTTCAATCAGCGGAGCTTTCGGGATCTCGGCGTGGACGTTTCCTTCTGCCAGGATAATCATTCGCTGTCCCGGCCGGCCGGAACGTTGCGCGGGCTGCATTTCCAGACGCCGCCGCACGGCCAAGCCAAGCTGGTGCGCTGCATTCGCGGCAGCATCTGGGACGTGGCGGTGGACGTGCGCAGGGGATCGCCGACCTACGGCCAATGGACCGCCGCGACGCTTTCGGCGGAGAATGGCGACCAGCTGTTCGTGCCCGTCGGCTTCCTGCACGGCTTTGTGACGCTCGAGCCCGACACCGAGGTCACCTACAAGGTGTCGGATTTTTACGCGCCCGAATGCGACGGCGGCATCGCCTGGAACGATCCGGACCTGGCGCTGCCCTGGCCGCTGCCCGAAGGCGGGCCGGTGCTTTCGCCCAAGGACGGCCGGCTGCCGCGCCTCGCCGAGTTCGACAGCCCCTTTGCCTATGACGGCCGGCCGCTGGTACCGATAGCGGCCTCGTGAAGAAAGAGAAGCAGACGATGGCGAAGACGAAACCCCTGCGCGTCCTGGTCACCGGCGGTGCCGGCTTCATCGGCTCGGCGCTGGTCCGCCACCTGATCAACGAGACCGAGCATCTCGTCCTCAATGTCGACGCGCTGACCTATGCCGGCAATCTGAGCTCGCTCGAAAGCGTCGAGCATGATCCGCGCTATCGCTTCGCCAGGGCGGACGTCTGTGACGCGCCGACCATCGGGCGCCTGATCGGCGAGTTCCGCCCCGACGTGATCACCCACCTCGCCGCCGAATCGCATGTTGACCGCTCGATCGACGGCCCCGCGGCCTTCGTGCAGACCAACCTGGTGGGCACCTTCACCATGCTCGCCGCCGCGCTCGACTATTGGCGCGGGCTCGACGCGGAGGGCCAGCAAAGCTTCCGCTTCCACCACATCTCGACCGACGAGGTGTTCGGATCGCTGGGCGAGGACGGCTTCTTCACCGAGGAGACGCCCTATGATCCGCGCTCGCCCTATTCGGCGTCCAAGGCGGGATCGGACCATCTCGTCCGTGCCTGGCATCACACCTATGGCCTGCCGATCCTGCTAACCAATTGCTCGAACAATTACGGCCCCTATCATTTCCCGGAGAAGCTCATTCCGCTGATGATCATCAAGTGCCTCGCGGGCGAGTCGCTTCCGGTCTACGGCCAGGGGCTCAACGTGCGCGACTGGCTCTATGTCGAGGATCATGTCCGCGCGCTCACCCGCGTATTCGAAGCCGGAAGGCCGGGCGAGAGCTATATCATCGGCGGCCGCTCCGAGCGGCGCAACATCGACGTCGTGACCACCATCTGCGAGACGCTCGACCGGATCCGCCCCCGCGCCGACGGCAAGAGCTATCGCGAGCAGATCAGCTATGTCGCGGACCGCCCCGGCCACGACCATCGCTACGCGATCGATCCCTCCCGCCTCGACCGCGAGCTCGGCTGGCGCGCCCAGGAGAGCTTCGAAAGCGGCATCGAGAAGACGATCCGCTGGTATCTCGACAATGAGGGCTGGTGGCGCGCCATCCTTTCCGGCGCCTATGCGGGCGAGCGGCTGGGCCTCAAGACCGCGTGAGCGCGATGGCGGGAGATCCCATACTCGTCCTCGGCCTCGGCGGCCAGGTCGGCACCGAGCTGCTGCGCCAGGGCGGCGACGGCCTCGTCGCGCCCGCGATCGCGGAACTCGACATCACCGATCCCGCGAGCGTCGCCGCCGCCGTCGCGGCGCGGCCATGGAAGGCGGTGATCAACGCGGCGGCCTACACCGCGGTGGACAAGGCGGAGAGCGACGTCGCGACCTGCTGGGCGATCAACGCCTATGGGCCTGCCGTGCTTGCCGCGGAAACCGCCAGGGCCGGCATCCCGATCGTCCACATCTCGACCGACTATGTGTTCGACGGCACCGGCGAGGGCTATTATCGCGAGGACGATCCCGTCCGCCCGCTCGGCGTCTACGGAGCCTCCAAGGAAGGTGGCGAGCAGGCGGTGCGGACCGCCAACCCGCGCCATGCCATCATCCGCACCGCCTGGCTGGTGAGCGCGCATGGCGGCAATTTCGTGAAGACCATGCTGCGCGTCGGCGCCGAGCGGCCGCAGCTGCGCGTCGTCGACGACCAGCGCGGCTGCCCGACGAGCGCCGCCGACCTCGCAGGAGCACTGCTCACCGTCACCCGGCGACTGATCGAGGACGAGCACGCGCCGACCGGCACCTTCCACTTCGTCAATTCCGGCGAGGCCAGCTGGTGCGAGTTCGCGCGCGCGATCTTCGCCGACGGCGCTGCGCGCGGCGGGCCGTCGCCGCAGGTGGAGGCGATCACGACCGCCGACTATCCGACGCCGGCACGCCGGCCCGCCAACTCCCGGCTGTCGACCGCCGGCCTCACCGCCGCCTTCGGCATCACGCCGCGGCCGTGGCGCGCGGCGCTCGGCGACATCCTGGCGGAACTGCTCTGACCGCTCCGACACGGCGCATTTGTGGGGGAAAGACGATGAAGGGTATCATCCTCGCCGGAGGATCGGGCACGCGACTGCATCCTGCGACGCTCGCGATCAACAAGCAGCTGCTGCCGATCTACGACAAGCCGATGATCTATTTTCCGATGTCGGTGCTGCTGCTCGCCGGGATCCGCGAGATACTGATCATCTCTTCTCCCGAATATATCGGCAATTACCAGAAGCTGTTCGGCAGCGGCGAGCAGTTCGGCCTCGCCATCTCCTACGCCATCCAGCCGAGCCCGGACGGGCTGGCCCAGGCCTTCCTGATCGGCCGCGAGTTCATCGGCGACGATTCGGCGGCGCTGGTGCTGGGCGACAACATCTTCTTCGGCGCGGGGATGAGCGAGCTGCTGCGCTCCGCCACGGCAAGGACCCGCGGCGCGACCGTCTTCGCCTATCAGGTTGAGCATCCGGAAGCCTATGGCGTCGTCGAGCTCGACGGAACGGGCAAGGCGATCAGCCTGGAGGAGAAGCCGGCCCAGCCGAAATCCAACTTCGCGGTGACCGGCCTCTATTTCTACGACAACCGCGTCGTCGATCTGGTCAAGCAGATCAAGCCTTCCGCGCGCGGCGAGCTCGAGATCACCGATCTCAACCGGCTCTACATGGAGATGGGCGAGCTCTACGTGGAGAAGCTCTCGCGCGGATACGCCTGGCTCGATACCGGCACGCACGACAGCCTGATCGAAGCCTCCGAGTTCGTCCGCGTGATCCAGAAGCGGCAGGGCATCCAGATCGCCTGCCTGGAGGAGATCGCCTTCCTCAACGGCTTCATCGACCGCGACCAGCTGCGCGCGCGCGGACAGCTCTTCGCCAAGACCGGCTATGGGCGCTACCTCATCGATCTCGCAGACCATGCGGCATGATCGCTGCGATTGCGCCTAGTCCTTTTCGCACGTGCAGCATAACATCCTTTTCCACCCGCAACGCTCATCAGTGAGGGACCTGGCGTGAAGATAGCGATTTTCGGTGTCGGCTATGTGGGGCTTACGTCTGCAGCCTGCCTGATCAACGACGGCCATGAGGTGATCGGGGTCGACGTGAGCGAGAGCAAGGTCCGCATGATCAACGAGGGCAGGAGCCCGATCTTCGAGCCGGGGCTCGAAGAGCTGCTCACGCGGGGAGTGAAGGAAGGGCGGCTCATCGCTTATCAGGAGATCGGCGACCGGCTCGCCGACTGTGACATCGCGATCGTCTGCGTCGGCACGCCGAGCGCCGTCGATGGATCGCACAATATGGGCTATATCGCCGAGGTCTCGCGGCAGATCGCCATCGCCTCGGCCGATCTGCCGCCGCGGGGCCGGCCGCTCACCGTGATGTACCGCTCCACGATGCGGCCGGGATCGATCGACCGGCTGATCGCGCCGATCTTCCGCGGCTTCCACGGCGAGACGCTGACCAAGGTGGAGCTCGTCTACAATCCCGAGTTCCTGCGCGAATCGACGGCGCTCAAGGATTATTACGCGCCGCCCAAGATCGTCGTCGGCACGCATGACGGCCAGCCCTCCGCCACGGTGGACGAGCTTTACCGCAACATCGAGGCGCCGCGCTTCTACGTCGGCTATCGCGAGGCCGAGATCACCAAGTTCGTCGACAACAGCTTCCACGCGCTGAAGGTCGCCTTCGCCAACGAGATCGGCCGCATCTGCGGGCGCGAGGGGGTGAGCGCGAAGACCGTGCACGAGATCTTCGTCTCCGATACCAAGCTCAACATCTCGCCATACTATCTGCGCCCGGGCGGCGCCTTCGGCGGCTCCTGCCTGCCCAAGGACGTGCGCGCCCTTACCTATCTCTCCAACGAGGTCGGCGCCGAGACCTTCGTGCTCGACGCCATCCTGCGCAGCAACGACGCGCACAAGCGCTATCTGTTCGAGAGGGCGACCGAGGGCGTGGCGCCGGGCGCGAAGGTGCTGCTCAACGGCCTGGCGTTCAAGGCGAACAGCGACGATCTGCGCGAGAGCCCCTATATCGATCTCGCCCGGCGCCTGCTGCAGGCGGGCTATGAGCTGCGCATCTGGGATCCGCAGCTCGAGCCTGCCGCGCTGACCGGTCAGAATCTCGGCTACAGCTTCGCGCACCTGCCGGAGATGACCAGCCTGCTTTTGCGTACCAGGCAGCAGCTGGCGGAAGGCGGCTTCGATCTGATCATCGACGCGCGGGGCGACGCCGCGTCGCTGGGCCTGGACGGCGTGCCCATCGCCGCGATCAACAGCCTGCCCTGAGGCCCTTGTTCTCCTCCTCCCCCCGTTCCGGGGAGGAGGAGAAAGCGCCGCGCTCAGGCGCCGGACGCCTGAAGCGCGCCGACCGCCTTTCCCGTGAAGAGCGTTTCATAGGCGGCGAGCAGCTTCGGCCGCTCATGCTCCCAGCCGAGATGCTCGTGCACGCGCTTGTAGCCGAACGCGCCCATCGCAGCGCGCTTTTCGGGATCGTCGGCCAGCTCCGCGATCTTCCTTGCGAAATCGACCGGATCGTTGGGCGCGGCGTAGAGCGAGGATTCCTGCGCGGAGAAGCGCCCTTCCTTCACCTCGAACTGCACGATCGGCTTGCCGAGCGCCATATATTCCATGATCTTGTTCATCGTCGACAGGTCGTTCATCGGATCGACCCGGTCGGGATTGACGCAGATGTCGGCGGTGTTGAGCATATCCATCAGCAGCGCATCAGGCGCCCGGCCGGTGAAGGTGAAGATGTCGGCAACCCCCTTTTCCGCCGCATAGGCCTTGATCGCCTCCAGCTCGGGCCCTCCGCCGACGATGCCGTAATGGATGTCGTCCCGTCCCTGCGCGCGCAGCCAGGCAGCCGCATCGACGAGCAGATCGAGCCCCTCCTGCCGGCCGATCACGCCGACATAGCCGACCAGGAAGGCCTTGCCCTGCTTGAGCTCGGGCTTCGCGGGGCCGGGCTTGATCTTGTCGAGATTGGGGCCGGAGCGGACGACGAACACCTTGTCGGGCGCCATGCGCCCGCGCTCGATCGCGATGCGCTTGTAGCTCTCGTTGGTCGCGATCGAGATGCTGGCGAGGCCGAAGGTGAGCCGTTCGGCCAGCACCATCGCCTTGTACTGCAGCCCGCGGTGCCCGAATTTGGTCTCGAACAGCTCGGGGCAGAGATCATGGTGATCGAACAGGAACTTCTTGCCCAGGAGACGGAAGACGGCACCGACGAGGAAGATGAGATCGGGCGGATTGCACGCATGGATCACGTCGAACCCGCGGGTGAAGAGCACGCGGAAGGCGAGCACCGTCTCCCAGAACAGGGCCGCGCCATATTCGGCGATATAGCCGACCAGGCCATTGCCCTCGGTCGGCAGCGGGTGCCGGTAGACATGGATGCCGTCGATTATCTCGTGCCGGGCGGTGAACCCCTTGCCGACGGGGCAGATGACCGACACTTCATAGCCGGCCGCGTGCAGCGTCGTGGCTTCCATCCAGACGCGGCGATCGAAGGGCACCGGAAGATTTTCGACGATGATGAGGACGCGCCTCGGCTTGCCGCCTTTCCCAGTCTTCAAGTTCGAACTCCAGATCGCTTGAAAGCGCGGACACCCTCCCTGGCGCCCGTGCCGTGCATCCTTTGTTGCGGATCGCAGGCAGGCATCGCCGGCCCGGAAGGCCGGGCGGAGATCGCATGGATCCGGAATGCGCCGAGCCGATCACCGGATCGTCCCGATGCCGGAGCCGCCGCCCGTCACGCTAGGCAAGCAGCGCCCTGAGCTTCGGATCCTTCACCGCGATCATGTTCCCCATCCGGAAATGCTCGTCCGCATAGTCATAGGCCTTGAAGGCCACATGATCTGGATAGAGCCGCCCGACGGAATAGCCAAGGGCCTCGAGCTGGCGCTGCACCTTGTAGAGCGTGTGCCCGCCGGGAATCCAGGTGTCGCCGTATTCGAACTGGATCATCGCCGGCGCGCGTTCGCCGGAGAGCAGGTGCGCGCCGCCGGCGAGCACCGCTCCTTCGTGCCCCTCGACATCGATCTTGAGGAAGTCGGGCGTCGTGGCCGTCCGCGCGGCATAGGCATCCAGCGTGGTCACCCGGCATGGAACCTGGACAAGCTCACCCGCCCGGAAGAACTTGCTCTCCAGCCGCGGCGTGATCGAATTGGTCGTATCATGCCGTGGATTCCAGGTGACCTCGACCTGCCCTTCCTGATCGGAAAGGCCGATATTTTCGAGCGTGAACCAATCGGCGCCGCGGTGACGCTCGAGGACGCGATCGGCGATCGGCTTCAATATCTCGAAGCTCGTGATCCTCGCCCGCGGCATGATCTCGTGCACGACGTCCGCCCAATGGCCGAGATGCGCGCCGACATCCCAGATGACCGGCGAATCGAGCCGGCTCCACTTGGCAAAGCAGGAAACGGCGAAACGTTCGCCGTTCTTGTCGAAGGCATAATAGCCTTCATTGTACCATGCTCGCAGAAATTTCTCCGAAGCCGCCGCAACTCCGCGCGAAACGGCTGCCCTCCGACTGCTGCGAATCGTTTGACGCAGAAAAGCTCCAACCATCGCATCCGGCCCCTGCTGGAGAATTTCCCGATATTCTACCCTCCCATCTCTTCAGGGGAAGAGAATATCGTTTCCGTATCTGAGCATATCATCATCTTCATCCAGCTCACGCATTATCGCACCGGATTCTCCGCAGCCGCGGCACGGCCTGCCGAAACATCCAGCGGATGGGATTTTCTTCATTTGCAATTCATGCTGCGGCGGCGAAGACTGGCGGCATGACGCAAGCCAGTGCCCTCCGCCAAGCGATTGCGCTCAACCGTTTCGGGCTCGGCGCCCGGGCGGGACAGCCGGTGCCGGACGATCCGCAAACCTGGCTGCTGGCGCAGTTCGATCGCTTCGATGCCCGCCCGGCGCCGATCGCCGCCACGCCGGATTACCGGCAGGTCAGCGCCCGGATCGAGCAGATACGCGCTGCCCAGCGCTCCGCCCGGACGATGAGCGCCGAGGCGCAGGCCGATGCGCGCGCGATGAACCGCGGCCTGCGCGACATGCTGGCCGAGCATGTCCAGGCGCGCGTTTCCGCCGCGGTGGAAAGCGACACGCCGTTCGTCGAGCGGCTGGTGCATTTCTGGGCGAACCATTTCGCGGTCTCGACGAACAAGGCCGATCTCGTGGCGGGCGCCGGCCCGTTCGAGTTCGAGGCGATCCGACCCCATGTGCTCGGCCGCTTCTCCGACATGCTGATGGCCGTCGAATATCATCCGGCGATGATGAGCTATCTCGACCAGTCGGTCTCGGTCGGCCCCAACAGCCCGCTCGGGCAGCGCTTCGCCCGCCGGCGCCTCGGCCTCAACGAAAATCTCGCGCGCGAGATCATGGAGCTCCACACGCTCGGCGTGCGATCGGGCTATACCCAGGCCGACGTGACCGAGTTCGCGCGGGCGCTCACCGGACATACCATCATCGGAACCGGCGTCGCGATGAACGCCGAGGGCGCCTATGGATCGGCCCATTACATGCCGGAAATCCACGAGCCCGGCGAGCGCCTGGTGCTCGGGCGCCGCTATCCGGCCGGGCAGGCCGAGCAGAGCCGCGCCATCCTTGCCGACCTCGCCGCCCGTCCCGAGACCGCGCGGTACGTCGCGACCAAGCTCGCCCGCCATTTCGTGGCGGACGATCCGCCCGCGCCGGTGGTCGCACGGCTGGAGCAGGCCTATCTCTCCAGCGGCGGCGATCTGCCGACCGTCTATCGCGCGCTGATCACCGCGCCCGAAGCCTGGGCCACGCCGCTCGCCAAGTTCAAGTCGCCCTGGGACTGGACGATCTCGGTCTGGCGCGGCGCTGGCGCGGGCCAGGAGATGATCGCGGGCAGCCAGGGCCTGCTGCAGAGGCTGGGGCAGCCGGTATGGCAGCCGGGCTCGCCGGCGGGCTGGCCGGACTTCAGCCAGAACTGGAGCGGATCGGACGAGCTGATGCGACGGGTCGACGCGGCAAGCCGGATGTTCGCCGCCCAGGCGCAGCCGGTGACGCCGCAGCGCGCGCAGGCGCTGCTGCCGGGCGTGCTGCGTCCGCAGACCAGCCGGGTCATCGCCCAGTCCCCGCCCCCGCAGCAGCTGGCGCTGCTCTTCGTCTCTCCCGAATTCCAGAGGAGGTAAGGGATGCGCGTCGATCGACGGCAGATCCTCTATGCCGGCCTGGCCGGCAGCGCGCTGCTCCTAGCGGCGCCTTCGCTGCTGCCGGCGCATCCGCCCGGCGACCGGCGGCTGATCTTCATCATCCAGCGCGGCGCGCTCGACGGGCTGCAGGCGGTGCCGGCGATCGGAGATCCGGATTTCGCCGGGATGCGCGGCGTGCTGGGCGAGGTGCCCGGCGTGCAGAAGCTCGACAGCATGTTCGGCCTGCATCCGTCGCTGGCCAATGTCGGCAAGCTCTATGCGCAGAAGCAGGCGCTGTTCGTCCACGCCGTGGCGTCGCCCTATCGCGATCGCTCCCATTTCGACGGGCAGAACGTGCTCGAAAGCGGCGGCCTCCAGCCGTTCGACATGGACAATGGCTGGCTCAACAGGCTGATGGGGCTGGAATCCGGCCTTAACGCCATCTCTTTCTCGGCGGGTGTGCCGCTGGCGCTGGCCGGACCCAATCCGGTCGCCTCGTTCGAGCCCGCGCCGGTCGGGCGGCTGAATGAACCGCTGCTCGCGAAGGTGGGCGCCCTCTATGCCGACGATCCGCAGCTTCACCCGCTATGGACGGAGGCGGTGGACACCCGCCGCCGCGCGCTGGAGATCCAGCAGGGAAGCCCCAAGGCGTCCAGCCAGGCGGACCGGCTGGCACGGCTCGCCACAGGCTTCCTCACCGCCAGGAACGGCCCGCGCATCGCGATGATCGAAACCCAGCAGTGGGACACGCACACCCAGCAGATCAGCCGGCTCAAGAACCAGCTCTCGCAATTCGACGCGCTGATCGCCGGCCTGCGGTCAGGCCTCGGCGATCTGTGGAAGAACACGCTGGTGATCGCGGCGACCGAGTTCGGGCGCACCGTCTCGATCAACGGCACCGGCGGCACCGATCACGGCACCGCAAGCGTCGCCATGCTGTTCGGCGGCACCGTGGCGGGCGGACGCGTGATCGCCGACTGGCCGGGCCTCAAGCGCGCCCAGCAACAGGACGAGCGCGATCTCAAGCCGACCAGCGATCTTCATGCCGTGATCGCGGGCGCAGTCGCCGATCATTTCGGCCTGCCGCCTTCGAAAGCCGCCCAGACGCTGTTTCCGGAACGCTCGGTCACGCCGCTCAGGGATCTGATCGCGACCTAACCGAAGCGTTCGAGCAGCGCGACGCGGCGGCGCTCGCCCACCCGCTGCCAGGTGAAATCGGCGGCATGGCGCAGCACCTGCTCCGCATAATGCCCGCGCAGCTCGCGATCGGGGCCAAGCCGTGCGATCGCCTCCGCCCAGACCGCGGGATCGTCGCTGCGGACGACATGGCCATCGACGCCGTCACGGGTGAAGGCGCCGGCGCCCATTTCGGAGACGATCGCCGGAACGCCGTTGCCGCCGGCCTCGTAGGTCACCTGCGGCCCGCCCTCCTCGAGCGTCGGAAAGATGAACCAATCGGCCGAGCGGTAGAGCGCGCCGACATTGGGGGTGAACTTCATATAGCTGACATCCGCGCGCGCCAGCACGTCGGCATAGCGCTCGGCGATGATCGGCTCGATGTCGCCCACCAGCACCAGACGGCCACGGATTCCCGCCCGCCGCCACGCCTCCAGAAGGATATGCGCGCCCTTGCGCACACAGACGAAGCCGACGAACAGGAAGGTCGGCCCATTGGCCGGCGCCAGCGCCTTGTCGGTCCCGGCGAAGCGGGCAGGCTCCCAGCCATAGCTGGTCGGAATCAGGCGCGCCTCGTCGATGCCGATCGCGACCAACGACCGGGCGACCATCGGGCTGGGGCAGAAGATCGCGTCCGCAAGGTGCATCTCCTCATGCTCCTTCGCGACGAGATCCGGCGTGATGCGATGTCCGGGCGCGACCCCCAGGCGGCCATAGGCCTCGTCGAGGATCGCCTTGGCGACCTGCTTGCCGCAGTTGATCTTCTCGCGCACCACGGGAATGCCCTGCCCTTTGAGCTGGCGGGCGAGCGCAAGCGAGATTTCGCCCCAGCTATAGACGACCGGCCGGCCGCCATTCGCACGGATCGCCCGAAGCAGCCGCTTCTCGGCAAGGGGATAGGTGAAGCGTCCGGCCACCCGGTGCGGCAGGCGGCTGGTGAGCGCCTCGCTCACGATCGCGCCCGTCGTTACCGGCACTGACAAGTCATCCTTCGGCCAGCGGTTGATCGACGCGAACACCCGGCAGCGCACCTCGTCATGGTTCATCTGCTCGGCGAGGCGAATGGCGGTGTAGGCCGGGCCGCGCTTCACCACCGGCATGCCTAGCATGAAATACATCTCGATCGATCGCGTCATGATGTCCCGCTGCCCCACCCGAGAATATCCGCCGCCCATGGCGCGGACGCCATGCCGCAATCACTCATGTCGATCTGGCCGGCAAGCCGGAAGCGGGCCGGCCTGAAGCAGGATCGTCGAATTCCCCACCCGGCCCGCCGCGTCTCGAGCGATGTCCGGCCATCTTTCCATGGCCTGGCTGGCCCATCAATAGCAAATTCGCAGGTGCAGCATTTGAAACTTGCAGCCACGCCGAGGAGCCCGCATAGCAAGCGCGATGAAGTCAGCCGCAACCATCTCGACGCGCCTTCGCCATCACATGCCGTCGATCGTCGCCCTGGGGCTGCGCGGGGCGGCGTTGCTTGCCGGTTTCGTCATCACCTACTTCATCGGCCATCGGCTCGGCCCCGCGGCCAACGGCCAATATGCGCTCGTCACCCAGACCGCCATGTTCCTCGCGACGGCGGGCCTGGCCGGAATCGACATCGCCGTCGTCCGGCACTTCCCGGCGGCGCTGACGCGCAAGCTGCCGATCGGGCTCGGCACCTTCACGAAAGTATCGGCGGTCTCGATCCTGCTGATGGTCGCGATCGGCCTCGTGCTGTGGGTGACGGGCGATGTCCTCTGGCAGCCGCTGGTCGGCCACGCCGTACCCAAGAGCGCGCTGCTCGTCCTGTCCGTCATGCTGGTCGGCCGCGGCGCGACGCGGCTGTTCGGTGCCGTGCTACGCTCGCAGCACGTCTTCACGCTCGGCCAGGTCGTGGAGGTGATCATCATCCCCGGCGCGGTGGCGATCCTGCTGGCGCTGGGCCTGTTGCACACGCCCGGACAGGCGCTCTGGGCGACGGCGATCGCCGGCATCGTGGCGACGCTGATCGGGCTGGTCGCTTGCCTGCGCTATGTCGGCCTGCGCGGCGAGACGCTGACCGTGCCGATGCGCAACATGTTCCAGAGCTCGCTGCCGCTGTGGGGCGTCTATATGTCGATCAACGCGGTCGACTGGTTCACCCTCACCCTCGCGGCCGCCTATATGAATGCGGAAGGCGCCGGCCTCTATCGCGTCGCGGTACAGGCGGCGGGGCTGATGCAGGTCATCTCCGTATCGCTCTACAGCATCTATCCGGCGCGGATCAGCGCCTCCTTCCACGCCGGGGACCTGGCCTGGACGGGCCGCCTCACCCGCTCGGCGACGCGCGTCTCGGCGCTGTGCGCGCTGCCCATCGCGCTGGTGCTGCTGATCTTTCCGGAACGGTTGCTCGCCGTCATCGGGCCGGAGTTCCTGGCCTGCGCGCCGATCGTCCGGATCCTGGTGATCGGGCAGCTGATCAACACGCTGATCGGCCCGGCGGGCATGACCCTGGCGATGAGCGGCAATGAGCGGCTCAACCTGATCATCTCGATCGGCGGTACCGCGCTCATGTTCCTCGCCGCTCCGTTCGCAACCAAATATGGCGGGCTGGAAGGCCTCGCCGTCAGCATCACCGCGATCATGATCCTGCGCAACGTGGTCAGCCTGGTCTTCGTCTCGCGGCTGCTCGGCCTCAACGTCGCGACCGGCAGGGTACGCCCGGTGAAAGGCGGCAAGCCCGCTGTGCACACCCACGCGGCCGGACAGGCGGCGGAGTAACGGTGCCACCATCTTCCCGACAAAGGTCGGGATCCAGTCAGCGTTAGGAGGCCATGACGAGACGCTGCGGCCTTTCGGCCGCGGAGCGCAAAATGGATCCCGACTTTCGTCGGGATGTCAGTAGAGGGAAAAGGCCCCCGCCGGTCACGCCTTCGGCCTGAAGCGCTCCGGAACGCCCGTCTCGCCGCGCAGGCCGGCGGCCCAGCCCGCGAGCGCCACCTTGAAGTTGCTCCACGCGCCGGCCTTGGCATATTGGCCGATCAGCAACAGCGTCGTCACCACCACCACGGGATAGCGGCCGGGACAGAAGCGGCGCGTGAACAGCAGCTTGTTGCGCTCGTCGAGATAGACGGCGAGCGGCGAGCGCGTCTTCTTGACCACACTCGATCCGATCGTGCTGCCGTGGGCATGATGGACCACCGCATCATGGGCATAGCCGAGGCGGAAGGCGCCGCGGCGAAAGCACCAGTCGGTCTCTTCATAATAGAGGAAATAGCGTTCGTCGAAGAAGCCGACCTGCTCGACATAGGCGCGCGGCACGAACATCGCGGCCCCGGCGACGTAATCCATCTCCCGCTCGACGGCAGCGACATCGGGCATGGCGTCGGCGGGCGCGCCGAGGCCGATATTGTAGCCCCGCGCGATCCAGGGCCGCCAGCGCGCGCCATAGAGCTGGATCCTGCCCTGCCCCTTCAGCACCAGCCGGGCGCCGACGATGCCGTAGCCACCCTCCTGCTGGCGCGCGGCCAGCGCCCTCATCGCGCCCGGCTCCGGCACCGTGTCCGGATTCAGGATCCAGACATAGCCATAGCGTCCGTCCGCGATGATCGCTTCGAAGCAGACATTGATGCCGGCGGCGTAGCCGATGTTGCCCTCCGCCTGGTGCAGCCTGATCTCGCGGCCGCTGCCCTTGAGCCTGGCGGCATGGCGCGCCACGACCCGGCCCCCGGGCTCCTCCGCAACCAGCCCATCGCCGATCGACGCCACGGCTTCGCACAGCGCGGCATAGGCGGCATCCCCGCCATTCTCGCAGATGTGCACGCCGAAATCAGGATAGTCCGAACGGTCGAGCGCAAGCAGGCAGTCCCGCACCTCCCCGGCGTTACGGAATCCGACGATCACGACCTCGACGCGCATGATGCTCAATCCTGCCGGCGCTTGCGAACGAGACGCCGCAGCGTCCCCAGATAATTGCGCAGCGCTTCCTTCGCGCCGAGCTGTCTGCGCACCGCCCCGAGGCCCAGATTGCGGAAGCGCGGCAGCGGCAGCCCGACCGAGGCCATCGCGGCGAGCCGCGGCTGGACAAAGCCCTTCCGCCTGGTCTGGAACGGCTGCATGTGCCGGATCGAATCCAGGGTCACCGCCTCGACATCGATGAAGCCCCCGGCCCGCGCGGCCTGGAGCAGCGCCTCGCCCTTGCGCGTGCGGGTGAGCACCAGGCTACGCCCGTCCTGCTCCTCGAACAGCGGATAGCCGCGCTCGTCGCACAGCCAGCCGTCGGCGAAGGTGATGTCGGCGAACTCGCCGGTGCCATCCGGGCAGATCTTGCAGCGAAACTGCAGGTGACGGTTGAGGATGCCGCCCCAGCTGCTGTTGTAATCCATCTGGCGGCTGGTGCCGTCGGGCAGCGTCGCGGTGGCGAAGCCGGGCCAGCCGTCGCCGCGATAGCGGAAGGAGACGACAGCGCCCGGATCATCGATGCCCATCGCCTTCAGCACCGCATCCGTGCCGCGATAGCTCGGCACGCCGGCGCACATGAAGGCGAGCATATAGGGCACTTTCTCCCCGACACGCGGATCCCGCCGCGCCAGCGCGCGCAGCCCGGCCACGTCGCAAGGCTTGCCGACGAAGGCGAAGCGCCCCGGAGCGTCCAGCCGCGCGGCGATGTCCTCGAGCGGCGAGGAGGGGGCGTAGCGCGAGCCTGCGCTCTGGAACACGTCGTCGCGGCCGGTGCTGACGCGCAGCGCGTTGCGCAGCGGAGACGCGTCCGAAACGGCGGTCTGCACGACATAATCGACCTCGCCCACCGCGAGCAGATGCAGCAGCACCGCGGAAAGCCCGCCGCCGGACGAGGCCTGGCGGCGAAGCGCCATGTCCGTCGACCAACCGAGCCGCGCCTCGACGATCGGGCCCCAGGCAGGATGATAGGGCGCATCGATCTCGCTGTCCGCATGGACGATGTTGACGCCGGGGCAGACGGCATCGACCAGCGCCTGCTGCGCGGCCGGCACCGGCGCCTGGACGTGCGGACGGCGATAGCCCGCCGCGGTGTCGCGCATCACGATCGCGGGTGCGGCGGCGTTCCCGACCCCAGCGCACAGCCCGCATCCGGCGCACAGACCCGCCGCCTTGATCTCCTCGACGTCACGCATGGCGGGCCGCTAGCTCCGCGAACAGGCGATCAAGCATCGCGGTGTAGCTGCCGAGCGTGTGCTGCGCCCGCTCGGCCGCAGCAATCGCATCGGCGGTGACCTGCGGCACATCGGCGAGCGCCGCCTCCAGCCGCGCCATCACCTGATCCTCCGCAAGCGCCGTCAGATCGGCCATCCAGGGGTAATCGATCGATCCGAACAAGCCGGTGAACTTGCGGCTGTAGCCCAACGGCAGCACGGCGGTGCCGGAGGAAATCGCGGCGATCGTCGCGTGCATCCGGCTGCCGAGGAAGAAATCCAGGCCGGCGATGTAGCTCTTCGCCTGCGAGGGGCCGAGGAAGCGCGGCGGCAGGACGATGCCCGGGTGGCGCTGGCGCAACATCTCCGCGAGAGCATAATCGTCCTCATAGGGCGTATGCGTCGCGAGGACGTGCGGGACGAGATGCAGCTCGACGCGCGGATCGGCGGTCAGCCGCGCGATGATCCGATCGACGAGCGCGGGGTAGGCGACCGCCAGCGCGATCTTGTCCGCCGCCGCGATATCGCGACGGTAGAGCAGCGCCGACACGTTGAGCCCGACGCGCAGCGTACCCCGGGCAAGATCGCGGCCGGCGCGGTCGGTCGGGGCATAAGGCAGCGCGAAGGCGACATCCGTGGTCAGCATCGCGCGATCGCCGACGCCGAGGTGGCGCAGCAGCGTGAAGGACGGTTCGTCGCGGGCATAGACGAGCCTGGCGAGCCGCAGCGCCCGTGCGGCGGCGAGGCGGGCGCGGGCGCTGGCGAAGGGCCCGATCGTCTGGGGGCTGAAGATCAGATCCCGTCCGGTGCGGGCCGCGGCGAACTTGGAGGCGAGCATGAGGCCGTAGCGCTTCCAGCCGTAAATATCCGAGAAGCTGTCGCCGGCACCTATGTCGAAGAAGATGTGGCAGCGGCGCATCGTCCGGTGCAACGCCGAGCCGGGGGTGACGAGGGCCTTGTAGCCGATGTTGGTGAAATCGTTCGGATAGGGCGTTTCGCTGCTGTAGTCGGTCTGCCCTTCCACGCCCAGTATATGGAAGAAGGGGGTGCGTCCGGCCTTCTCGACCGCGCGCGCGATCAGATTGATGTTGGCGATGGTCAGCGCGCCCACGCCCAGATTTTCGGATCGGAAACTGTGCCAGAGCAACCCGACATGGATGGCGTTCGAGGCAGCGGTCATTCTTGTCCTCAGTCAGCGGCGGCTGGTGGAAAGACGATCGGTTTCGGCGAGCACACCCTCACGTCGGTCGGATCATCGATCATCCACGGCTTGCCGCTCCCGCCCCTGTGCGTTGCAGCATTGGCATATTGCGAACGCGAAAGAAAGGCTGCATGGTCCGCAGCGACGACATATCTTCCTCATTGTCGAAGCGACAGCGGCGGCGAACATGCTGCAACATCTTGCGAGGACCGATGTCTCCTCAGATTTCCGTCATCATTCCGCATTATAATGATCTCGCGAATCTTGATCGCTGCCTCACCCTGCTGAAACGGCAGACGCTGTCCGCCGACAGCTTCGAGATCGTCGTCGCCGACAATAATTCCGCCTGCGGGCTCGATGCCGTGCGCGCCGTCACAAGGGATCGTGCGAGGCTGGTGCCCGCCCCCGAGCAGGGCGCCGGCGCGGCGCGCAATGCGGCGGTCGCGGCCGCCCATGGCGCCGTGCTCGCCTTTCTCGATTCCGATTGCTCGCCGCGGCCGGATTGGCTGGAGCAGGGCCTCGCGGCGCTGGAACGCGGCGACATGGCGGGCGGCGCGGTCGAAGTTTTCTGCCAGGAAGCAGGGCGGCCAAGCCCCGTCGAAGCCTTCGAGATGGTATTCGCCTTCCGCACGCGCGACTATGTCGAGCGGCAGCGTTTCGCGGTAACGGCCAATCTGTTCGTGCCGCGCCGGATCTTCGATCGCGTGGGCGGTTTCCGCTCGGTCGTCGCGGAGGACATGGACTGGTGCTTCCGCGCCGCCGATCTCGGCTTCCGACTGGTCTATGCCGAGGCGGCGATCGTCTCCCACCCGGCACGGCGGAGCTGGGGCGAGCTTTCCAAGAAATGGCGCCGCACCACCCGCGAGACCTATCATCTGACGGCGGAACGGCCGCTTGGCCGCCTCCGGTGGCTGGCGCGCGCCGGCGCCGTCCTGCTCTCGCCGCTGCCTCACCTGCTGCAGGTCTGGCGCTCACCGAACATCCACGGGCCGGCGGCACGCGCCGGCGCGTCGTTGATCCTCTTCAGATTGCGCTTCTTCCGCTTCGTCGAGAGCCTCAGGCTGCTTGCCGGGCGAGGGGGCTGACGCCGCCGGCAGCGAGCCCGCCGAACCTGCTTTCCCCGCGCCGTCAAATCGCTCTACGCTCGCCCGGCGGTTGAGCCGGAGATCAGGATGGCGGCAGGAGGCTTCGACAGGATCCCGGCGGGGCGCCTTCCCGGCTCGCGATGACGGCCGACCCCGCATCGCCGCTCGCGGGCCGTGCGCTCGGCTTCTGGATGTGCACGGCGCTGGTCGTCGGCAACATGGTGGCCTCCGCGATCTTCCTGTTGCCGGCCAGCCTGGCGCCCTATGGCTGGAACGCCTCGATCGCCTGGATCATCACCATCGCCGGCGCGCTGTGCCTCGCGCATGTGTTCGCGAGCCTCGCGCGCGCCTATCCCGATGCCTGCGGCCCCTATGCCTATGCCTGCGAGGCGTTCGGGCCGCTCGCCGGCTATATGGTGGCATGGAGCTACTGGGTCTCGCTGTGGGTCGGCAACGGCTCGATCGCCGCAGCGGCGACCAGCTATCTTTCCGCGCTGCTGCCCGCCATCGGGCACAGCCCCGTGCTCGCCGCAGGAGCGACGCTGGCGATCATCTGGGGCCTTACCCTCGTCAACTGTCTCGGCACGCGCGCAGCCGGCGGCTTCCAGCTCGTCACCACCGTGCTCAAGATGATCCCGCTGCTCGCCGTGATCGCCCTCGCCGCCTTCGTGCTCGGCCGCGACGGCACGGCCGAACTGCGCCCGCTCGCCGTGCAGGATATCCGCCCGGCGAGCATCACCGCGGCGATGACGCTCACCCTCTGGGCTCTTCTCGGGCTCGAATCCGCGACCGTGCCCGGTGGCAAGGTGCGCGATCCGGAGCGGACCATCCCGCGCGCGACCCTGGCGGGCACCGCCTTTGCGGGCCTCGTCAGCCTGCTCATCTGCTCGGCGACGGTGCTGCTGCAGCCCGAGGCCGCCGTTTCCGCCTCGCCGGCGCCGCTTGCCGATTTCGTCGCGCGCCACGCCGGCGGCCCGGCCGGCCTCCTCATCGCGCTCGCCGCGACGGTGAGCACCGTCGGCGCGCTCGCCGGCTGGATCCTGCTGCAGGGGGAGATGCCGCGCGCCATGGCGCAGCAAGGCGTTTTCCCGCGCTTCCTGGCCGTGGAATCGCGCCGCGGCACGCCGGTGCGCGCGCATCTGACCGCCAGCACGCTGCTCACCATCACCGTGCTCGCCACCTATTCGGGATCGCTGACGCTGCTGTTCCGCATGCTGGTGCTGCTCTCCACCAGCGCCTCGCTCGTCCTGTATTTCGTCACCGCGCTCGCAGCGATCCGGCTGAGGCGCGCCGGCCGCCTGCCGGCGGCGGGCGCCGCGCTGCTGCCGGTCGCGGCGCTGGCGGCGCTCTATTCGGCCTGGACGATGTGGGGCGCCGGCGGCGAAGCGCTGTTCTGGGGCGCGATCCTGATCATCGCCGGCCTGCCCATCTATTTCCGGCGACGATGGTCGAGCAAGGCCTTGGCCTGAAGCACGGCCGCGCGGCCCGAACGCGGCGCTGCGGGAGAGCGCGGCCGGACCGTGCGACCCGAAGGGACTCCTGTGCGCGCGCTCTCCCGACCCGTTCCCCTCCCGATCAAGGAAGGGGCCCGCTCGATCCCGGCTCGGATCGAGCGGCCTTGTTCACGCATCCGTTCGAGCTTCCGGTTCAACCCGCGGACGCCGCCCGGGTTCGGCCGTGCGGCGCGGTTCGTCGCAGCCCTGCCTCGATCAGAAGCGATAACCGACCGCGACGCCCACGGTGCGCGGCTGATTGAGCGCCACACGCCGTGTCGTCGGGAGATCGGCCGAGATCGCCACCGGCAGGTCCGTCGCCCCCTGCTTGTCGAACAGGTTGTTCACATAGAGCGAGGCTTCCCAGGGCCCCTCCACCGGATCGATGCCGAGCCGGACGTTGAAGATCGAGAAGCCCGCGCGGCGATGGAACGGGCTCGTCCTGTCGTAGAGGAAGTTCGCCGGGCCGAGATAGGAATAATCGAGCCGTGCGAAGCCCTTCAGCAGCGCGCTGATCTGGTCGTGATATTCGATCGATCCGCTCGCCGTCCACTTTGGCACATATTGCAGCTGGTCGCCCTTGCGCGCGGCCGTGCCCGGCACGTCGTTGCTGAGCGTGGCATCGGTATAGCCGAAGCCGGCGCCCAGCGTGATCTGCCGGGTCGGGCGGAACTCGACCTCGAGCTCGCCGCCCTTGCTCACCGCCTTGCCGAAATTGGCGGTGATGTTGAAGCCGCAGTTCAGGACGATCTGCTGCTGCACCTTGGACCAGTCGATATAGAAGGCCGATCCGTTGATCGTCAGGCGGTGATCGAGCCAGCTCGTCTTGGCGCCGATCTCATAGTTCCACAGATGATCGGGGCCGTAGGCGGTGAGCTGCTTGGAGCTGAGCCCGAGCCCGGCTACGTCGGCGCCGCAGACGCTTTCCGGCGCCGGATTGTTCGGGCCGCCGGGGCGATAGCCCTTGGAGATGGTGGCATAGAGCATCTTGTCTGGCGTCGCCTGCCACTGGAGGCTGAACTTCGGCGTGACGCCATGATCGCGGGACGTGTTGGACACCGCCGAATAGCCGCCGTTCAGCAGGCCGTCACCGGTCTGGTAGAAGGTCTGGTTGACCTGGAACACGCGCACGCCGGCGCGCGCCGTCAGCGTATCGGTGATCTTGTAGGAAGCCTCGCCGAAGCCGGCATATTCCTTCAGCGTCGCGTTGCGGGTGCCGGCGTAGATGGTGTCGAAATCGGCGAAGGGCGCGTCGTTGCGATAGGCATAGCCTTCGGGGAAAGGAATGCCGGAGACCAGCGGCGCCTTCACATGATGGTAGAAGCCGCCGACGATGAGCTGGAACGGCCCCTCGAAGTTGGTCGAGGCGCGCAGCTCCTCGGTGAACTCCTTGTTGCGATAGCGGCCGTACATCGCGACCGGCTCGACCGTCGGCGTGGCGAAGAAATAGTTCACCACCTTCGAGCTGTCGTCGATGAGATCGACGGTGCGATGATAATAGGAAGTGGACGAGGTGAGCTCGATCGGCCCCACCTCCTGCTTCACCGTCAGGTTAGCGATCCAGCTCTTTTGCGTGTTGGTCTCGTCGATATCGCGCACCTGGATGGGGTGCTTGAGCGATCCGGGCACGGCGTCGAAGGTGAAGGGCGTGCCGAGACGCGAATATTGATAGAGGAAGGAGGGCGTGATCGTGAGCGTGTCGGTCGGCTTGATCAGCAACGCCGCGCGCACGCCATAGGTCTTGTAGGTGTTGACGTTGCTCTGCTTCTTCGCGGTGGGATCAGCGGCGAGATAGTTGGTCGGATCGATCGCATAGCGATCGATATAGCCGTCGTCGAAGCGGTAATAGGCCGCCACGCGCAGCGCGATCCGGTCCGTCACCACCGGCAGGTTGACCACGCCGTTGAAATTGTAATTGAACCCGCCATGGGCGGTATCCGAGAGGTCTGCGCGGATGCGGCCCTCTGTCTTCTCCAGATCGGGCTGGTTGGTGATGTAGCGCACCGTGCCGCCCATCGAGCTCGATCCGTAGAGCGTGCCCTGCGGCCCGCGCAGCACCTCGATGCGCGCGACGTCCAGCGCGGAAGGATCGATCACGCCGCGGGTGGAGAGCAAAGCCGCGTTGCTCGACGCGGCGATCGGCGTGTCGTCGAGATAATAGCCGACGGTCGCGGCCGATCCGGCGATCGAGGAAATGCCGCGAATGATTAGGTTGTTCTCGCCGGGCCCCGAGGAGACCACCGCCAGCGAGGGCGCGATGCGCGAGACGTCATAGAGATTCTGCACGCCGCGCCGCTCCAGATCGGCCTGGGTGAAGGCGGTGATCGCGAACGGCACATGCTGCAGCGTCTCGCTGCGCTTCTGCGCGGTCACGACGATTTCGTTGCCCGTCGCCGGCGCCGCGTCCGGCCCATCGCTCTGCGCCGCGGCGGCAGTCGCGATGGCAAGGGCACCCGCGCCGCAGGCGGCGCGCAGCAGGATGGTCAGATCGTTCCGCATGATTCTTTCCCCTTCGAGCGCCTCTTCGCCGCTCCTCCCGTCGCGATCATCGTCGCTCGCGGCTTAGGACCAGAGCATTTTCACCTTGTCAAATTTTTTTGATGATAGCTTATCTTTCTGCCGCGGCTATTGTATCGCGGCAACGGGGAGGCGATCGGCGATGAACAGCAACTTCCTTCTGGGCGGGATGACCATGGTCTGCGCCGCCCTGTCCTCGGCCGCCACGGCGGCGCCGGCACCGGACAGGGAACGGGCCGCGATCCAGGCGGTGCTCGACGCGAGCTCCGCGGCGTGGAGCGCGGGCGATCTCGACCGGTTCATGACCTGCTACGAGAATGCACCGACGACGAGCTATGTCAGCGGCACGCGCTTCGTGCAGGGCTATCGGGCGATCCGCGACATGTATGCCGAGCGTTTCGGCGGCGGCTCCAGGGCGGCGATGGGCCAGCTGCGGATCGAGATCGTCGATCTCAGGCTGCTCGGCAGCGAGCATGCCTATGTCATCGGCCGTTTCCACCTGCACCGTGCAGCCGCGGACGGCGGCGACGCCACGGGGCCGACCACCCTGCTCTTCCACCGCACCGCCGCCGGCTGGCGGATCATCGCCGACCATAGCTGATCCGACGCGATGCCGCCGGTTTCCTCCGCCGATGCACCGCCCGGGCCGCCGCCGATCGGCGCGGCGATCCGCGACCGCCGCCGCCGGCTCGGCATGACGCTGCAGGCGCTCGCCGACAGCTCGGGCCTTTCCGTGCCTTTCCTTTCGCAAGTCGAGCGCAACCTCGCCATGCCGTCGCTCGTCTCGCTCACCTCGATCGCGAGCGCGCTCGGCGTCGAGATGAGCTATTTCGTCGGCTGTCCCTCCCCCGGGCAGATCGTCCGGCGCGGCGACGAGCCCGAATATCTCCAGCTCGGCGGAGGTCCCGTCGCCTATACGCTGCTCAGCGGCCGCCATGAGGAGCGCAAGATGGAGGCGCTGATGATCGCCGTGCCTCCCGGCATCGCCTCCCCGCTCGCGCATCGCGAGGGAGAGGGCTTCTGGTACATCATGGAAGGCGAGATCGAGATGTGGCTGGGGCAGGAGCATTTCCTGCTGCGCGCCGGCGACAGCGCCCATTTCGACCAACGCCATCCCTATCGCATGCGCAACGGCAGCGAGCGCGAGGTGAGGATGCTGTGGGTGGGGACGCCGCCGCTGCTGTGAGTGGGCCAAGCCCTCTCCGCCTACGGGGAGATGCGTTACGCCCGCTTCAGCATGCGGCCCACGAAGCTGCGGTCCGCCAATATCTCGTGCGCCGCATTGTGGCCCGGCGCGCCGGTCACGCCGCCGCCGGGGTGGGTGCCGGCGCCGCACATGTAGAGGCCCTTAATCGGCCCGCGATAGTCGCCATGGCCGAGCATGGGGCGCGCCGCCCAGAGCTGGTCGAGCGACATGTGGCCATGCATGATGTCCCCACCCACCAGGCCGAACTTGCGCTCGAGATCGAGCGGCGAGTGGATCTGGGTGGCGATGATCGACGCCCTGAAGTTGGGCGCATGATCGTTGACCGTCTCGATGATCGCATCGGCCGCCGCCTCGCGCTCGTCGTCCCAACTTCTGCCGTCGGACAAGGTCGGTGCGAATTGCTGGCAGAACAGGCTGGCGATGTGCATGCCCGGCGGCGCCAGGCTGTTGTCCACCGTGGTCGGCAGCTTCATCTCGACGATTGGCTTCCTCGACCAGCCGAACGCCTTCGCGTCGGTGAACGCCCGGTCCATATAATCGAGCGTCGGTGCGATGATGATGCCGCAGCTGTGATGCTCGGCCTTCTCCTTGCCCGGAAGCACGCTGAAATCCGGTAGCTCGGAGAGGGCGACGTTCATCCGGAAGGTGCCCGAGCCCGTCTTGTAGTGATCCATGCGGCGGGCGAAGGCGGCGGGCAGGTCGCTGCGCTCGATGAGCTGGCGGTAGAGCAGCGCAGGGCCGGCGTTGGAGGCGACGATGTCCGCCGCAATCTCCTCGCCGCTTTCCAGCCGCACGCCGGCGACGCGGCCGCCGTCCACCAGCACCCTGGCGACGGGCGCCTCGAGGCTGATCTCGACGCCCACCTCACGGCATGCCTCCGCCATATAGCAGGTGATCGCCCCCATGCCGCCGACCGAATGGCCCCAGGCGCCCTTCTTGCCGTTCACCTCGCCAAAGACGTGATGGAGCAGCACATAGGCCGAGCCCGGCGTATCGGGGCTGGCATAGTTGCCGACCACCGCGTCGAAGCCGAACGCCGCCTTCACATATTCATTCTCGTACCAGCTATCGAGGAAGCTGCGCGCGGACTTCACGAACAGGTCCATCACGTCGCGCTGGCTCTCGATATCCATCTTCGAGAGCGCCCAGCCCTGCGTCGCCGCCGCGAGCAACGCCTTGAGGCCGCCGCCGACATTGGGCGGGGTCTTCAGCGCCATCGCGCGCAGCACCTCGGCGACGCGCTCCAGCGCTTCCTCATATTTCGGGAAGGTCTCCGCGTCGCGCGGCGAGAAGCGGGCGAACTCGGCCTGGGTGCGTGCTGTGCCGCCGCCGAGCTTCAAATAGCCGTTCTCATGGGGAAGGAAGTTGCTGATCGTGCGTCCGACGATCCGCCAGCCGCGCTCGTGCAGCCGCATGTCCCGGATCACCTTCGGGCGCAGCAGGCTGACCGTGTAGCTCGCCGTCGAGTTGCGGAAGCCGGGGTGGAACTCCTCCGTCACCGCTGCGCCGCCGATGACATCGCGCCGCTCCAGCACACGCACCTTGAGGCCCGCACGCGCGAGATAGAAGGCGCAGACGAGGCCGTTATGGCCGCCGCCGATGATCAGTGCGTCATATTTCGCGGTCATTGGCCATCTCGCTGTTCCACCCCCTCCCGATCGCGGGAGAGGACGGGATCCTTCCTCTTCCGTCCGTTTCCGGGACATGAGCGCTCCCTCGCCCTCGTCCTCCCGCCGCGCGGCGGAAGCGGCTATTTGCGGCTCCAGCCCGGCGCCGGCGGCTCCCGCAGGCGGGCCTCGGGGATCAGCCGGCGGATCTTGCGCGCGAAGCTGCGCAGGCAGACCTCGCCGCGTCCGAGCGGGCCGACCCGGTAGCTCTTCGAGGCCATGCCCTGCTGCACCCGCGCGATCAGCCAGCCATCCTCGGCGTTGACCCTGCGGTTGATCCGCCAGTTGGCGTAGCGCACCAGCCTCATCACGCGGCGATCGTCGGGCAGCGCATAGGCCATCTCGCGCAGCAGCGAGCGGGTCGGCGACAGCGGGATCCACTGCATGAAGTCGACCTGATCGGGATAGATGTCGAACGCGCAGTTCGGCCACAGCTTGTAGTAGAGCCAGAGCCGCTGATTTTCCTCGGGCAGATGATCGACGCGCGGCAGGTGCCGCTGGTAAAAACGCTCCGACGGATTGGCCGAAGGCCGATCGGCGAGACAGCCCGACATCCTGTCGACATGCTCCCGCGCCTCGACCGCATAGCTCCTGCCGAACAGGCGGGTGAGCCCGGGATGGGCGACCGGAATGTGCAGCCCATCCGAATAATTGTCGCCGACGGTCTTCCAGTTCACCGGCCGCTCGCGAAGCCGCACGGGGCTGATCCGGCGCATCTCCTCGAACCGATAGGGCGCCACCTCATGCTCGTAGGGCGCCATCATCGCCGCGACGCTCGGGCCGCCATCATCCTCCAGCCGGACGAAGACGAAGCCGCGCCACAGCTCGACCTCCACGGGCGCGAGCCCGTTCCGCGCCATGTCGAGCATCGGATAGTCGGCCTTCGCCGGCACACCCGTCAGCCTCCCGTCGAGCGCGTAGGACCAGCCGTGATAAGGACAGACGAGCTTCCTCGCACAGCCCGACGGCCCCTCCACCATGCGCATGGCGCGATGGCGGCAGACATTGGCAAAGGCGCGGATCGCCCCATCCTCGCCGCGGATCGCGACCACGCTCTCGCCGATA
>Ga0180222_1001037_pt1 | contig 32771 bp, 31 predicted proteins | sample eDN5th37CKraftOP_FD_151336 | JGI IMG/M metagenome (GOLD analysis project Ga0180222, IMG submission 151336) | Enriched Organic Plus compost microbial communities from Emeryville, California, USA - eDNA 5th pass 37_C Kraft OP (version 2) (version 2) ...
ATCGGCCCACGGATCCGATCCAGTAAACGGCCCGACGGAAGAGGACATGATCATGGTCGATATGACCAGCCAGGACTTGACGATGAACAGGAGCGGCAGGGGACGTAAATCGCGTCTCTTGAGCTTGCAGAACGTACCGTCGTGGGTCATCACCGCCGGTACGATCGGGCTGGCGCTGTTGGCGTGGCAGTATTTCGGCCGCAACGTGAACCCGATCTTCGGTTCTTACCCGACGGCGATCGCGGTGGCCGGTTGGGAGATGCTGGCCAGCGGCGAACTCGGCGCGGCGCTGGTCGAAAGCATCAAACCGTTTTTGGTCGGCTTTGCCTTGTCGTTGCTGCTCGGCGTGCCGTTGGGGCTGCTGCTCGGGCGTTTCCGCGTGTTTGAGGCGGCGTTCGGCCTTTTCGTCACCGGTGGCTATGCGATGCCGCTGGTCGCCTTGGTGCCGCTGCTGGTTCTGTGGCTCGGATTGGGCTTCTGGGTGAAGGCCGCTGTGATCTTCCTGATGTGCGTCTTTCCGATCGCCATTAATACCTGGCTCGGCGTGAAGGTGGTGCCGAAGACGCTAATCGAGGTGGGGCATGCCTTCGTGGCGCCGAATTCGGTGATCCTGCGCCGGATCGTGTTGCCGGCGACGCTGCCTTACATCATCGCGGGCGTGAAGCTTTCGGTCGGGCGCGGCGTGGTGGCGATGGTGATCGCGGAATTCTTTACGGCCATTTCGGGGCTCGGTGGCATCATCATCAATTCCGCCACGAATTTCGACACCGCGCGCATGTTCGTGCCCATTATCGTGCTGATGGTGCTGGCGACGATGCTCAACGCCCTGGTCGGCTGGGTCGAGCGCCGGGTCGCGCCGTGGCAGGCGGAAATCGCGTCGCACTGAGCGGGCGGTATCGAAAGAACGTGGGCGTTGTGAACACGGGACGATAGACGATGAAGCTGGCCGTACCGGACATGATCTCGAACTCGTATTTCCCGGCGATTGCCGCGATCGAGCTCGGCTTCTTCAGGGAGGAGGGGCTCGACGTCGAGCTCGAGCTTCTGTTCCCGGTCAACAAGACCTATGAAGCGCTGCGCGACGGCGCGATCGATTTCGTCGCCGGTTCGGCCCATTCGGCGCTGGCCGCCTTCCCGGAATGGAAAGGGGTGAAGCTGCTTTGCGCCCAGGCGCAGGGCATGTACTGGTTTCTCATCATGCGCAAGGATCTCGGCGCCAGGCGCGGGGACATCGAGGCGGTCAAGGGACGTCGCATCGGCGCGGCGCCCTGGGTCGAGATGGGATTGCGCGGCCTGCTCATGGAAGCCGGCATCGACATCGAACGCGACAAGGTCTCGATCGCCCCGGTTCCGGGTGCTGTCGGCGCGACGGTGAATTTCGGGCTGACCGCCGCCAAGGCGCTCGAAGACGGCAAGATCGACGGCTTCTGGGCCAACGGGATGGGTGCCGAGGTGGCGATCCGCAGCGGCGCAGGCACCATGGTGCTGGATGCCCGCCGCGGCGACGGCCCCAAGCCGTGTTTCAACTATACGATGGCGTCGATTGCCACTTCGGACCGGCTGCTGGAAAAAGCGCCGCATGTCGCCGCCGCCACCGTGCGGGCGCTCGACAAGACCCATGCCGCGCTCAAGCAGGACGTATCGCTGGCCGCCAAAATCGGGCGCAAGCTGTTCCCGCCGGCGGAAGCCGAGCTGATCGCGGATCTCATCGAACGCGACCTGCCGTATTACACGACCGGTATCTCGCGCGACTTCGTGGCGGGGATGAACCGGTTTGCCCGCAAGATGGGCATCCTTTCGGGTGACGTCCCTTACGAGGCGATCGTCGCGCCGGAAGCGCGGATAGAGGGCTGACAAGCGCACGGATGTCCCAGCAAGTTCTTGACAAATCGAACGAATACAGAAACATCGCGATGAGCATCGCTGCCAATTGTCTTAATGAACGGCGGCCGTTTGGAAATTGCCCGATGGTCAGCACCGAGATTGAGCATGAGGAAACCGTTGTCTGCGACCGCTGAGACTAGACGCAAGCCGGTGCACCCTAGGCGTGCCGCTTTGACCGTTTCCGAGCGTCATGCGACGCCGCAATCGCTGCGCGACCTCGCCTACGAAGCGATCAAGCACCGTATCATCACCTGCACCTTCAAGCCGGGCGAGTATATCAACGAGGCGCAGGTTTCGGCGGTCCTCGGCCTCGGGCGGACGCCGGTGCATCAGGCGATCGACCGTCTGATGCTCGACGGCATGGTCGAGGTGATTCCGCGCAAGGGCGTCATCGTCAAACCGGTGAGCCTCGACGAGGTCCTGCAGATCGTCGAAGCGCGGCTGATCATCGAGCCGCAGGCGATCCGGCTGGCGACGCAGCGCGCCGACGAGACCGAGATCACGGCGCTCGGCGACATTCTCGGCCGTGCCCAGCAGTGGACCGCCGTGCGCAATGTCGAGCACATGATGCTGCTCGATCGCGAGTTTCATCTCGTGCTGGCGCGCGCGACGCGCAACGACGTCTTCGCCGACATTCTGCGCCGGCTGCATGAGCGGTCGTTGCGGTTTTGGTTCATCTCGCTGACGGATGTCAGTCATCACAGCGAGGTGCAGGAAGAGCATGGCGCCATCGTGCAGGCAGTGCGGGCGCGGGACGCCGATGCGGCCGAGGCCGCGATGCGGCGCCACATCGAGTCGTTCCGCTCCAATGTCGCGCGCTATATCTGATACGGGACATATCCGGTACCGGATTTGAATTTGCGCGCGTCCGCGAGCGGCGCGCGGCATGGCGGCGGTGCCGGAGCTTGGACTGTCGTGCCGCCGAGACGTCCCGAATCCTTTCACCACGCGCCGGCCTGCAACGCTAATTACGAAACGTCGGTTTGGGCGGGCGCGGCGCGGCTCCTCCGTCTTGCTTCGACCCTGCGCCGTCCGCATCCAACGACGATTTCCGGAAAATCCGCCGGCAGGTCCGGGGCGGCGCGCATGGCAAGAAACTTATCGGTTTGAATTCGTCGATCGGCAACGTAAAACCGCGGCGTCGCGATTGAACGCATGGGCCTGGAGCAAGAGACATGGAAGGCGATCGTAGCGTCTTGTCGGTGAGCGTGTTTCCGGGCGGGTTCAATTGGGGCCTCTATGTCGGCGCCGACAAGGGGTTCTTCGCGCGTCACGGCATTGCCGTGTCCATCGTCGGGACACCGAATTCCGTGAGCCAGATGACGGAATTCTCGCAGGGGCGGTTCGAGATCGCGATGACCGCGGTCGACAACATCGTTGCCTATGTCGAAGGGCAGGGCGAGGCACCGATTGGAGCGCAGCCGGAATTCTGCGCCGTTATGGGCAGCGACAATGGTTTTCTCAGCGTGGTGGCGCGGCCGGAGGTTCGGCGTATCGCCGATCTTGCCGGCCGTATTCTGTCGGTCGATGCGTTGACGACCGGCTATGCCTTTGTTCTGTACGACATCCTGCAACGTCATGGGCTTGGCCGGGACGATTATACGGTGCGCCGTGTCGGCGGCATGATCCAGCGTTATGAAAGCCTGCTGGCCGGCAACGAGGCGGCCACTCTGTTGTCGGCGCCTTACAACGCCATTGCGAAAACGAACGGCCTGAACGAACTGGTCCGGGCCAGCGCGGTGATCGGCCCTTATCAAGGCAATGTCGCGGCGGTGCGCCGCTCCTGGGCGCAGGCAAACCGCGAAAAGCTCGTCGGATTCATCCGAGGTTATCGCGAGGCGATTGGCTGGCTCTACGCGCCGGGCAACCGGGCAGAAGCCATCGCGTTATTGCTCAGAAACCAGCCGCAAATGGCTCCGGCGGTGGCCGAGCAGAGTTATGTGCTGCTGCTCGATCCGGCCGACGGCTTCTATCGCGATTGCCGGATCAATGAGGCGGGCATGGCCTGCGTATTGCGGCTGCGGTCCGCCTATGGCGAGCCGAAGAAAGACCTCGCCGATCCGGGCAAGTATTGCGATCGCAGCTACTTCGAGCAAGCGGTCAGCGCATAGGTGCCGGCGGCCGTGTCACCACGGCCGCTCGGTCACGGACGTAATGTGTTCGAGGTGGGGCGAGGTTAGGCAGACCCCGATGCAGGTGTAGGTCTGCTCCGGGTGCGGGTTGTGGCCGCGGTGGAATTTGCCGATCGGTTCGGAATAGACGTCGCCGGCCTTGGCCTTGATGAGGGTGCCCTCTTCGAAATGGGCCTCGAACAGGCCCTTGGTGCAGACGAAGAAAGTCGCGCCGTTGTGCTTGTGCCAGTTGGTATAGCCGAGCGGAGCGATCTCGGCGTGAAAGACTAGTACCTTGGCCTCGGCATCCTTGGGCAGGAAGGCATACATGGTGTCGAGCAGGAGCCCGCGCTTGTGCTGCTCGCCCGGCCCGAGAATCCCGTCAAGCCGAAGTCTGAGTTCGCCGTAGTCATCGGGGGTCATTTCTTGCTTGCTCCGGGAGTTACGCCTGCACCGAGATGGCCTGGCCGCTGCGCATAGCCCAGCCGGTCATACGGTGCTCGATCGCGCTAGCGACCGCATACATCGCGATGCCCATGACGCTGGTCATCAGCAGGCCGGCGAAGGCGAGCGGCACCTCGAAGCGCGAGGAGGCCACCAGCATCAGATTGCCGATGCCTTTGTTGCCGGCCACTGTTTCGGCGACGATCGATCCGACGAAGGCGACCGTGATCGCCACCTTCAGCGAGGCGAAGAAGTAGGGCAGCGAACGCGGCAGGCCGACCTTCTTGATGACCTGCCAGCGCGACGCGCCGAGGGCGCGCAGCACGTCCTGCAGCTCGGGCTCCACGGTGGCGATGCCGGTGGCGACATTCACCAGGATGGGGAAGAACGACAACAAGAACGCGGTGATGATGGCCGGAACGGTGCCGATGCCGAACCAGATGACCAGGATCGGCACCACGGCGACCTTGGGGATGGTATTGAAGCCCACCAGCGCCGGATAGAAGCCTTCGTAAAGCAGGCTCGACGACCCGATCGCGACCCCGGACGCGAGCCCGAAGGCGATCGCGAACAGGAATCCGATGAAGGTGGTCATGAAAGTCTGCCAGGAGTTTTCCAGGATCAGCCAGTGCCATTGCCAGGCGGCCGCGAAGACGGCGCTTGGCGCCGGCAGCACGAAAGGCTCGATCCGGAAGCCGATGACCAGCGCCTCCCAGAACAGGAACATGGCCGCGATCACCAGCCACGGCAGGAGGCGGCGGAACACTTTGTTGCGCGAAAAGCTGCGTCGGCGCCGCGACGCGGTGATGGTGGGGACAGCGATTTCGCTCATGTAATGCCTCGTGCGGCGCTGATGTGGTCGCGCAGCTCGTGGATGAGCCCGACCGCATAAGGTTCGTAGGTCATGTCGAGGCTGCGCGGGCGCGCCAGCTCGACGGTGCGTTCGGCGACGATGCGGCCCGGCCGCGCGCTCATCACCAGGATGCGGTCGGCGAGGAAAACGGCCTCGCGCAGATCGTGCGTGACCAGGATGACGGTCGGCTTGCGTGCCAGCCAAAGATCCTGCAGCGCCAGCCACAATTCCTCGCGGGTGAACATGTCGAGCGCGCCGAACGGCTCGTCCAGCATGAGCAGGGCCGGCTCGTGGACGAGTGCCCGGCAAATCGACGCGCGCTGCTGCATGCCGCCGGAAAGCTGCCAGGGAAACTTGTTCTCGAATCCGCTCAGGCCCACCAGCGCCAGGAGGTCGCGGGCCTTGGCCTCATAAGAGGCGCGCTCGCGTTTGAGCTTGGAGGCGTGCGGTTGCACGATCTCCAGCGGCAGCATCACATTGTCGAGTGTGGTGCGCCAGGGCAGCAGGGTCGGATTTTGGAAGGCCATGCCGGTGATCGACAGCGGCCGGTCCACCTCCCGGCCGCTGACGATCACGCCGCCGCGCGTCGCCGGCCAAAGACCGGTAACCACTTTCATCAGGGTCGATTTGCCGCATCCCGACGGGCCGACCACGGCGACGAATTCGCCGTCGTCGACACGCATCGAGGCGTTTTGTAGGGCCAGCGTGCCGTCGCCTTCCTCGCCGTAGCGCAGGTCGACGTTATCAAGCTCTACGAAGTTCCTCATCGTCGGCTCTTGCTCCGGTTTTCACGTATGTCCGCCACCTAGGCCGCCTTCTGAAGGATGGACTTGGCAATCATGGCGTGGACGCCTTTGACGTTGTTCACGGTCTGCGTGACATGCAAATCGCATGCAAAACTGCACAACGCATAAGCCTCATCCACTCCGATGCCGGTCAGCGCGACGATCCAGTCGATCATCTGCCGCAGGGCCTGTTTGGCGGCGTCGTCGAGATCGGCGTCGAGGCCGAAGGCGATCAGATGGGTCGGTGTCTCCGCGCGCGGGAGGGTCCAGCCGAGATCCTTGCGCACGTGGAACTCGAATGTTCCGGTGAGCGAGGTCTCGATCGCCGTGCCATCGACTTCTCCGTGGCCCTGCGCGGCGTGGCCGTCGCCGGTCGAAAACAAGGCGCCGTCGTTCCACACCGGCAGGTAGATGGTGCTGCCTTTGGTGAGGTCCTTGCAGTCGATGTTGCCGCCGAAGGCGCGCGGCTCTTTGCTGTTTTGCCGGCCATATGCCTTGGGCGGCGCCACCGCCAATTGGCCGAAGAACGGGGCCATCGGCACGCGAAGGCCGGACGGCAGGACGGCCGTATTGCTGGCATGATCGAGCGCGACATGCATCAGCCGGTAATAGGGGAAGTCGTCGGGCAGCGTGCCGCCATAGGCGCGGAACAGGTTGAAGCCCCAGTCCTGACGCAATGCGATATCGAGGATGCGGACCTCGAGCACATCGCCGACCTTGGCGCCGTTCACCTGAATCGGGCCGGTGAGAATGTGGTTGCCGCTGCCGCGCCTGGCCTTCTCGTGCACGAGCAGGATGTCCGGCAGCGGTTTGAACGGCGAGTCCGGCGGCGGCAGCCATTCGGGATTGCCGGAGACGCATTCGATGGTGACGACATCGCCGGAATCGATGGTCAATACCGGCGGCAGGCCGCCGTCGAAATAGCCCCAATGGACCGTTTCGGGCGTCGATTGCAGGAGATGGGTCTTGGCCGTGGTGGCGGATGGATTGATCGGCTTGTTCATGGCTAAATGTCCTTGTCCGTCGCCGCTCAACTGCCGGGAATGATGCCGGGATTCATGTCGAAGCAGTATTTTGCAATCTCGCCGGCGCGCGTGAACCAAATGCGGTCGGCGTGCTTGTGCTCGACGCAGTGCTTGATCGCCTGACGCAGCGGCCGCAGCCGGAACGGCTGGCCGACGATGAAGCCGTGCAGCGACAGCGCGAACACGACCGGTTGCTTCTCCGACGCTTCGAGAAGTTCCTCGAACTGGTCGACGATCATGTCGGCGAACTCGCGGCCCGACTGATCGCGCAGCGCAAGCATGCCGGCGTCGTTGAGTTCCATCGGATAGGGCACCGAGAGGATCGGCCCGGAGCGGGTGCGCATCCATATCGGCTGATCGTCAACCGGCCAGTCGAGCAGATGGGTGTAGCCGGCTTCCTTCAGGAGATCGGGCGTGACATTCGACTCGCTCGCACCCGCGCCCATCCACCCGGTCGGACGGACCCCGATATATTTCTCGATGATCTCGGTGCATTCCTTGATGACGCGCGCCTCGTCGTGTTCCCACATGCCGCGAAGCACTTCGGCATTGGTGCGGCCATGGCCGCAGACGTCGTCGCCGCGCTGCTTAATCTTTGCGACGATGTCGGGATAGTGATAGCAGACCGAGCTGTTGAGAAGGATGGTCGCAGGCAATTTGAGCTCGTCGAGCATTTCGAATAGCCGCCAATTGCCGACGCGGTTGCCGTAATCGCGCCACGCCCAGTTGCGCGAGGTTTGCGGGCCGCCGCGGTTGGCCGGATCCATGCCGAGGCCGGCGCCGAACGCGAAATGCTCGATATTCATGGCGATATAGAAGGCCATCCGCTTGCCGCCCGGCCACGTGTAGTCCGGGCGTTGCGTGATGTTGGAATGATCGTAACGGCCGTGACTCGGCAACTTCAGCATCGTGCGGCTCCTGTTCGTCCCGTTATTTCGAATCGTTTCAAACGCGCATAGGCCATCGCGGCTCAAAGCGATCGGTGAGCGATAGAAACGTCTGCTCTAGATACATCGCGTGTTCTAGTTCGTGTCTGCGTCTCCCAAAAAGTAAGCAACCATCATGCCATGCTGTAGCGTTATCTTGCTTTGTGATGGGCACGCTTCTTGCAAAGTGAGAGCACGCAAATGATGCGTGACCTCAAAGGAGCAAGAGCGATGGTTGAGAGTGTTGTTAATGATCGGCGTTCGAATGTTGCGACCGCGCGGTACAAACAAATGAAGTTGCCGAGCCGGCGTGCGCTTGTGTCGGGTGCATTGGCGGTGGCCGTGCTGGCGCCGGCCGTTATCTTTTCGGGCGCGGCGCAAGCGGAGACGAAGCACGTCAAGATCATGCTGGACTGGATTATCCAGGGCACGCACGCGCCGTACTTCGTCGCCCAGAAGAAGGGCTACTTTGAGAAAAACGGTGTGACGGTGGATGCGCTCGATCCCGGCAAAGGCGCGACCAATGTGGCGGTGGCTGTTGCCGGCGGCGCGTACCAGTTCGGCTGGGTCGATTTGCCGTCGATGATCCGGTTCAACGCGAAGAACCCGTCGTCGCCGCTGGTTGCCGTCTATATCAGCTTCGATGACACGCCGCTGGCGGTGATCACCCGAAAGGACGCGGGCATCCGCAAGCCGGCCGATCTCGACGGCAAGAAGATCGCCGGCGGGCCCGGCACCGCGGTGCACGACACGATCGGCATCCTTCTGAAGGCGGCGCACGCCGAAAACGTGAAGGTCGATTGGGCGGCGGTGCAGCCGCAGCTGTTCGGTCCGATGTTGAAGCGCGGTGAAGTGGCCGGCACCGGCGGTTTCATCAATTCGAACGTGCCGGCGGCGCTCGAGCTCGGCTTCAAGATGGACGACCTCTACGTGGTCAAGTACTCGGACTTCGGCGCCAACATGTACGGCCTGGCGCTGGTGACCACCAAGAAGTTCGCCGACACCGAACCGGATGCGGTGAAGGGTGTGGTCGCCGCGCTCAACCAGGGCACCAAGGATACCATCGCCGACCCGGATGCGGCGCTCGCCGTGCTGAAGGCACGGGATCCGATGATGAAGATGGATATCGAGAAGATCCGGCTGGGTCTGGCGCTCGGCTTGACCGACACGCCTTACGTCAAGAAGCACGGGCTCAGCGTGGTCGATCCGAAGAAGCTGCAGTTCACCATCGACGCGATCTGCGACGCCTACGACATCAAGGACAAGCCGGCGCCGTCGTCGGTTTACACCGAGAAGTTCCTGCCGCCGGTGGCGGACCGTCAGGTGGCCAAGTAACCGGCCCTGGCGGACGGGAATCCGATCAGCCGAGGCGGGCGCGTGGTTCGTGCCCGCCTCTTGTTTTTGCGCCCGGCGGGGATGCGAATGAAGGGTGATCGGGGCGGGTGCCGTCATGGCGAATATTCGGGGCGAAAGACCTCGGTCCCTCCGGCGGTCAGTCCGGGCGGGGGGCGATGGTTACGGTGAGCGGGACGAGGCCATCGACATGCGCCTCGATGGTGTCGCCGGGGACCAGCGCGCCGACCCCGGCCGGGGTGCCGGTGAAAACGAGATCGCCGGGTTGCAGCATGACCTGGCGTGACAGTTGGCTGACGATTTCCGGTACCGACCAGATCATCTCCTTGAGATCGCCGCGCTGACGCTCGGTGCCGTTGACAAAGAGTGTGAGGGAGCCGGTGCCGGGATGGCCGATGCGTGATGCCGGGTGGAGCGGGCCGCAAGGGGCCGAGTGGTCGAAACTCTTGCCGATTTCCCAGGGCAGCCGCATGTCGCGGGCGTCGCGTTGGCGGTCGCGCCGGGTGAGATCGATGCCGACGCCGTAACCCCAGACGTGTTCGAGCGCTTGTTCGACCGCAATGCGGCGGCCGCCGACGCCGATTGCGGCCACCAGTTCAACCTCGAACTGGAAATCCTCGGTTTCCGGCGGGTAGGGAACGAGGGCGTCACTCAGGACGATGGCGTCGCGCGGCTTCTGAAAGAAGAACGGCGGTTCGCGCTCGTCGGCCTCTTTCATCTCGCGGATATGCGAGACGTAATTGCGGCCGACGCAATAGACGCGCCGCACCGGAAACCAGCCGCCGCCCACCACCGGCAGAAGCGTCGCCTCGACGGCGGGAATGACGAGGTCGCAAGGGATTTCTTGATCCGCAGGAGTGTTCATGAGGGCACCGCCTTGTTGACGGAACGGTACCAGTCGAGGATTTGCTCGCCGTTCCAGTGCAGCACGCCCTCGAATTGATTGACGTAGTCGTAGATCGCGGCCAGCGGCTTGATGCGGAAGGGCTGGCCGCTGATATAGGGGTGAATGGCGATGGCCATGATCTTCACCCGGTCCTTGCCTTCCTCGTAGAGCTGGTGGAAGGACTCGATCGCCCGCTTGTACAGATGGTCGCTCTCGTGGTGCTGAATGATCATCATTGGAATGTCGTTCAGCTCGACCGTATAGGGCAGCGTCACCAGCGGCCCCTTGGCGGTGCGGATGACGGTGGGTTCGTCGTCGTAGACCCAGTCGCCGATGTATTTGATGCCCGCTTCGACCAGCAGCTCCGGCGTCTCGAGGGTTTCCGTCAGGCCCGGCCCGAGCCAGCCGACCGGGCGCTTGCCGGTAAATTTCTCGATCACGTCCAGGGTGCGATGGATCATCGCTTTCTGGTCGGTCTCCTTGTGGATCGGACCTTGTTCATAGGCATGGCCCATGAATTCCCAGCCGTTGTCCTTGGCTTCTTGCGCGACGCGCGGATAGTCCTCGCAGACGCGGGCGTTGATCGCGAGCGTGGGACGGATGCCGAGGCGCTTGTAGAGATCGAAGAAGCGCCAGGCGCCGATGCGCATGCCGTATTCGTGCCAGCTCCAGTTGGGCACGTCGGGCAGCAACGGCTGGCCGGTGGGGGCGGGCAGGACCTGACGCGCCATCGGCTTGCCGATGTCCCAGACCTCGTAATTGACGATCGTCCAGATCACAATGCGGTTGTGGCCCGGCAGCTTGAGCGGCGGTCGATCGACAACGGCCGAAAAGTCGCATCGTTCGCGGGGGAGCATGAAGTCGTTCATCGTCGTCTCGTCGGCTCTCTATGAATGGGCGAATGCGCGTCCGTGGGTCGGTGGCTCGGCCGGGGCGGGCTTGAAGCCGGCCATCAATTCGTCGGCGCCGACAACCTGGCCAAAGGCGGTACCGATGACGCGGAGCGCGGCGGCGTGCAGCTGCGGGCCGTCCATGGTGTCGACGCAATCGGACACCACGACCACCGCGTAGTCGCGGCAGCAGGCGGCGGTCGCGGTCGCCATCACGCAGGAATTGGTGTTCACGCCGGTGATCAGCACGGTGTCGACGCCGTGCGAGCGGAGGCTCAGGTCGAGGTCGGTGGCGGTGAAGCAGTCGTAGCGTTTCTTGGCGTCGATGATGAAATCGGAGGCGCCGAGCAGTTGCGGCATCACTTGGCAGCCCGGCATGCCGATGATGTTGTGCCGAAGCGCGTTCTTGCGCGGATTGTTCGGATCCGCCGCGCGCGCCCGCCAGGCGGGATTTGAGGCGATTTCGGCCGCGTCCCGATAAGTGGCGACGCAGTGGAAAATCGGAATGCCGGCGGCGCGCGCCCAGGCGAAGAAGCGGGCATTGGCCGCGGTCACGCGCGTCGCGGCGTCGGCGTCGAGCGGCATGGTCGCGACCATCGGATCGAGATGGCCGCGATGCAGGTCGATGGCGACGATGCCGGGACGGGCGTTGCTGAGATCGACGGTCATGATCAGATCATCGGGTTCCAGGAGCGCTTCAGCAGGGCCTCTTGGTCGATGCCGAAGCGGTCGGCGAGCCAGTCGCAGAGGACTTCCTGACCGATGGTCGGATTGTCGTGCTGGCAGTGTTCGGCGCCGGTTTCTTCCGGGTCGATGATGCGCAGGGTGACGTCGACGCCGTTTTCCTTGGCGTGGTCATAGGTCTTGCGCGCCGCCGATATGGTGAGCACGTCGTGGCCGCCGTGCACGATCAGATAGGGGCAGCGCATATGGGCGAGATGTCCCTGAAGCGTGAAGGGCGCCATCTTGTCGTGCGCCTCGGTCATGGTCTTGGCGCCGAGCACCCAGCGGATGTGCATGGCGAGGCCGAAGTCGTCGCCTTTGTTGCCCCACATGTCGGTCAACGACCAGATCGCGCCGTGCGAGATCACGGCGGCAAGCCGGTGCTCGTAACAGCCGGCGCGGGCGGCGTAATAGCCGCCCATGCTCGAGCCGCAGACGGCGATGCGGTCGGGATCGACATCGTCGCGCGTCAGCAGCCAATCGATGCATTTGCCGATCGGCACCTCGGTGTCATGACGACTGACCACGCCGTGGCGGCGCAGGGTCCCGCCTTGGCCAGGTCCGTCGATCATGAGCACCGAGATGCCGCGCTGCAGGCAACCGTGCGCCTGCATGAACCACATTTCGTCCTTGATGGAGTCGAGGCCGCCCATGCAGATCAGCACCGGCAGCCGGTCTCCCGGGAAGGGCGCGCGCACGAAATAGCCGCAGATCGGCTTGCCGTCCTCGTAAGGAATGTCGACGGCAATGCCCGGCGGATTGAGGCGCGCGAGAAACTTCTTCGAGCAGGCCTCCATCTTCTCGAAGGTCGGCAGCCGGCGCGGATCGGCCGGATCGAGATGGAATTCGGCTTGGCGGTAATAGTCGGCGGCACGCAGAAAGCAGTTCATCGCCGTGCGTATGTGACCGGCCTGCTCGGCGGCGCAGCCGCGCGCCCAGTTGCGGTCGGCGATGCGCATCCATTCCGTGTGCCAGCTCTCGAGGTCGCCCGGGATCATCCGGCTGGCGGCCTGGAATACCTCGCTGACGGCGCCGCCGCCCTCCTGGGTTTCACCGAGGCCGCGGCGGAACTGGTAGGCGAGCCAGGGATGCTCGGGCCAGTGGTGCCACCCGAAGGGCTCGTAGTGGGCGGCGCGGTTGGCGGTGATCTGTTCGATGGTGTCGTCGGCGGTGTCGGGGGCGGTCATGGCGCTCGGCGGGCAAAAAGGGTGGACGGCGGCGAAGGGGATCGTTTGCCGCTACGAAGGCCGAGTCAAGGAAAAGTGTATACACTTTTGCCGTTGCGCATATTATTTGCAGCGCGCCCGAAAACGCATCAGATAAGAAAAATATGAAAAAACAGATAGATAGGACAAAGAATCGGTGAATTTGCCGCAGGGGCCTTGTTCAAAATGTATTCACTTTTCTTGTGTTGCTCAAACACAATTCCCGCTATCAATCGATCAGGAGAATTCATGCGGGACGTCAGTACAGAAGAATCCAGCCCCCCGGCGCCGGCGGAAGCCGCCTCCACCCTCCGCGATGGCCGTCGCTCGCTCTCGGTGACCGACCGCCTGCGGGAGGAAATCCTCGGCGGAGCGATCGCCAGCGGCGAACGGCTGAACGAGGTGCGGCTGAGCCAGCTATTGGAAGTGTCGCGGACGCCGGTGCGCGCCGCGCTGCAGGTCCTGGCCGGCGAGGGGCTGCTCGATTACGTGCCGAACCGCGGCTATCAGGTGCGCGTGTTTCCGATGTCGGAGGCGGTCGATGCCTACGACATCCGCGGTCAGCTCGAGGGCCTCGCCACGCGTTTCGCAACCGAGCGGGGCCTGAGCGCGGAGGACCGCGTCGTGATCGAGCAGAGCCTGCGCGCGGGCGACGCCTTGGTGGAGAAGGAGGCCTTCGAGCCGGGCGATATGTCGCTCTACCGCACCATCAACGGCAATTTTCACGACACCATCCTGGCCGCCGCGAAGAACCGGATGCTGAGCGAGATGATCCGCACCTGTTACCAGGTGCCGGCGTCCTCGACCCGCAACATCATCGGTTTCGAGGTGCGCGACATGCGCCGCCGGCACGACGATCACCACCGGATCTACGAGGCCATCCTCGCCGGCGAGGCCTGGCGCGCGGAATCGCTGATGCGCGAACATGTGGCCAATGTGAAATCGGCGCTGGTCAGATCGCTGACGCCGCAACCCCGTTAGCGCGCGATCGCCCGGCGCGCGAACACGACCGGCAGAAAATCCGGGCATTTCCCGAAACCCGCGCCCGGCCGCCCGTGCGCGCTTGCGGTTCGGTGGCGCTGCGACCGCTTTCCATCGAAACGTGACGCGGCCTTGCGAGCGCCGGCCGGACGGATATTTCCGGTTCTTATGGCCGCGATGCCGGCGCCAGCGCCACTTTGATGCCGTCGAGTTCTTCCGACATCAGGACCTGGCATGACAGCCGCGAATTGGCGCGGCGATCCTTCAGCACCGCGAGCTGGTCGAGCTCCTCGTCGGACAGTTCCGGCAGGCGGTCGAGCCAGTCTTCGTTCACATAGACATGACAGGTGGCGCAAGCGCAGGCGCCGCCGCATTCGGCTTTGATCGGCAGTTCCCAGTCGCGGATGATCTCCATCACGCGCCAGCCCGGCAGCGCATCGAGCTCGTGCTCGGCCCCGTCGTGATCGGTGACGTGGATCTTCATGCGACCTTCAGCCTCTGCTGCAATTGCGTCGACGATGTCGTGTACTGGAAGCGCAACCGCTCGCCGGGGCGGCAGATCTGGAACGCCGCCTGCGACATCAGCGCCGCTTCGTGGAAGCCGGAGAGGATGAGCTTGAGCTTGCCCGGATAGTGATTGATGTCGCCGATGGCGAAGATGCCGGGCACCGACGTCTCGAATTTCTCGGTGTCGACGGGGATCAGATTCTCCGAGAAATTCAGACCGAACTCGGCAATCGGCCCGAGCTTCATGGTCAGGCCGAAGAAGCAGAGGAAACGCTCGGCCGGCAAGGTGCGCTGGCCGTCCGCCGCCGTCACGGTGACGCCGGAGAGGGTGGGCGCTTGGCCGGCCAGGCCGTCGAGCTTGCCGACGACGAAATCGATGAGCCCGTCGGCCGCCATCTGCTTCATCCGGGCGACCGAATGCGGCGCGGCGCGGAAGCCGTCGCGATGATGCACCAGCGTCACCCGCTCGGCGACCGGCTGCAGGTTGAGCGTCCAGTCGAGCGCCGAATCGCCGCCGCCGGCGATCACCACGCGCTTGCCGCGGAACGACTCGATTTTGCGTACCGCGTAGAACACGCTCTCGTTCTCGTAGGCCTCGATGCCGTCGAGCGGCGGCTTCTTCGGCATGAACGAACCGCCGCCCGCCGCGATCACGATCACCGGCGCCTCGATGCTGGTGCCGGCATCGGTGGTGATGCGCCAGAGGCCTTCCGGGGTCTTGATCAGGCTTTCCGCCAGTTCGCCGAAATGGAATTGCGGCGAGAACGGCGCGATCTGTTCCATCAGCCGGTCGGTCAGGTCCTGACCGGAAATCACCGGCCAGGCGGGAATGTCGTAGATCGGCTTCTCGGGATAGAGCTCGGCGCATTGGCCGCCCGGCTTGTCGAGAATGTCGACCAGGTGCGCCGAAAGGCCGAGCAGGCCGAGTTCGAATACCGCGAACAGGCCGCAGGGGCCGGCGCCGATGATGATCACATCGGTCTTGTGGGCGGCCTTCGTCATCATGATTGTGGTCACGTCGATCCTCACACCGATTCCTTCGCCGGTTCCGGCGAAAAGTGTTGTTCGAATTTGTTCGGCTGGCCGTTGAATTCTTCCGCGTCCGCCGGTGGGTCTTTTTTCTCGGCGATGTTGGGCCACAACAGCGCGTATTTGGCATTGAGCGCGAGCCAGCGCGCGGCACCGGGCGCGGAGTCGGCGACGATGGCTTCGGCCGGGCATTCCGGCTCGCAGACGCCGCAATCGATGCATTCGTCGGGGTGAATGACGAGCATGTTCTCGCCCTCGTAGAAGCAATCGACCGGGCAGACCTCTACACAGTCGGTGTATTTGCAGCGGATACAGGCTTCGGTGACGGCAAACGCCATTGGCAGGCTCTCCAGCTATGCCGGAAAGGAATCCCGGAAAGCGCCGTGCTGTCGGTCAACTACTTGCTAGCGGGTCCGCGCCGGCCTCTGGCAAGGTTTGCGCATCTGATGGGGGGCTTCCCCAAGGGGATGTGCGATGCAACCGACCGAAATCCGACTGAACCGCGAACACACCCGTCTTTCGGTTACCTGGGAGAACGGCGTCACCTCGGATTACGCGGCCTCGCTGCTGCGTGAAAAGGCACGGGATGCCAATTCGGTACGCTTCGCGCTCAACGGCTGGGCAGTCCCGGCCGCGCGCGGCCTCACCATTACCGGCGTCGAGCCGATCGGGAATTACGCCTTGCGGCTGTCGTTCTCGGACGGTCACGACCGCGGAATTTTTCCGTTCGCGTATCTCGTCGACATCGCGGCGGCGCGCGCAGGACACTGATTGTCAGGAAGGACGACCACAATGGACGAGATTCGCAGCGGCATTTCCGAGGTCCAGTGCGACGTGTTGGTGATCGGCGGCGGCACCGCCGGGCCGATGGCCGCGATCCGCGCGCGCAAGAAGGACCCGAAGGCCAACGTCATTCTGCTCGAAAAGGCGAATGTGAAGCGCTCCGGCGCCATTTCCATGGGCATGGACGGGCTCAACAATACGGTGATCCCCGGCTATGCGACGCCGGAGCAGTACACCAAGGAAATCACCATAGCCAATGACGGCATCGTCGATCAGGCCGCCGTCTACAAATACGCGCAGAACTGCTACGACATCATCCAGGAACTGGACCGCTTCGGGATCCGCTTCCAGAAGAACCAGAACGGCGATTACGACGTCAAGAAGGTGCATCACATCGGCACCTATGTGCTGCCGATGCCGAACGGCGAGACCGTGAAGAAGGCGCTCTACCGGCAGCTCCGCCGCGAGCGTGTGCTGATCTCCAATCGGTTCATGGCGACGCGCCTGCTGACTGGCAAGGACGGACGCGTCGCCGGCGCCATCTGCGTCAACACGCGGTCGGCCGAATTCCTGGTGATCCGCGCCAAGGCGGTGATCCTGTGCATGGGCGCGGCCGGCCGTCTCGGCCTGCCGACGTCGGGCTATCTCTATGGCACCTACGAAAACGCGGCCAATTCCGGCGACGGCTATGCCATGGCCTATCACGCCGGCGCCGGACTCGCGAATCTCGAGTGCTACCAGATCAACCCGCTGATCAAGGACTACAACGGGCCGGCCTGCGCCTACGTCGCCGGTCCGTTCGGCGGCTACACCGCCAACAACGAGGGCCGCCGCTTCATCGAGTGCGATTACTGGTCCGGGCAGATGATGCAGGAATTCTACAACGAACTGCAGTCGGGCAAGGGTCCGGTCTTCCTCAAGCTCAATCACCTGGCGCCGGAGACGGTCAGCGAGATCGAGCGCGTGCTGCACGTGGTCGAGCGGCCGACGCGCGGCCGCTTCCACGCCAATCGCGGCACCGACTACAAGGACGAGATGATCGAGATGCACATCTCGGAAATCGGTTTCTGCTCGGGGCATTCGGCCTCCGGCGTCTATGTCGACGAGAACGCGCGCACGACATTGCCCGGCCTCTATGCCGCCGGCGACATGGCGAGTGTGCCGCACAACTACATGCTCGGCGCCTTCACCAACGGCGCGTTCGCCGGCGAGGACGCGGTCGATTTCGTCAGGCAAGTCGACTACGCCGACATCGACGCCGAGGCGATCGTCAAGGAGCAGGAGCGGGTGTTGGCGCCGACCCGGCGCGAGGACGGCATTCCGCCCAACCAGATCGAATACAAGACCCGCCGCCTGGTCAACGACTACCTGCAGCCGCCCAAGGTCACCCGCAAGATGCAGCTCGCGCAACGCCGCTTCGAGGAAGTGCGCGACGACATGAACAACGCCATGTATGTGCGCGACAGCCACGAATTGATGCGCGCGCTCGAGGTGCAGTCGATTCTCGACTGCGCCGACATGGCGGCGGCGGCCTCGCTCTATCGCACCGAAAGCCGCTGGGGCCTTTATCACAACCGCGTCGAATATCCCGGCCGGGACGACGAAAACTGGTTCTGCCACACCATTCTCACCAAGGGGCCCGACGGCAAGCCGGCGCACGCCAAGAAGCCGATCGCGCCCTACATCATCGAAATCGAGGAGCATGAGCGCGACGCCTACTACAAGCAGCGCATCGTCGCTTCGGAAGCGGCCGAGTAGCCGCGGCCGCAATCGGGAGACTCACTATGCCGCTCGCCAATACCGCCACCACCGTCCCGGTCGTCGTCGACGAAGGCAAATGCATCGCCGACAAGGGCTGTACCGTCTGCGTCGATGTCTGTCCGCTCGACGTGCTGCGGATCTCGGAACTCACCGGCAAGGCCTACATGAAATACGACGAGTGCTGGTACTGCATGCCGTGCGAGGCCGACTGTCCGACCGGCGCCGTCACCGTCAACATTCCCTATCTCTTGAAGTAAGGACGTTTCATGAGCGCGTTTGAGCCGTTTGAGGATTTCGGTGACGTCGAGGCGATCGCCGCCGGCCTCGATGACGACGATGCCGGCGCGCGTCGCGTCACGGTGATGGACCTCGCCGACACCGCCGCGCCGGAGGCGATCCCGTTTCTGGCCCGTGCCATCACCGATCGGGCAGCCGAGGTGCGGCTGCAGGCCGCCATTGCGCTGTCGGGCTTCGACGGGCCGCAGGTGGCCGCCGCGCTCGCCGGGGCCTTGTCCGACGCGGACGATGCGGTCGCGCGCGCGGCATCCGACAGCCTCACCGAGCTGAAGGATCCGGCGTCGGCCGAACCGCTCTTTCCCTGTCTCACCGATGCCAAGCCCTTCGTGCGCATGTCGGCGTTCCGCGGCCTCAAGGAGTTGCGGCGGCCGGAGGCCTTGAAGCCGGCGATCGAGGCGCTCAATGATGCCGACCCGTATGTGCGCGAGCAGGCCGTGCTGGTCATCGGCTGGCTGAAGATGGAGGAAGCGCTGCCGGCACTCATCAGCGGGGCGCGCGATCCGGAAGCGCCGGTACGGCGGGCGGCCGTCTCCGCGCTCGGCTTTTCCACGAATTCGCATGCCGTCGCCGCCGTGCTGTCGGCGCTCGGCGATTCCGACTGGATGGTACGCGAGATCGCGGCCGAGACGCTGGCGCGCATGGCCGGTCACGACGTGGGCGGGCCGCTTATCGCCGCGCTCGGCGACGAGTACTGGCAGGTGACGCTCAAGGCCGCCCGCAGCCTCGGCAAATTGCGCGTGGTCGAGGCGGTGCCCGCGCTCGGACCCTATCTCGATCACGCGATCAGCAATCTGCGCAAGGAGGTGGCGGGCGCGCTCGGCGAGATCGCGCATCCCTCCGCGTTACCCTATCTGCAGGACCACGTAGACGATCCGGATCCCGACGTTCGCAAGAACGTGCGGTGGGCGATCAGCCGCCTGCGGGGAGCCTGAACGAAGCGAATAAGGAAACGCGGATGCCATCATTGCGTATCAATGTGCGCAAGGCAGCGCCGGATCGGGCCGCATACGCGGCCATGCACGATACGCCGAAATACATCCGCATCCGCGACTGGCTGCTCGATCGCATTCTCAGCTCCGGCCTGACGCGCGGCGATCGCCTGCCGTCGGAGCACGATCTCATCCGGCAGTTCGACGTCAGCCGGGTCACCGTGCGGCAGGCGCTCGAAGCCCTGCGCGAGGACGGCATCGTCGAGAGCCATCACGGCAAGGGCTGGTTCTTGCGCCGGGTCTGCGCGGTGCAGAACCTCGGCCGGCTGCTGGGCTTCGGCGAAATGCTGGCGCCGATGGGCGTGCAGACGCGCTCGGAGGTGCTCGAAGTCGCCGAATGCGAAGCGCCCGAGGCGGTCGCCGCCGCTTTCGCTCTCGAGGCCGGTACGCGGCTCACGCGCATCGCGCGTCTTCGCATCGCCGGCGGGCGGGTGATGTCTTACGATCTCAGCTATTTCCCGCTCGATATCGGCCGCCGCCTGCAGCAGCAGGACCTGGCGCGGCAGGATATTTTCGTGCTGATCGAGCGCGCGCTCGGCATTCCGCTCGGCTTCGCCGACGTCACCCTGGAGATGACGCCGGCGGAGGCGGAGCCGGCGGCGCGGCTGCATGTCGGAGTCGGCACCGCGCTGTTCAAGATGACGCGGCTGACGCACGATTGCCGGGGCATGCCGATCGATTTCGAATATGTCTATGGCCTGCCGGAGAGCCACGTCTTCAAGGTGCGGGTGCCGCGGCGATGATGATGTCGCGTCGCGCATTCCTGTCGCTCGCCGCGGCCGCGGCGTCGGCCTATCCGGCTTGCGCCGGGAGCGCGCCGCTGGTGGCTTTGCCGGGCCGGGTCGCCGCGCCCGATTTCGCGCTCGCCGATCTGGCCGGCCACGTGCACACGCTGAAGGATTATCGCGGCCGGCCGCTGCTGCTGAGCTTCTGGGCGGTCTGGTGCCCGCCGTGCCGGCGTGAGCTTGGCGCCCTCGCGACCCTGCGCGAGCGGCTTGCCGCTGCCGGCATCGCCGTCGTGGCGGTCAATCTCGGCGACCGGCCGGAGCGGATCACCGCCTTCCTTGCCGACCATCCGGCGCCTGAGCTTCCCGTGCTGCTCGACAGCGACAGAGCGGCCGCCGCCGCCTGGCACGTTCAAGGTCTGCCGGTCGCTTATGCCGTCGATGGCGCCGGTGAATTGCGGCTGGGGGCGCTGGGCGAGCGCGACTGGCTGGCGCCCGCGATCGAAGCGCAATTGCGCGCGCTCGACTGACCGCCGACCGGGCCTTCGATCTTCCAGCAACGCGAATGGAATGCGATCGCCGCGGTCGGCGGGCCGCGCGCCGGCCAACTTGTATTATCGCTCGTTTCACCGCTTGCCCGCTCCGTTCGCGAGGGGCCTCGGATGCCGCCCAAGCCCTGAGCAGGCGATCAGGAAAGCGGCAAGGCCGCCACCGCTGAGAACAGCAAAAAACCGAACTGCCACAGGGACCTAGCCGCGCCGCCGGGCGGCCCGGCCGAATTGGCACGCCATTTGCGCCTCTTATGCCCAATCGGAGAACAAGTTGCGGCCTTCAAAACAAGGGGAGTTCAACATGGCGTTTTCCAAACTGTGGTTCACGGCGGCGGTCGCTGCCGTGTTGGCCGTGCCGGCGCAGGCGAAGACGATCGAAATCGGCATCGGTCACCAGAGCATGTGCACCGACACGTACAGTGCCGGCATCGTCATCAAGGAACTCAAGCTGCTCGAGAAGCATCTTCCGCATACCGGCAAATACGCGGATGTCCAGTACGACATCAAATGGAGCGACTATTCATCGGGCGGCCCGATCACCAACCAGATGCTGGCCAACAAGCTCGCGATCGGCGTGATGGGCGACTACCCGCTGATCGTGAACGGCGCCAAGTTCCAGGCCACCAACAGCCTGCGCAGCCTCTACGTGGCCGGCACCGGCTATAACCTCAAGGGCTCCGGCAACGGCATCGTGGTGCCGGTTTCCTCCAACATCTATTCGATCGAGGACCTGAAAGGAAAGTCGATCTCGACGCCGGTCGGCTCCGCGGCCTGGGGCATGCTCCTGAAGGCGATGCAGGACGCCAAGATCCCGACCAGCGCCTACGACATGAAGAACCAGGCGCCCGCCGTCGGCGCCGCCAATATCGCGGCGGCCAAGATCGACGCGCATTCCGACTTCTGTCCGTGGTCGGAGCTGATGGAATTCCGCGGCACCGGCCGCAAGATCTACGACGGTTCGCAGACCGGCGTGCCCTACCTGCACGGCGTCGTCGTGCGCGAGGACTTCGCCAAGCAGTACCCGGAAGTCGTCGTCGCGTTCATCGAGGCGGTCTACGACGCCGGCCAGTGGATCAATGCCGACCCGATGCGCGCGGTCGAGATGATGGAGAAGTGGACCGGCGTCGAGAAGGAAGTGCTCTATCTCTACTTCTCGAAGGGCGGCCTGCTGACGCTCGATCCGACCATCAAGCCGCAGTGGATCGACGCGCTCAAGTTCGACCACACGGTGCTGGCGAAGGAGCAGCAGATTCCGCCGCTCGACTTCAATGCCTGGATCACCGAAAGCTACGTCAAGGCGGCCTACAAGGAACTCGGCGCCGACTACGCCAAGCAGCAGGCCGAAATCGTCGATCCGAAGCGCTATGCCGGCTATCCGATGGAAATCTGGCACGCCCGCGACGGCATCAAGACCTACACGAACATGAGCGACTTCCTCAAAGCCGTCGCCAAGTACAATGCCGAGGGCGCCAAGCTCAACGCCACCTATGTCTACGACAAGAATACGGGCCTGAAGATGTTCGGCACCTCGGCCTTCTACGTGAAGGCGCCGGACGGCTCGTTCTCGCCGTTCCTGCTCAAGCCGGATGCCGAGGCCTACGCCAAGTCGATCGGCGGCACGGTCATCAACTTCCGCCAGGCCTGGGGCACGTTCCAGTCGTAAGCGCACAACGGCGGACCCGCGGCGGCATCGCCGCGGGCCCGTCGACCGTCCAACAAAGCCGAATGGAAAGGTGGGCGCCGCATGAACATGACCAGCAATCTTGCCGTCGTCGAGGAACCCGCGCCGCCGGCGCCGGACGCCGGGCTCCCGGCCCATGTCGAGGCGCCGCTGCCGGATGAGCCCGCCGTATCGAAAGGCTGGTTCGCCGAAGTCGACTGGCGCGCGCTCGCACGGACCTGGAGCCTGCGCCTTCTCTCGGTCGCCATCGGCGTCGCACTCTGGCAGATCGCCTGCGTCACCAAGTTCAATTTCTTCATCCGCTTCGACAATATCCCGACGCCGCTGGTCGTGCTCACCGCCTTCCTCAAGCACCTGCACGAGACCAAGTTCTATATCCATATCGGCGTCAGCATGAAGCGCATCGTCATCGGCTTCGCGCTCGCGACCGCCATCGGTATCCTGACCGGCGTATTGATGGGCCGCTCCAAGGTGCTACGCGAGTTGATCGTGCCCTATATCGAAATCCTGCGGCCGATTCCGGCGGTCGCCTGGATCCCGCTCGCCATCCTGATGTGGCCGACCGAGGAATCCTCGATCATCTACATCACGTTTCTCGGCGCGTTGTTCCCGATCGTGCTCAACACCGTGCATGGCGTCGAACAGACGCCGGCGGTGCTGGTGCGCGCGGCCCAGTCGCTCGGCGCCTCGCGCCTGCACATCTTCTGGCACGTCGTCATGCCGGCCGCGCTGCCGTCGATCGCGACCGGCCTCGCGATCGGCATGGGCGTGTCCTGGTTCTCGCTGCTCGCCGGCGAGATCATCTCCGGCCAGTACGGCATCGGTTATTTCACCTGGAATGCCTATTCGCTGATCAACTACCCGGACATCATCGTCGGCATGTTGATGATCGGCGCGCTCGGAACCCTGTCCACCCTGGCGGTGCGCAAGCTCACCCAGCCCATGCTCTCCTGGCAGAGGAAATCGCGATGAGCACCCTGACCCTGAATGAGACCTTTCGCGAAGCCGGGCCGATCCGCACGACGGTCACCGGCGTCAAGCGGTGGCGCGGACTGATCGTCGGCTGCGCGCTCGGTTTCCCGGTCGTGTTCTATTTCCTGCTGCTCGCCGTACCGGTCCTGCGCTACGGCCATCTGCCGAACTACGTGACGACCTATGACTGGTTCGGCAATGTCGAGCGGATCATCAGAAGCACCGGCTCGATAAGCGACATGGTGCCGATCATCCTCAACGAGTGGATCCTCGAAATCGGCTATATGAACATGGAGTACGGCAACGGCATCGCCGAATGGAGCCTGTCGTTCGAGCCGCACAAGATCCTCCTGATATCGCTCACCGGCGCGCTGATCGGGCTCAATTTCGGATTGATGCTGGACCGTCTCGAGGCCGCGCGCCTGACCGCGCAGGAATGCGTGCGGGCCGGCGGTTCCGGCATCCTGACCAGCATCGGCGCGCTCTTCGCCGGCCTCACCAACGCGACCCTGTTCTCGATCGCCTGCTGCTCGACGCCGTCTTGGGTCGGCAGCCTGGCGATCCTCGGTGTCGAAACCTCGTCGGCCTTCGCCTTGGAACCGTATGGCGCGGCAGGCTCCGCGCTCGGGCTCGTCATGCTCGTTGTCGCGGCGCTGTGGCTGGCGCGCGATACGGATGCGCGAAAGCGGGCGCGCTTGTCGTCCGCGACAGGAGCCGTCTCATGCTGAACAGCGTCATCTCGATGCCCTTCCGCAGCGCCGGCCACAACGGGCCGCGGACCGCCCCGACGCATTCGGTCGACACCGGGCTGATCGAAATCGACGCTGTCGAGATCGTGTTCGGGAAAGGCGAAAAGGCCCATAAGGCGGTCGAGAAGACCTCGATCCGCATCGAGCCGGGCGAGTTCGTCTGCATCCTCGGCCCGTCCGGCTGCGGCAAGTCGACCCTGCTCAACAGCGTCGCCGGCTACGTGATGCCGAACAAGGGCAGCGTGCGCGTCGACGGCGAGGTGGTCACGCGGCCGGGGCCCGACCGCGGCATGGTGTTCCAGCAGTATTCGCTGTTCCCTTGGAAGACCGTGAAGGAGAACGTCGCCTTCGGACCCAAGATGGCGGGACAATCTTCGGCCGGCGCGGAATCGATCGCCAATACCTTTCTCGACATGGTCGGGCTCGCGCGCTTCGCCAACCGCTATCCGGCCGAGCTATCGGGCGGCATGCAGCAGCGCGTCGGCATCGCCCGCGCGCTCGCCAATTATCCGCGCGTGCTGCTGATGGACGAGCCGTTCGGAGCGCTCGATGCGCAGACGCGCCTGATGATGCAGGAGAGCCTGCTCAACATCTGGAACGAGTTCGGCACCACGGTCCTGTTCGTCACCCATGACGTCGACGAAGCGATCTTCCTGGCCGACCGCGTGCTGGTCATGAGCGCGAGCCCGGGGCGCATCATCGCCGATCTGGCGGTCGATCTGCCGCGGCCGCGCCTGCCCGAGATCACGGCCGACGCGCGTTTTGCCGAACTCAAGCGCCGTTGCATCGCGCATATCCGTGCCGAAAGCCTGAAGGCGTTCGAGCAGCAGAACCGGTGAAGGAAATGCCGAGGCCGGGACCAGCGCGCTTGTTTGCCGTCGCGGCGATGGCGGTGGCCGGTTTAGCGTTGCTTGGCGCAGCCGCGCGCGCCGATAGTTGGGACGACTCGGGCGGCGATCCGTGGGACCACTGCGCCGAATGCCACGGCCTCGACGGCGCCGGCAACCACATCAAGTTTCCGCGCCTGGCCGGGCAGAAGCCGGATTATATCATCAAGCAACTGCACGATTTCCGCGACGGAAAGCGCTCGAACGACGGCGGGCAGATGCACAAGACCGCGACAGAGGTCGGCATCGACGATTATCCGCGCGTCGCCGATTGGTTCGCCAAGCAGGCGCCGCCCTGGCCGAAGCTCACGCTCGAGGGCGAGCCCGACCTTGCGCGCGCGCGCAAGCTGGCCAATGACGGGGACGGGACATCGGACGGCTGTCTGTCGTGCCACAGCACGACGGGCTTTAGCGCCGACAATCCCAAGCTCACGCCGCGCATCGCCGGTCAACGCGACTGGTATCTCGCCAAGGAGCTTACCGACTATCGCGACGGCCGCCGCGGCAGGCCCGGCGATGATATGGTCAAGATCGCCAAGCGCCTGAGCGACGGCGACATCCGCGCGCTGGCGGTGTATCTGTCGCAGAATCCGAACCTGGATTGACGGTCATGAATCAGCCCCTGCGCAACGAAGATGCCGAGACCGGTTCGGCGCTTTTCCTGGCGGAGTCGATCGACGAGCTCAATGCCGGCGCCAATTTCCTGGCGCGGCTGACGCACGAAGAATGGCGCGAGTTGCGGCGGGCGGGTTCGGAGATCAATCTCGAAATCGGCGCCACCGTGTTCATGCAGGGCGATGCGCATGAGGGCATCTGGTTGATCGAGCGCGGCCTGGTGCGCACCTTCTACGCCGCGCCTTCCGGCCGCCAGATCACGCTGGCCTATTGGCCGGCCGGTCATTTCGTCGGCGGCCCGGAATTGTTCGGCGGCGGCCAGCATATCTGGTCGGCCGACGTGGTGCAGGCCTGCAAGCTGCTTTATCTGCCGGCGCGCACCATTCGCGGGCTGATCCAGCGCCATCCGGCCTTCGCGCTGTGCCTGATCGAGGGCCTGGTGGCGAAAGGCAAATGCTATTCGGCGCTGGTGCAAATGCTGGGCACCCGGTCGGTGGTCGAGCGGCTGACCCAGCTTCTCATCATCCTCGCGGAAAACCACGGCCGGCGCGAGGGAAACCGGCTGTTCATCGATCGCAAGCTCACGCACGACCAGATCGCCACCATTGTCGGCTCGACGCGGCAATGGGTGACCATGACGCTCGATAAATTCCAGAAGAAGGGCATCATCTCGGTCGCGCGCCAGCAGCTGGTGGTGGAACGCTACGATCTGCTCATGAGCGAGATCGACGGTTGAGGGCGCACGAATAATCACGTCACTGATCGGATTGGCGGAGCGGGCGCTTCCGGCACGCCGGATCGGATTCTAGCAAATGATCGTGCGACGGCGGCGGGGCGCGCGGCGCACGACGCGGGCGGCGATATCGGTCAGGCGGCCTTCGTTTAAGTGGCGCGCCCGAGTAGCGGCAGCACGGGTGCGACGCGTGCGGTCCTGTGCGGGTCAATCGCCAAAGTGTCGCGCGGTCCACGCACCGTTCGTCGTTCCGGCCTGTGGTCTGTTCACGCGGCCAGTCACGAAAATACTATCACTGGTTATGTTGACAAACGAAAATCAGTCTGCCTAGCCTGTAAGGGTTTCGGTGGGGCACTCTAAATCATCTTTGTGAATATAGCCCGTTGCGCGCAATCCGTGGGTGGCATTGCGAGCGGTGCCCGGCTGCGTGAATTTCATTGAAGTAGCTTTTGAGATACGGCGTATTTGCGCCGGGGGGGCGAGGGCGAAATGCGGACAGTGCCAAGACATGCGGCGACATTTGTCGCCGCATTTTTGATGTTGTTTGCCTGGGCATCATTGGGTCATGCGACGCAACCGCGCTCGCCGATCACGGTTACACTGTCGCTTTCGCAGGTGCCGTCGCTGAACGCTCCGGCGACCGCGACCATCACGGTGGTCAGCACGCGCGACGCACCCGGTACCACGGTCGAGTTGCTGTTGCCGCAAGGCTCGAGCGCATCGGCGACCAATTGGACCGTCAACCTTCTGGCCGATAGGCCGGTGACCCTTACCAGCACGTTTACCATCCGGCGGCTCGGCAACGCGACCGTCAGCGCGCGCGCGCGCAAGATGTTTGCGGCGGACAACGCATGGGGCGACATGAAGTCGATCCCACTGACAATCCGCAGCAACTCGCTGATGCCGCTGCAAGGCGGCGGCGCGAGCCAGTTCGGATGGAGCGTCGACACGCTTCCGCGCGCCACGCAGATCGTGCCGGGTACTGCGCGTGTAGTCTCGACCGCGCCGATCCCGTTTGCCTGGCCGCGCAACATCACCCCGATGGCCAAGAGCGCGCTGCCGCGCACCGCACCCAATTTTCGTCTGCCGCCCGGACCGGTGGTGCCGTACGCGGGCGCCGTGACGCTGACCGGCTCGTGGTACTACACCGACCGCAACAACGTTCAGCGGCCGATCGATCAGCAATTGCTTGAAATTCGTAAGGGCGATGGATCCCAGATGTCGCCCGCGCAGTACTGTTTTACGGATGCGAACGGCGCTTACAGTTGCAGTTTCGACTCAGCCAGCAACGGCAATTCGTTTATCGTTTTGGTTCGCTCCTGGACCAACCTGGGCGATCGTCTTGGCGTCTTTTCGGGCTCCGAGACTGCCGGCGGCTGCGGCAGCGACTCGATCGACTGCTCCTATTCCGTGGGGACTCCCGCCATTTCATGCGCGAGTGGGCAATCCTGCTCGGTCGGTGGTTATGTCGTGAATTCGGGCGTTGGCGATCCATGGCTGGGTGCCATTTGGATGACCCAGGACATGATCCAGGTCTGGAAACGTCTTTGGAGCGACACCGGCGCCCACGCTGGCCCAGGGCGCATAAGCTTCCCGGTGCCCAGCGGCCACGGCACCCATGCGCATGTGCCGCCGGCGGACGGCTGGATTGCGATCGAGGCGCCGGCTCATACGTCGGCGCACCCGCCGACGCACGAGTACGGCCATGTCGTCATGGCGAACAAATGGGCCAGTTTCGGAATTACCTGGCCGCCATTCGATTGCGGCAGTTCACACGACATCCCCGACGCCACCGGGCCGGGCTGCGCCATGTCCGAAGGCTGGGCCGATTTCTGGTCGGCTTACGGCACCGGTAATCCGGCCTATCTGTACACGGCCGGCGGGGCGATTTCGAATTTCGAGACCCGCTCCGGTTATCGCGCCTGGGCGAGCGGTGATTGGGTCGAGGGCAACGTCGCCGCCGTCATGTGGGACATGTATGATGCGTCGAACGATGGTCCGAGCAATGGTTTAAAAGATCGGCTGACGGACGGCATCGCGAAGATCTGGACCACCCTGACCAACAACGGCGCCAACAGCTTTTCCGGCTGGTGGACGCTTTACCAGAACCTCGGATACTCGGCCTGTCCCGCGCTCGAAATCATCCAATATAACACGATCAGCTACAGCCTCGGCGCGTGCCCGAACTACACGATCACGACCACCGCCGGTACCGGCGGCACGGCAACGGGCGGCGGCACCTATATGAACGGGACGTCCATCACCGTCTCGGCCACGCCCAGCAGCGGCAACTCGTTCATCAATTGGACCGTGAACGGGTCGAGCGTGAGCACGTCCGCCAATTACACGTTCAATGTTAACTCGAGCCGTAACCTGGTCGCCAATTTTGCCTATCCGGCGACCATGACGTCGCCGACGCCGTCATCGGCCCTTTTGGGCTCCTCAGTTACTTTCAATTGGAATTCCGGCAACGGCGTCACCAGTTACGGCCTGAATGTCGGCACATCGCCGGGTGATAATTCATACTATGCGTATTCGGGAACCGCGCAGTCCGTGAACGTGACGGGCCTGCCGGTCGACGGGCGTACAATCTATGTCCGGTTGTTTTCGCTCATTAACGGCACCTATCAATATCGTGATTACACCTACACGGCCGCGACGGCCGCGGTGATGACGACACCGGCTCCGGGTTCGACTTTGTCGAGTTCGTCGGTGAGCTTCGGCTGGAGCGCGGGTGTTTCCGTCACCGACTATTTCCTGAACATCAGCAATAATTCAGATCGGTCCGACGGTGCCTGGTATTACGGCTCTCTCGGCACCAATCGCTCGGTGACCGTGAGCGGCCTGCCGACCGATGGGCGGATCCTTTATGTCCGGCTCTACTCGAAGATCAACGGGACCTATGTTTGGACCGACACCTACTACAGTGCCTACACCCAGACCTACACGATTTCGCTGAGTGCATCGCCGGTGGGCGGCGGATCGGTCAGCGGTGCGGGGACCTTTGCGGGTGGCAGCTCGCGCACGGTGACAGCAAACGCGAGCAGCGGCTACACATTCAAGAACTGGACCGAGAACGGCAGCGTGGTGAGCACGTCGGCGAGCTACACCTTTACGCTCAACGGCAACCGCAACCTGGTCGCCAACTTTGCGCAGAACTTCACGATTTCAGTTAGTGCCTCGCCGGCGGCCGGAGGCACGGTCGGCGGCGCCGGGACCTTTGCGGGAGGCAGCTCGCGCACGGTGACGGCGAGCGCGAACAGTGGCTACACATTCACGAACTGGACCGAGAACGGGAGCGTGGTGAGCTCGTCGGCGAGCTACACCTTTACGCTCAATAGCAACCGCAATCTGGTCGCCAATTTTGTTCAGAATTACACGATCGTCGTCAGTGCGTCTCCGGCGGCCGGCGGCGCGGTCGGCGGCGCTGGGATCTTCGCGGGCGGCAGCTCGCGCACCGTGACGGCAAGCGCGAACAGCGGCTACACATTCGCCAACTGGACCGAAAACGGCAGCGTGGTGAGTACATCGGCGAGCTATACGTTTACGCTCAACGGCAATCGCACATTGGTCGCTAATTTCACGACCAACAAGGGAGGGACGACCGCCACGGTCAGCGTGGCGCCGAACCCAAGCAGCTATGGGCAGGCGGTGAGCTTCAAGGTCACGGTGGCGGCGGTCGCGCCCGCCTCGGGCACACCGACTGGCAGCGTAACGTTCATGGACGGCTCGACCACGCTCGGTACCCGCACCTTGTCGAATGGCAAGGCGGCGTTGAATGCCGCCAAGCTTGCGGTTGGCAACCACAGCATCACGGCCGTTTACGGCGGCGATGCGAATTTTGCGAGCTCGACTTCGTCGGCCGTGACGCAGACAGTGAACAAGGGGGCGACGACGGTGACGGCGAGCGCGTCGCCGGGAACGGTTGCTCCGAATGCGGCGGTAACATTGCAGGCACAAGTCAACGTGACATCGCCCGCGGTGGCAACACCGGCGGGCCATGTCACCTTCAAGGAAAAGAACGTGACGCTCGGGAGCGGCACGGTCGCGTCCGGTGTCGCTGAAATCACCATCAACCCGATCCCGATAGGTTCGCACACGATCACGGCCATCTATTCCGGCGACAGCCATCTGGCGACAAGCTCGGGCGCGACCAGCTTCACGGTGAGCGCCGCGCTCGGACCGGAAGCGCGTGTCAACTCGACGCTCCCCAATTCGCAGCAGTTGCCCGCCGTTGCCGCGCTCACGAGCGGCTACGTGGTGGTTTGGGCGTCGAACGGGCAGGACGGCTCGGGTTACGGCATTTACGCGCAGCGCTACACGGGGGTCGGCGGCAAGACCGGCGGCGAATTCCTGGTGAACACGGTTAAGACGGGCGCGCAAACCCGCCCGGCAGTGGCGGGGCTGAGCGACGGCGGTTTCATCGTGGTGTGGCAGTCGGCTGGCGAGGACGGCTCTGGTTACGGCATCTACGGTCAGCGCCACACGGCGACGGGCGCCAAGGCCGGTGCCGCATTCAGGGTCAATCCCACTACGGCGGGCGATCAGACGCTACCCGCCGTAGCGGCATTTCCGGATGGCGGCTTCGTCATCGCATGGACGTCGAACGGGCAGGACGGGTCGGGGCTCGGGGTCTATGCGCGCCGCTACGATGCGACCGGCAAGGCGCAAGGCGCTCAGTTCCGCGTCAATGCAAGGACCGTGGGCGATCAATCCGGGCCGTCCATCGCCGCGTTGACGGGCGGCGGCTTCGTGATCGCGTGGCAGTCGGCCGACGAGGACGGATCGGGGCTCGGGGTCTATGGGCGACGTTACGATCCGGCCGGCAAGGCGCAGGGTAACGTGTTCAAGGTCAATACGGTCACCGTGAACGATCAGTCGCTGCCTTCGGTTGCGCCGCTCGACAATGGCGGCTTCGTCATCGCGTGGCAGTCCGCGCTGCAGGACGGCGCCGGACTGGGCGTCTATGCGCAGCGTTACAGCGCGACCGGTGTGCGCGCCGGCGGCGAGACCCGCATCAACACCACGACCGTGGATGATCAGGGCACGCCGCGGGTCGCGGGCTTCAGCAACGGCGGCTATGTGGTCGTGTGGGCCTCGAAGAACCAGGACGGGTCAGGGCAGGGCGTTTACGCCCAGGGTTACAAAGACAATGGCGTCAAGGCCAATGTCGAATTCCGCGTCAACACGACGACCGCGCTCGACCAATACCAACCGGTGGCCGCGGGTTTCGCCTCGGGCCGCTTCGTCGCGGTATGGACGTCGCAGAACGGCTCGGTCAGCGACATCTACGTGCAGCGTTTCGCATTGCCCGGGACGCGTTGAGGGAAGACGGCTATGGATGGGCCGCCAGCCGGCGACGGGGCCTGCGTTTGGTGATCGCCCGGGAGCCGAAATTCGGCGTGGCGCCGGCATCACGGAGATCCCGGCCTTGCGACTGCCGAAGCATTCCGCGCGGCCGGGGCACAAGGGCACGATCGTCCGCGCCTAATGAATGCCGTTGGCCTTCTTGATCAGGTCGGCCGCGCGCTCTCCGATCATCGCACAAGGCGCCATGGTGTTGCCGGTGGTGACGAAAGGCATGATGGAGCCGTCGGCGATGCGCAGTCCGTCGATGCCGTAAACCTTCAGCGTCCCATCGACGACCGACATGGCGTCGCGTCCCATTTTGGCCGTGCAGGTCTCGTGGAAATAGGTGCCGGCGGCATTGCGGATGAACTCGATCAGCTCCGCGCCCTGCAGGGGTCCCGGCATGACTTCGCGCTTGACATAGGGCCGTAGCGCCGGGGCATTGCCGATCTCGCGACAGAGCTCGACACAGGTCATCAGGGCCTTCAGGTCGGCTTCTTCGCCGAGAAAATTGGCGTGAATGACGAGCGGGTCCTGCGGGCGATTGCCGGTCAGGGCAATGTGTCCGCGGCTCTTGGGACGCACGAGCCCGGGCGCGAGCGTCCAGGCGCGTTCTCTGGCTTGCGGCACGTCGTATTGGCCGGCCGTGATCTCGCTGGCGAACGGCGCTTCTTCCAAGATCGGCTGCAGGTCCGGCGCCGGCAGACTCGGGTCGCTTTTGCAAAACAAGGTGAACTCGGCGGAATTGTTCCGGGGGGCTTCCGGGATGACATATTCCCAAATGCAGCCGGCGAGCAGAATGTGGTCCTGAAAGTTCTGGCCGACCCCGGGCAGATTCTGCCGGACCGCAATGCCGTGCCTGGCCAGTTCGGCTGCGTCGCCGATGCCGGAAAGCATCAATATCTTCGGCGTATTGATGGCGCCCAGCGACAGCACGATCTCGGCCGTCGCAGAGGCGTGCCGCACTTTGCCGCCGTGCATGAACGCAACGCCGGTGGCGCGGTTGGCTTCGAAGCGCAGGCCGATCACCTCGGCGCCGAGCAGGATGCTCAAATTGGGCCGGTCGCGATGCGGATG
>Ga0180222_1001039_pt1 | contig 32758 bp, 29 predicted proteins | sample eDN5th37CKraftOP_FD_151336 | JGI IMG/M metagenome (GOLD analysis project Ga0180222, IMG submission 151336) | Enriched Organic Plus compost microbial communities from Emeryville, California, USA - eDNA 5th pass 37_C Kraft OP (version 2) (version 2) ...
GGCCTTCGTCGGCAAGACGGCGGTGAAGGACGGCAAGGGCGTGATGGTCGACCTGGTCTATCGCGACGGCAAGGACTATCTGCCGAGCGAGGACGACGTCGCCAAGGAGCGGCCAAAGGATTGATGCGTATCGCAACGGCCGGAGCATGGCGTGTTCCGGCCGTTGACGTCCTGATCCGTTCGCTGTTGTCTACACCGTTTCCATGAGCGAATGATGATCGCTACCGACCCTGATCGAGCCGGGCAGTCCTGATGAGCTTCTACGTCGTCCAGTTTCTCTCCGGACTCGCCAGCGCAGCCTCGCTGTTCCTGGTGGCGTCGGGTCTGTCGATCATTTTCGGCGTCACGCGGATCGTGAATTTCGCGCATGGCGCTTTCTATATGCTCGGCGCCTATATCGCTTTCTCGCTGACCGAGCGGCTGTCCGGCACGCTCGGCTTCTGGGGCGGGATCGTTGGCGCCGCGCTCGTCGTTGCCGCGATCGGTATCGTGGTCGAGATGACGCTGCTGCGGCGCATCTATCGGTCGCCCGAGCTGTTTCAGCTTCTGGCGACCTTCGGCCTGACCTTGATGGTCGAGGATCTCGCGGTGCTGATCTGGGGCCCCGACGATCTGCTCGGCCGCCGCGCGCCGGGGCTGCGCGGCGCGTTTGATTTCTTCGGTCAGGCGATCCCGACCTACGACGTGCTGCTGATCGTGTTGGGTCCGCTGGTGCTCGGGATCCTGTGGCTGTTATTCCATCGCACGCGCTGGGGCGTGCTGGTGCGCGCCGCGACCCAGGATCGCGACATGGTCGCGGTGCTTGGCGTCAATCAGAAATGGCTGTTCACCAGCGTGTTCGCGCTCGGCGTCTTTCTCGCGGCGCTCGGCGGCGCCTTGCAGATCCCGCGTGATGCGGTGAACCACACCATGGATCTGCGGATCATCGTCGATGTGTTCGTCGTCGTCGTCATTGGCGGGCTCGGCAGCATCGCGGGCGCCTTCGTCGCCGCGGTTCTCGTCTCCGAGCTGAACGCGTTCGGCATCCTGGTCTTTCCGAAGATCTCGATCGTGCTGGTGTTCCTGGTGATGGCCGCGGTGCTGATCGTGCGGCCGTGGGGGCTGTTCGGGAAGCCGGAAGCCGCCGCGCGCCAGACTCCCGGCATCGTGGTGCAGCCCTGGCGGCCGCTGTCGTCGCAGGCGCGGCTCGCGGCGCTCGGCATGCTGAGTCTTGCCGCCGCGCTGCCGCTGTTCGGTGGCAACTATGCGCTCAATGTCGGCGCCGAAATCGCGATCTTCGTCATCTTTGCGGCAAGCCTGCATTTTCTGATGGCGGTCGGCGGCCTGGCTTCGTTCGGGCATGCCGCCTATTTCGGGCTCGGCGCTTACGGCGTGGCATTCCTCGCCAAGCTCGCGGGTCTGCCGATGATCGTCTGCTTGCTGATCGGGCCGATGCTCGGCCTGCTGGGGGCCATGCTGTTCGGCTGGTTCGCGGTCCAGTTGTCCGGCGTGTATTTTGCGATGCTGACGCTCGCCTTTGCGCAGATCGTCTGGTCGATCGCATTCCAGTGGGTCGAGGTGACTGGTGGCGATAACGGCATTCTCGGCGTGTGGCCGGCGGCGGCGGTGGCGACGCCCGCGCGATTTTACTGGCTCGCGCTGTCGATCGCCACGGTGTCGGTGATCCTCCTGCGCGTGCTGGTGTTCTCCCCGCTCGGATATGCGTTGCGCGCGACCCGCGATTCCATGTTGCGGAGCGAGGCGGTCGGCATCGACGGCAAGCGCGTCCAATGGACCGCCTTCGTCATTGCCGGCACGGCGGCCGGGCTCGCCGGCGCGCTGTTCGCCTATCTCAAGGGCAGCGTGTTCCCCGACAATGCCGGCATAGCACTGTCGGTCGATGCGCTGGTGATGGTGCTGCTCGGCGGCGTCGAGACCGCATCCGGCGCGGTGGTCGGCGCCATCGTCTATAAAGCGCTGAACATCTGGCTGATCAGCTATACCGAACTGTCCAAGCTGGTGATGGGGGCCGTGATCGTGGTGTTGGTCGTGATGTTTCCCAAGGGAATCGTCGGGACCTTCGACCGTCTGGTGCGGGGCGGCCGGCTGTCGTTTCTGAAACGGCCGTCGCCGCGCGCGGCGCAGACCGAGGGCGCGGAATGAGCCGGGACATCGACCCTCTTCTCGCCGTCAACGGCCTCACCAAATCCTATGGTGGCGTGCATGCCGTCCGCGACGTGTCATTCGAGCTGGCGGCAGGCGAGATCCTGGCGCTAATCGGGCCCAACGGCGCCGGCAAGAGCACCTGCTTCGATATGCTGAACGGTCAGCGCACGCCGGATCGCGGCCGGGTGCGGCTGCTCGGTCAGGACATCACGGGGCTGGCGCCGCGCAGGGTCTGGCGGCTCGGCGTCGGCCGGACCTTTCAGATCACCGCGACATTCCCCACCATGACCGTCCGTGAGAACGTTCAGGTGGCGCTGGTGTCTTATGCCGATCAGGTTTTCAACATGTGGCGCTCGACGCCGGATTTCCAGCGTGACGCCGCGGATCTGCTGCTGGCGCTGGTCGGCGTCGAAGGCTATGCCGAGCGGCCATGCGGCGAGCTCGCCTACGGCGATCTCAAGCGCCTCGAGCTGGCCATCGCGCTGGCCAATCAGCCGAAACTGCTGTTGATGGATGAGCCGACGGCCGGCATGGCGCCGCGCGAACGCATCGACCTGATGCGGCTGACGGCGCGGATCGCGCGCGAGCGGTCGATCGGCGTGCTGTTCACCGAGCACGACATGGACGTGGTGTTCGAGCACGCCGACCGGATCCTGGTGCTCAACCGCGGCACGCTGATCGCGGAAGGAACGCCGGGCGAGGTCCGCCGCGATCCGCAGGTCCGCGCGATCTATCTCGGCGAAGGGCTGGTCTATGATATGCGGCACCAGGAGGGAGCCGGCGCATGAAACTGTCGATTGCTGCGCTGAACAGCTATTACGGGCCTGCGCACATTCTGTTCGATGTCGATCTGGAAGTGGGAGCTGGCGAGGTCGTCGCTCTGCTCGGGCGTAACGGTGCCGGCAAGTCCACCACGTTCCGTTCCGTTGTCGGTCTGGTGGCACGCCGCGACGGCCGGATCACATTCGAGGGACAGGATATTTCGAAGCTGCCGACCCATGTGATCGGCCGCGCCGGTCTCGGTTATGTGCCGGAGGAGCGGCGCATCTTCACTGACCTGACCGTCGACGAGAATCTCGAGGTCGGCCGTCAGCCGCCCCGCGACGGTGCGCCGTTATGGAGCCGCGACAAGCTGTTTGAGCTGTTTCCCAATCTTGCGGAAATGCGCAATCGCGTCGGCGGACGGATGAGCGGCGGCGAGCAGCAGATGCTGACCATCGCCCGGACTCTCATGGGCAATCCGTCACTGGTCCTGCTCGACGAGCCGTCGGAAGGTCTGTCGCCGAAGATCGTCGAGCAGATGGCGCATGCCATTCTGACGATGAAGAAGGAAGGTTTGAGCATTCTGCTGTCCGAGCAGAACCTGCATTTCGCGCGGCTGATCTCCGACCGCAGCTACATCATCGAGCGCGGCCGCATCTGCTTTACCGGCACGATGGCCGAGCTCGAGGCGCGCCCGGATATCCGCGATGCGCATCTGGCAATGTGACCATGCCCGGTAATGAAGGAAGGCGCCGCTTGCCGAGTCAGGAAAAACGCATGCCGAGGAAGCCATCCGCAAAGCACAAGGTGGTTTCGCAGAAGCCGGTGACCTATCGCCTCGACGATCAGGTAGGCTTCATTCTGCGCCAGGTTTCGCAGCGTCACAGCGCGATCTTCTCGTCCGCGATCGGGTCCGGTCTCACCACAACACAATGGGCGGCGTTGTCGAAACTGGCGGAGGCCGGGCCCTGTTCGCAGAACCAGCTCGGCCGCCTCACTGCGATGGATGTGGCGACGATCAAGGGCGTGATCGATCGTTTGAGCGCGCGGGGACTGACGGAGACCGGCCCGGATCCGCTGGATGGCCGGCGACTTCTGGTGTCGTTGACGCGCGCCGGTCAGGCTCTCATCGAGCGGACCGCCCCGATCGCGCTCAAGGTCACCGACGAAACGCTGGCGCCGCTGAAGGTGAAGGAGCGCGAGACGTTTCTGACGCTGCTCGCCAAGCTGCGCTAGAGTCGTTCACCATTTCATGGAAACGGTGAACGACTCTAGACTGTTGGACTAACGCGTTTTCTTCACGCGAACCGGTTTCCACTTCGCTCGAAAAGGCTATAGAATTCGGGAACGACCGGATCGAGCGGGATGGCCGATGCGCGCGCGTGATCCCGCGGATCGCGAGGTCCGGGTGTCACGCTGATGGCGTCACGATCGTCGGCACCTTGCCGGCGGGCGGGGTATTGCGGCTGCGCTGGCTGCGCACGATGCCGTCGATGACGGTCATGCCGATACCGGGCAGGTCGCCGAGCCGGACGCTGTCCAGGATGTCCTTGCCGGAAGAATGCTGCGCCTTGTCCATGAAGACGAAATCCGCGGCGCGACCGACCTCAATCAGCCCGCAGTCCAGCTTGCGCATCCGTGCTGTGTTGCCGGTGGCGAAGCAGAACGCGACTTCCGCCGGCACGTCACCGAGCGATGAGAGCATCGATACCATGCGCAGAATGCCGAGCGGCTGAACGCCGGAGCCCGCCGGCCCGTCGGTGCCCAGGATGAGACGGCCGAGGTCATTCATCTCCTGGGCGAGGCGCAGCGTATAGAGCGCCGAGCGTTCATTGCCGTTGTGCACCAGTTCGAGGCCGCGCTTGCAGCCCTCGCAGATGCAGCGGATTTGTCCGTCGGGCAGCGCAGTGTGGCCGCCGTTGATATGGCCGACAATGTCGGTGTCGGCTTCCAGCACGACATCCGCATCGATCAGGCCGGAGCCGGGAATCGAGGGGCCGCCGGTGTGGATCGTGCTGTTCATGCCGTATTTGCGGCCCCATGCCACCATCTTGCGGGCGGTGGGCCCGTCCTTGACGCTGCCGAGGCCGACTTCGCCGAGCCAGCGAACGCCGGCGGCCGCCATTTCCTCGAAATCCTTCTCCTCCATGCCGTTCTCGATCACCGGTGCGCCGGCAAGAACCTTGACGCCGCTCGGCCGGAACGCGTCGAAGGCACGCTGGGCGAAGATGGCCATCGCCTTGAGGCCGGTGACGTCCTTCGGGCGGCCCGGAGTATGGACTTCACCCGCTGAAATCATGGTGGTGACGCCGCCGTGCAGGCTGGAGTCGATCCAGTTGAGCTGGCTCTGCCGCGGTGTCCAGTCGCCGGCAACGGGATGGACGTGGCTGTCGATCAGGCCGGGCGTCAGCGTCACGCCGTTGGCGTCGATCACCGTGGCCGCGCCGCTCGTGTCGATATCCCTGGCCCGCCCGATGGCAGTAATCCGGCCGTTCTCGGCCACCACCGTATCCGCATCCAGGATCGGATTTTCGATGGCGCCGCTGAGAACCAGCCCGATGTTGCGGACAACCAATTTCCCGGTGGATGCATTCCCCTGCGGTTCACCGTGTGACATCGAGCTTGCTCCCTGGCCTTAAGCTATTGTTTGGATAATGAATTTGATCCCATCTTGACGACGCGATCAAGCCGGTTTATTTGTTAGTATACTAACGATAACGCAGCGTGCAACCGCCGCGCTGCGTATATTCCGGATCATTTCCGCACGCGCACTTTGTAACGCAACAAGCGGTTGACGGATTCTCGGCGATGAGCAACTTCAACTACGAGAGTGTCTTGAGCGTTCATCACTGGACGGACAATCTGTTCAGTTTCACGACCACGCGTGACCCGTCATTCCGCTTCCGGAACGGCGAGTTCACCATGATCGGCCTCAAGGTCGGCGAGAAGCCGCTGCTGCGGGCCTACAGCGTCGCCAGTGCCAATTACGAGGAGAACCTCGAGTTCTTTTCCATCAAGGTGCCGGATGGGCCGCTGACATCGCGCCTGCAGCACCTCAAGGAGGGCGACCAGATCATCGTGAGCCGCAAGGCCACCGGCACGCTGGTGATCGACAACCTGCATGACGGCCGCAATCTCTATCTGATCGGCACAGGCACCGGCCTTGCGCCGTTTCTCAGCGTGATCAAGGATCCGGAGACCTACGAGCGGTTTGAGAAAGTGGTGCTGCTGCACGGCTGCCGCCACGTCAAGGAACTCGCTTATGGCGAGATGATTACACAGACGCTGCCGAAGCATGACTTCCTCGGCGAATACATCCGCAATCAGCTTGTCTACTATCCGACGGTGACGCGTGATCCGTTCCGCAATCGCGGACGCATCACCGACCTGATGACGTCGGGGAAACTGTTCAGCGATCTCGCCCTGAGGGAGCTCGACGCAGAGCATGACCGCGTCATGATCTGCGGCAGCCCGGCGCTGCTGGTCGACACGCGGACCCTGCTGCTGGAGCGTGGCTTCATCGAGGGAAACCACGGCGAGCCCGGACAGTTCGTCGTCGAAAAGGCCTTTGCCGAACGCTGACACGCGATTCGTGCGGCGCGTGCCACAAGAGTGTGCCGTGTTGATGCGCTCCGATCGAGGCCATCTTCGCGCGGCCTCCATCAGGACTCTGGCCTATGAGATTTCAGCGTCCTGCAGCGTCCATCTTGGGGCCCAGGATCACCCCATCGAGATGCCGCCGTCCATAGAGTAACGCCCCCCGGTGCAGAAGCGGCTGCCGTCCGAGGCCGGGAGCAGGGCCATTGCGGCTGCTTCCCCGGAATGTCTCCGTGGTGTCCCGTCGGGATCGCCACTTCGAAGCTCTTCTTCGCCTCGCTGGCGGCGGGCGCTTGTCCCTGCGTTTCTCATCCGCGAGAGTCGTCGCAAGCCAGCCTGTTTTTTGACGTCGCCGCCAATGTGTCTGCCTGGAGCCCGCCAGACAGGCTGGAGATTTTGCCTGCACGCATCGGCACTGGCGCGGCGTGGAATGCCGGAGGCGGCTTTAGTGCATGACGAGGCAGAAAATGCCCACTGTTAACGACTCATTAACCGAAACTGCTCAATTTAAATTAACCAATGACAAACTTTTCGAAGCAGAGAGCGGTCACTCATGGATTCAAAGGTGGAGCCGCAACGTCAGGTCATGCGCCTCCGGGGCCGGTCTTACGTCGCGTTTGTGTTCTCGCCGTTCATGCCGATCATGAACTGGCTTGAGGAGATTGACGCCACGCTGGCGCACTCGCCCGGTTTTTTCGTCGGCCGCCCGATCGTGCTCGATCTTTCCGCAGTTGAACTAAGTTCGCGCGGGATTGCGCATCTGGTTTCAAGCCTTGAAAGCCGCGGCATCCGCGTTCTCGGCCTTGAAGGCGTGGAGGCAAGCGGGCTGGAGGCGGATTTGCCTCCGGTGCTGAGTGGCGGCCGCGGTTGCCTGGTCGAACATGTGGAGCCGCAGAAGGTTGAGGTGCAGACGCCACCTCCGGTCTCCTCGCTGCTGCTTCGGAATCCGGTGCGGTCAGGGCAACGGATCGTATTCGCTGAAGGCGACGTCACCGTGCTCGGCTCGGTGGGGTCCGGCGCGGAAATCGTCGCGGGCGGCTCCATCCACGTCTACGGCGCGCTGAGGGGACGGGCGATGGCCGGCATCAACGGCAATTCGGCTGCTCGGATCTACTGTCAGAAGATCGAGGCCGAGCTTCTCGCAATCGACGGCTACTACCAGACTGCAGAAGATATCGGTGAAACGCTTCGCCGGCAGCCCGCACAAGCGTGGCTTGACGGCGAACTCTTGAGAATCACGCCGCTCAACTAACATACAAAGGAGGCAATGATGGCCAAAGTCTTGGTCGTAACATCAGGAAAGGGCGGTGTCGGGAAAACCACGTCCACGGCCGCACTCGGCGCAGCTCTCGCGCAGCAAGGTCAGAAAGTCGTCGTGGTCGATTTCGATGTCGGCCTGCGCAATCTCGACCTCATCATGGGAGCTGAGCGACGGGTTGTTTTCGATCTCATCAATGTGGCGCAGGGCGTCGCAAAGCTTTCGCAGGCGCTCATTCGCGATAAACGGCTCGAGAGCCTTTGGCTGCTTCCGGCGTCGCAGACGCGGGACAAGGATGCGTTAACGGACGAAGGTGTTCGCGACATCATTGCGGACCTGCGCACCAAGTTCGATTGGGTAATCTGCGACAGTCCAGCCGGTATCGAGCGCGGTGCGACGCTGGCGATGCGCTACGCAGACGAAGCTGTCGTCGTCACCAATCCTGAAGTCTCGTCCGTCCGTGATGCCGACCGTATTATTGGCATGCTCGACTCCAAGACAGTGAAGGCCGAGAAGGGCGAGCAGCTCAGGAAGCACGTGCTGATCACCCGCTACGACACCGGCCGCGCCAACCGCGGTGAGATGCTCAACATCGACGATATCCTGGAGATTCTCGCGATTCCGCTTCTGGGCATCATTCCCGAGAGCCAGGACGTGCTGAAGGCTTCTAATGTCGGCTCCCCGGTCACCTTGAACAACGCCGCGAGCATGCCTGCCAAGGCTTATATGGACGCGGCGCGACGTCTCAGCGGCGAGACGATTGCCATGGTGGTGCCGTCGGAGCCGCGCAGGGGATTCATGGGCCGCTTGCTTGGGAGGAGGGCAGCATGAGCATGAACCTTCTGAATCTGCTTCGCCGCCGCACCGCCTCGGCACCGGTGGCCCGTGAAAGGCTGCAGATTCTCCTGGCGCACGAGCGCGGGCTGCGCAGTCAGCCCGATCTGCTCGGCGTTCTGCGCGAAGAGATCCTTGCCGTGGTCTCGCGCCATGTCACGCTGGATCCGGACAAGGTGACCGTCCGGCTGGATCGGGGAAAAGCGGTGTCGACACTGGAAGTCGATATCGAAATTCCCAACAACTTCGGGAAGCAGTTGGCGGTCGCCAGTTGATTGAGACCTCCAACATCCTGCGCTTGTGTCGGTTTGTGACTTCATATCGTTCCGCATCAAGCTCGGCATCGCGGCTGGAATATGCTCGCCGGCACGATGGTGCCGTCATGGCGGCCGGCCAAATCGAGGCGCAAGCAAACTCGTTGATCGTTCATGCGGGTTGCTCAATTTGGAGAACAACATGGAGCTTCTCATTCCGCCGCGTCACAGGGGACTGTTTCCGTCGCTGAAAGATCAGCTCAGGGGCGAGCGCACCAAATGCGGGCCGATCACCTGGCATGGCTATCTTCGTGTCGTCACCGAGGATCAGGACGTCATCAATCAGCTTAAAGAGAAGCTCGACGCGCAGACGGCCTAGTCTGGCCTATCGATACAGCCGAGTTGCGCCTCGGACATCGATCTGCATCGCAGCTGGGTTGCGAGGGCCTCGCTTGCTGAGAAACATGTCTTTGTGCAGGTCGATTAGCTTCAAGGCGCAATAAGAGGAATTCCCGGTGACAGCTTCTCTTGATGGCGAGATTGATGACGGCTGCCATCGCATGCAGGTCCGCGTCTACCTCGAGGATACCGACGCCGGCCAGATCGTTTATCACGCCAGCTTCCTGCGCTTCATGGAACGGGCCAGAACAAACTATCTGCGTCTGCTGGGAACGCATCAGCAGCAACTGCTCAATGAAGCGCGGGAGGATGCTCCCGGTTTTGCCTTCGTTGTCCGTTCGATAAAAATCGACTTTCTGAAATTCGCCGTGCTGGACGACCTGCTCGAGGTCGTCACGGTGCCGGACGAGGTGAAGGGCGCATCGATCACCCTGCGTCAGGAATGCAGACGCGGAGACGATCTTTTAGTTGCGGCCAGCGTCCGTGTGGCGTTTATTTCCGGAGGGAAGGCGCAACGCATCCCCAAAGCCCTGCGGCTTGCCATGAAAGCGGACCAATAGCTGCGCGTGTGTTCATGCCTTGGTCGTCCATCGACCAATGGAATCAGGGAACGGGCGCTATCCTCCCATAATGGAAAGTCGGAGTTTTCCGGCACCGGCAGCTGACGGGGCTCGCCTGCGTGGGGGACGGCCTGAAAAAAAATCTTTCGCGCGATGTCGGATCGCCGGACTCTGGCGCGTCCTCCGGGCTCGAAGCGCGCCAATGCGCGCGGCAGCACAGCCATACGAGAGGTCCCGATGCCCAAAATCTTGCAGAAAATCACGCCCTGCCTCTGGTTCGACAAGGAAGCCGAAGAGGCGATGAATTTCTACCTGTCGGTGTTCAAGAACGGCAAAGCCGGCGAGATCCTGCGCTATGGCGAGGGCGCGCCGATGCCGGCGGGCACGGTGCTGACGGCGACGTTCGAGATTGAGGGTGCGGGGTTCATCGCGCTGAACGGCGGGCCGCACTTCAAGTTCAACGAGGCGATTTCGCTCAGCATCGACTGCCAGTCGCAGGACGAGGTGGACTATTATTGGAATGCGCTGACGGCGGACGGCGGCGATCGCGGCGCTGCATTCCGGCGCGGCGCATCCGGGCGAGACCGACTGGACCCAGATCGAACTGCTCTACCGCACGCTGGAGGCGCAGCAGCCGTCGCCGGTGGTGACGCTCAACCGCGCGGTGGCGCTGTCGAAGGTGCAGGGGCCGCAGGCCGCGCTCGATCTCATCGCACCGCTGCACAAACGGCTTGCCGGCTATTTCAATTTCCACGGCGTGCGCGGCGCGCTGCTGCTGCAGCTCGGCCGCGCGGCGGAGGCGTGCGCGGCGTTCGACCGCGCCATCGCGCTCGCCGGCACCACGGCGGAAGCCGCGCATATCCGCATGCATATCGATCGGCTGATGGCGGAGAGCAGGGCGACCGAACGGCCCGACATCGGCCAGGTCACGTGATTCCGGTTTAACCTCTCCCGTGTGAAGCGAGAGGTCGGCCGGCGAAGCCGGTCGGGTGGTTGACGGCAGGCGATGGCTGCAACGGAGTGCCTCTCGTCCCGACCCTCTCCCCGCAAGCAGGGAGAGGGAGTCTGATGCGCCGGAATCAGTCGAAAAGATTTCGAAGGGGCTGTCGGATTCGCGCGCCGCCGTTCGTCCTTGGAGTGTCGATCGCGCCCGAGGATGCGCAATGCGCCATGGGCGAGGACATGAAGGGCAAGATGATGCACGCCTTCATGCGGATCGGCGATTTTTCGCTGATGGCGAGCGACTCGCCGCGCGCGCATTTCCAGACCCCGCAAGGCTATGCGGTGTCGCTCAACTACGACGACGCGGCGGAGGCCGAGCGCATCTTCGGCACGCTGTCCGAAGGCGGCACCGTGCCGATGCCGGCCGGCCCGACCTTCTTCGCGCGCTTCTTCGGCATGTGCGTCGACAAATTCGGCACGCCCTGGATGGCGACTGCCCGTTGCAGACCTGCACGCAGGCCTAGCGACGGGACGCACGGCGATTGTGATGCGGCCGGCTCAGCCGCGCAGCAGGCCCCGCCACCACGCCTGCAGCGCCGCGGCCTCGGGGGCGAGCGTCGCGGCGTCCGGCGCGTAGCTGTTCCAGGCGGCGCGATGCAGCTCCGACACCGTGGTCAGGAGCGGCTTGCCGGCGGCGATCGCGGCCTCGAAGGCCGGGCTGAGCCCCTGATGCATCGCCTCGAGCTTGCCGAACTTGCTCAGCACCACGATGTCGCTGTGCTGGATCTGATCGCGCAGGCCGCTGCCCGCCGCTTCGACGCCGCCGGCATCGAGATGACAGGACGTGGTGTCGGGCGGGGTCTCGAGATAGATCCGGTAAGGCCGTCCGGAGGCGATGTCGCGCAGCAGCCCGGCGCCGCAGGTCCGGTCGGGAATGCCGTGGGTTTCCGCGAGCACGCCGCAGACCTTGATGCCGGAGGATCGCCAGCGCGCGATCGCCGCGCCGAGCAGGGCCTGGACCGCCGGCCCGTCGGTGCCGACGATGGCTGCGACGGGGCGGCTCGGAACCTGCGTCATGTCGCGCTCCCTGTCTCGTCCGCGAGGCGATCGCGGATGACCGCCGCGGACCATCGGCCGTCGCCCGGTTTCGTCTCGCGGAAATCATAGCGTCATTTCGGGGTCCGGGCGACGCAATACCGCGATCCGGGACTGCCTTTCGCATTCAGGTGTTTGCACGGCGCCGCCGGCGCGTTACGCTCCTTCTCAATGGAACCGGGCGCATCGCCGCGAACGCCTCCGCGGCTGCGCAGGACTTGGGAGGATTGAGGATGGCGGATGCATGGATCATCGATGCTTGCCGGACGCCGCGCGGCATCGGCAAGGCAGGCAAGGGCGCGCTGGCGGGAATGCATCCCCAGCATCTCGGCGCCACCGTACTGCGCGCGCTGGCCGACCGCACCGGCATCGATACCGCCGATGTCGACGACATCATCTGGGGGACCAGCTCCCAGCGCGGCCAGCAGGGCGGCGATCTCGGCCGCATGGCGGCGCTCGATGCCGGCTACGACACCCGCGCCAGCGGCGTGACGCTGGACCGCTTCTGCGGATCGGGCATCACCTCGGTCAACATGGCGGCGGCGCAGATCATGTCCGGCGCGGAAGATCTGGTCATCGCCGGCGGCACCGAGATGATGTCGATGGACGGACGGCGCGGCGACGGCCCGCTGATGATGGATTCCGGCAATCTCCGCCTGCGCGCGCGGCATCCGCAATCGCATCAGGGCGTGTGCGCCGATGCCATCGCCACCATGGAGGGCATCTCCCGCAGCGATGTCGATGATCTGGCGCTGTTGAGCCAGCAGCGCGCCGCGGAGGCGATCTCCAACGGCCATTTCGACAAGAGCCTGGTGCCGGTTCATCGCGAGGACGGCAGCCTCGCGCTCGACCGCGAGGAATATCCGCGGCCGCAGACCACGCGCGAAGGGCTGGCCGGACTGAAGCCGGCCTTCGAGGCGCTCGCCGACTATCCGCTCGATGACAACGGGACGACCTACCGTCAGCTCATCCTTGCCAAACATCCCGATCTCGACATCGCGTTCATCCATCATGCCGGCAATTCCTCCGGCGTGGTCGACGGCGCGGCGGCGATCCTGCTGGCGTCACCCGACTATGCGAAGGCGCACGGCCTCAAGCCGCGCGCGCGCGTGGTGGCGATGGCCAATATGGGCGACTCCCCGACGCTGATGCTGAACGCGCCGGTGCCGGCGACGCGCAAGGTGCTGGCGAAGGCCGGCCTCACCCTCGACGACATCGATCTGTTCGAGATCAACGAGGCGTTCGCCGTGGTGGCGGAGAAATACATCCGCGACCTCAAGCTCGACCGCGACAAGGTCAACGTCAACGGCGGCGCGATCGCGCTGGGCCACCCCATCGGCGCCACCGGCTCGATCCTGATCGGCACGGTGCTCGACGAGCTCGAGCGGCGCGATCTCAAGCGCGGGCTGGTGACGATGTGCGCGGCGGGCGGCATGGCGCCCGCGATCATCATCGAGCGGATATAGCGGCGAGCTGCCCGCGCAGCGCCGCGAGCACCTCGTCGGGGCGCTCGACCATCATCATGTGGCCGGTGCCGGGCAGCACCACGGTGCGTGCGTCCGCCAGCGCGGAGGCGAGGGCCTTGCCGGCCTTCGCGGGCGTCATCATGTCGCGCTCGCCGATGATGAGGGTGACCGGCACCGTCACCTTCGCGGCGGCCGCCAGCGCATCCTGGTAATTGTTGCAGGCGCTGAGATCGGTGAACAGCACGTCGCGGGCGGTGGCCTGCAGCACCCGCTGCGCGCCGCCATGCATCCACAGGCCCGGCATCTGCGAGCCGCCGAGCTCGGCGCGGAAGCCGAGCCCCCAGATCGACACCATGTCGATCGCGGCCTGGTCATTGGCCTCGGCGTTCTTCAGCAGGTCGGGGCCGACCGCCATCGCGGACGAGGTGCCGAGCAGGCTGAGCGCGGTCACCTTGCCGGGGTGCCGCGCCGCGGTCTCCAGCGCGATCAGCGAGCCCATCGAGTGGCCGATCAGCCAGGCGCGCCCGGCGCCCGCCGCGGTGATCAGCGCCGCGGTCCAGTCCGCGAGCTCGCCGATGCTGACGAGCGGCCGGCCGGCGGAGCGTCCGTGGCCGGGCAGGTCCGGCGCCAGCACGTTGGTGCCGTGATGCGCGAACCAGCGGCTGTGCAGCGCCCAGGTCGAGTTGTCGAAGCCCGCGCCGTGCAGCATCACCACGCTCGGCAGCGACGGATCGAAGTCGCGGCCGCCGGTGGTGACGAAGGTCTCGAGCCCGTTCACGATCAGCTTCATCACTTATCCCTTCTGCGAGCTGCGCAGCGCCTGGCCGAGATCGTCGATGATGTCGCCGACGGCCTCGATGCCCACCGACAGCCGCACCAGATCCTCGCCGACGCCCGCGGCCGCGAGTTGCTCCGCGCTCATCTGCTGATGCGTGGTGCTGGCCGGGTGGATCACCAGCGTCTTGGCGTCGCCGACATTGGCGAGATGGCTGATCATGCGCAGCGACTCGATGAACTTCCTGCCCGCCGCGCGGCCGCCCTTGATGCCGAAGCTGACGATCGATCCCGCGCCCTTCGGCAGCAGGGTTTTCGCCAGCTCGTGATCGGGATGGTCGGGCCGGGACGGATGCAGCACCCAGTCCACCGCCTTGTTGGCGGCAAGGAAATCCAGCACGGCATGGGTGTTGGCGACGTGGCGGTCCATGCGCACCCCCAGCGTCTCGATGCCCTGCAGCAGCTGGAACGCGTTGGTCGGCGACAGGCAGGCGCCGAAGTCGCGCAGCCCCTCGGTGCGGGCGCGCATGATGAAGGCGGCGCGGCCGAACTGCTCGTCGAACACGATGCCATGATAGCCGGCATAGGGCTCGGTCAGGCTCGGGAAGCGGCCGGAGGCGCGCCAGTCGAAACGGCCGCCGTCGACGAGGGCGCCGCCGATCGCGATGCCGTGGCCGCCCAGCCACTTGGTCGCGGAATGCATCACCAGATCGGCGCCGAGCTCGATCGGCTGGCTGAGATACGGCGTGGCGAAGGTGTTGTCGATCAGAAGCGGAAGCCCGGCCTCATGGGCGATCGCAGCCACCTTGGGAATGTCGAGCACCTCGAGTCCCGGATTGCCGATGGTTTCGCCGAGCACGAGGCGGGTGTTCGGCTGGATCGCGGCGCGGAAGCCATCGAGGTCGCGCGGCTTGACGAAGGTCGTGGTGATGCCGAACCGCGGCAGCGTGTGCGCGAGCAGGTTGATGGTGCCGCCATAGAGCGAGGACGAGGCGACGATGTGCTCGCCGGCGTTCGCCAGCGTCGCGATCGCCAGATGCAGCGCCGCCATGCCGCTGGCGGTGCAGACCGCGCCGACGCCGTTCTCCAGCGCGGCGATCCGTTCTTCCAGCACCGCGACGGTCGGGTTCGAGATGCGGGTGTAAATGTGTCCGGCGCGTTCGAGGTTGAACAGCGCGGCGGCGTGATCGGTGTCCTGGAACAGGAATGACGTGGTCTGATAGATCGGCACGGCGCGCGCGCCGGTGAGCGGATCGGGATGCTGGCCGGCGTGAAGGCTGAGGGTTTCGAAGGCAGGCGGTTTGGGAGCTGGCATGGGGACGGGTCACTCGCGGGCGGTTTGGCCGGGCGGGAATGCTGCTCAGCATATGCCACAACTGGCGCGGATTTGTCAGAGCTATATTGCCGCCCTCGCGCCGGCGACGAAAACCGTCACCCCGCGCGAATGAGCCATCATTCTGGGCGTGTGAACCGTCACCCTGAGGTGCTGTCGCGTAGCGGCAGCCTCGAAGGGCGACGGCCGAGGCGGTGCGTCATCGGCGCCGCGCTATCGGCGCCGCGCCATCCTTCGAGGGCGATGCAAGAGCATCGCCGCCTCAGGATGACGCGTCGAGGCTCGGGCTCCGCCCGCACCTCAGGATGACGCTTCGAGGCTCAGGCTCCGCCCTCGCACTTCAGGATGACGCCTCAAGGCTCGGGGCTTCGTGGATGCGCGGATCAGGTCCGCGCATGACGCAGGCGTGAAACGGCGAGTCCCTCAACAACGGAAAGTTTCCCGTGCCCCGGACGCGGTGCGGCATGCCACGCCGCGCCGCTGAGCCGGGGCCGTTCCAGCGGCGGCGTTTGCGGACTGTCTTAGCGGGCTGCCTTTGCAGCGGTCCCGGCTCTGCGATGCACCGCTGCAGCGCTGCATCGCGTCCGGGACACCGGAGAGGACTGCTCGAACCATTGCATTGTCGCCGTCACCCTGAGGTGCTGTCGCGTAGCGGCAGCCTCGAAGGGGGACGGCCGAGGCGGCGCGTCATCCTTGACACGATGGAGGCGGGACGATCGACACCCGGAAAGGCGGCGAGTCCGTCGAAAAAGAAAAACGCTAGTCACCCTCTGCGAGCGCATCGATCCGGTGGCCGAGGCGCTCCGACACCGCATCCGCGCAGGCGCGCAGCTCCTTGGCGATGGGGCTGGTCCAGCCCGCGTCGAAGGTGCCGGCCGGACCCATCGCGGTGATGACCAGCACCACCGTTCCGGCGTGATCGAAGATCGGAACGGCGAAGGCGTTGACGCCGGGCAGCGGATCGCCGACGGCGCGGGCCAGTCCGTGCGCGCGGACCTCCGCCAGCACCGGCTCCACGTCGGCGGGACGGGTGGAGCGCGCCTCGTTGAAGCCGACGCCGAGACGGTCGAGCCCGGACTCGAGCGCGTCGCGCACCACGCCGGCGGGCATGAAGGCCGCGAAGGCCCGCCCGGTCGCGGTCTCCAGCAGCGCCATCACCGATCCGACGCGCATGACGATGTGGACCGGATGATGCGGCTCCTCGAGCCGCACCACGGTGGGGCCGTGGGTGCCCCAGACCGAGAGCGAGACCGCATGCTTGATGCGGCCCGCCAGCGCAGCGATGCGCGGCGTCGCGATGCGGACCGCCGACAGGCGGTGCAGGCTGATCAGCCCCAGTTCGAGCGCCAGCGCGCCGAACTCGTAAAGCCCCGTGGTGCTGTCCTGCTCGATCAGGCCGAGGCGGCAGAAGCTGACCAGGTAAGGGTGCGCCTTGGCCGGAGACATGCCGGCGGCGCGCGCCAGATCGCGAAGCATCATCGGCTCGGCGGCGCGGGCGAGCGCGCGCAGCAGCTTGCCGCCGACCTCGATCGACTGGATGCCGCGGCTCTCCTTTCTCATGGTCAATTCCTCGATGCCCTGTGGCGCGCGAGTGGCGGGACCGGAGAGCCGGGACGGCGCCGCTCCTTCAGGTCTGCGCGGGCGCCGGCCGCGATGCCAGATGCCGCCCGGCGATATAGCCGAAGGTGAGCGCGGGGCCCAGCGTGATTCCGGCGCCGGGATAGTTGCCGCCCATGATGCTCGCCATGTCGTTGCCGGCGGCGTACAGCCCCTCGATCGGGCGGCCCTCGGCATCGAGCACGCGGGCATCGGCATCGGTCCGGATGCCGGCATAGGTGCCGAGATCGCCGATCACCATCTTGATGGCATAGAACGGCCCCTGCTGCAGCGGGGCGACGCAGGGATTCGGCCCGTGCTGCGCATCGCCCTGGTAACGGTTGTAGGCGCGCGTGCCCTTGCCGAACGCCGGATCGGTGCCATCGGCGGCGGCGGCGTTGAAGGCCGCGACGGTGGCCTCGAACCGCGACGGGTCGATGCCGGCCTTGGCGGCGAGCTCGGCCAGCGTGTTGCCGCGGAGCAGATAGCCGGTCTTGAGGTGGTGCCGGAGCGGCATCGGAAACGGCGGCACGCAGCCCAGTCCGTATTTCCGCAGCGTCGGATGATCGCAGACCAGGAACGCCGCGATCTCGCGGCCCGGCCTGGCCGCGCCGACCATCGCCTGAACGAAATCGTGGTACGAATTGGCTTCATTGGCGAAGCGCTCGCCATCGGCGGTCACCGCGATCACGCCCGGCTTGGCGCGGTCGATGAAGTGCGGCATCACGCCCCGGCTGCCGTCCTTGCGCGTGGTGAGCGACACCGGCACCCAGGCGGCGGCGTGCGGCAGCCGGTCCTCGACGCGGCCGCCGACAGCTTCCGCCATGCGCAGGCCGTCGCCGGTGTTTCCGGTCGGTCCGGGGGAATAATGTTCCGCGCCGCTCGGCGCATGCGGAAACATCGCCTTGCGCCGTGCGACATCGTGCGGAAAGCCGCCGCAGGCGAGCACGACGCCGCGCCGGGTGCGGACTTCGACGGTGCGGCCTTCATGCGCGACCCTGGCGCCGCGCACCGCGCCGTTCTCGATGATCAGCTCGCGCACCGGCGATGAGAGCCACAGCGGGATCTTGAGGTCGAACGCCGATTTGGCGAGCCGCCCCACCAGCGCATTGCCGTTGGTCAGGGTCATGCCGCGGCCGTAGCGCAGGACATCGCGGAGATGCTTCGACAGCCGCTTGACGACGTAGAGCGCCGAGGTCAGCGAGCGCGTCGCGCGCATGAAGTGGATGATCTCCTTGCCGGAGCCCAGCATCATGCCGAACACGGTCAGCTCGGGCAGGGGCTGGCCGAGATGCCTGATCTGCTCGCCCAGCTCGCGCCCGTCGAAGGGACGGGCGACCATGGACCGGCCGCCCTGGGCGCCGCCGGGCGCCTCCGCATGATAGTCGGGAAACACCAGCGGCATGTCGAAGCGCACCGCCGTCTGCTTGGTGAAGAAATCCACCGCCTCGGGGCCGGCATCGAGAAAGGCCTCGACACGCGCGGCATCGAAGCTGTTGCCGGCCTCGTGGCGCAGATAGGTGCGCGCCTGATCCTTGTCCTCCCGGATGCCCCAGGCCTTCGCCAGCGACGTGCCCGGAATCCAGAGCCAGCCGCCGGACCGCGCCGTGGTGCCGCCGTAGCGCGGCTCCTTTTCCGTGATCAGCACATCGAGGCCGCGATGCCGCGCCGTGACCGCGGCGGACAGGCCGGAAGCGCCGGAGCCCACCACGAGCACGTCGCAGTCATAGGTTTCCATTGTCCCGGCAGAGATATCAGCCATCGGTCGCTCCTACTTCCCGAGCAGGGGACACTTCGACTCGGACACCGGTCGGTAGGCATCCTGGCCCTTCACCGTCTTCACGATCTCGAGGTAATCCCACGGCTCCTTCGAGTCCGACGGCTTCTTGACGCGCGCCAGGTACATGTCGCGGATGACGCGGCCATCCTCACGCAGCTTGCCGCCGTGAACGAAAGCGTCCTCGATCGGCATTTCGCGCATCTTCGCCATCACCTTGGCGGGATCGTCGGTGCCCGCGGCCTTGATCGCCTTGAGATAGTGCAGCACCAAGCCGTAGACGCCGGTGTGAATCATGGTCGGCATCACCTTGGTGCGGGCGTAGAATGTCTTCGACCACGCACGGGTCTTTTCATCCATGTTCCAGTAGGAGGCCGTGGTCATGTAGGTGCCCTGCGCCGCGTTGAGACCGATGGCGTGCACATCGGTGTCGAACATCAGCAGGCCGACCAGCTTCTGGCCGCCATGGGCGAGGCCGAATTCGCCGGCCTGCTTGATCGAATTGTCGGTGTCCTGTCCGGCATTGGCGAAAGCCACCACGTCGGCCTTCGAATTCTGCGCCTGCAGCGCGAAGGACGAGAAGTCGGCGGTGTTGGTCGGATGCCGCACGCTGCCGATCACCTTGCCGCCGAGCTGGTTGATGAAGAAGGTCGCATCCTTCTCGAGCTGATGGCCGAAAGCGTAATCGGCGGTGATGAAGAACCAGCTCTTGCCGCCCTCCGACATCACCGCCGAGGCGGTCACCTTCGACAGGGCATAGGTGTCATAGGCGAAGTGAACCGTGTTGGGGCTGCACAGCTCGTTGGTCAGCGAGCTCGCGCCGGGGCCGGACAGCAGCGCGATCTTGTTGCGCTCCTTCACCATGTTGTGCACGGCGATGGCGATGCCGGAATTGGGAATGTCGGCGACGGCATCGACCTTGCCCTTGTCGAACCACTCGCGGACGATCTGCACGCCGACGTCGGTCTTCATCTGATGGTCGGCGCTGACGATCTCGATCGGCTTGCCGAGCACGGTGGGCCCGAATTCCTCCACGGCCATGCGTGCGGCCTCCACCGAGCCGGGGCCGCTGTTGTCGCGCCCCCAGCTCGAGAGGTCGGTGAGCACGCCGATCCGCACGACATCGTCGGAAATCTGCGCGGAGGCCGCCGTCGTCATTGCGACCAGCATCGCGCACGCCAAAACTCGCTTCATGCGTTCACTCCCTGGGTCTCGACCCGCTCTGCGGCAGGATCGTTGAATTCGGAGAGGCTGGGCAAAACGCGCAGCTATCGCAATGATTAGATATGGACGAACTAATTTGTCAATTACGGATTTTGCTGTCCAGAGGTTTCCGCTGCCGTCAGGATGACCCCACCTCGCGCCGCCCCTCCGCGGCGTGGGGCGGTGACCGGCACGAGCCAGAGGGCGGGGAGAGCGGCGCTGTCCTCGTCACCGAACGGCCGCGATATCGTCACGGGACGGCCGCAAGGTCCTATCCCCGGTGGCTGGGGCAAGACCGGCAGGCGCGGCGGAGAACGGGGGGCTCAGCGGCGGCCGAACAGCTTCTCGATGTCGGCGAGTTTCAGCTCGACATAGGTCGGGCGGCCATGGTTGCACTGGCCGGAATTCGGCGTCGCTTCCATCTCGCGCAAGAGCGCATTCATTTCCTCCGGCTTGAGGATGCGGCCGGAGCGCACCGAGCCGTGGCAGGCCATGGTGGCGGCGACATGCAAGAGCCGCCGCTCCAGCGGAAGCGCCTCGTCCCATTCCGCCATGTGTTCGGCGAGGTCGCGCAGCAGGGCGCCGGCATCGACCTTGCCGAGCAGCGATGGCGTCTCGCGCACGGCGACGGCGCCGGGACCGAAGGATTCGATCACCAGTCCGAATTTTGCCAGTTCGTCGCTGCGCGACAGCAGCTTCTCGACGGTGGCCTCGTCGATCTCGACGATCTCGGGGATCAGCAGGATCTGCCGCTGCACGCCGTTCTGCGCCAGCGAGGCCTTGAGGCGCTCGTAGACGATCCGCTCATGCGCCGCATGCTGGTCGACGACGATCAATCCGTCGCGGGTCTGCGCGACGATGTAGTTCGCATGGATTTGCGTGCGTGCTGCGCCGAGCGGCCGGTCGAGCAGATCGGACGGCGGCGGCGCCGGCGTGACGCGGACATCCGCGGTCGGGCCTCCGACATCGAAGGCAGACTGCGCGCGCTCGGTGAAGGCCATCAGCGCGCCGCCGTCGGCATCGTCGTCGCTGCCGGCCGGTGCTGCGGGCGAATTGCGCCAGTCCCAATTCGCCGCGGGACGCGGACCGAAGGCGGGGCGGAAGGCCGAGAGCACGGCGCCATCGCTGTTGGCGGCGGTGCGTTGTCCTTCGCGCGCAAGGCCGTCCTTCAAAGCATGCACGATCAGCGCGCGCACCAGTCCGGCGTTGCGGAAGCGCACCTCGGTTTTCGCTGGGTGAACGTTGGCGTCCACCTCCTCCGGATCGAGCGTCACGAACAGCGCCACCACCGGGTGGCGGTCGCGCGGCAAGTAGTCCGCATAGGCGGCGCGGACCGCGCCAAGGATCAGCTTGTCGCGCACCGGGCGGCCGTTGACGAACAGGTATTGTCCCAGCGCATTGGCGCGGGTCAGCGATGGCGAGGCGGCAAAGCCCTCGACCGTCACGCCCTCGCGGCCGCTGCCGACGGCGATGGCGGCGGCGCGGAAATCGGCGCCGAGAATGTCCCCCAGCCGTGCCAGCCGTCCTGGCGCTCCCGGCAGCGCGGCGGCCCAGGTCACCGGCGCACGCTCCTCGCCCGCCAGCGTGAAAGCCACGTCCGGCCGCGCCATGGCGAGGCGGCGCACCGCTTCGCGGATCGCCTCTGCTTCGGTGCGGTCGGTCTTGAGGAACTTGAGCCGCGCCGGCGTGGCGTAGAACAGATCGCTGACCTCGATGCGGGTGCCGCCGGAGAGCGCCGCCGGTGCAATCGGGGATTTGACGCCGCCCTCCACGGTGAGCGCCCAGGCGTGCGGCTCGCCGGCATGGCGGGTGGTGATGGCAAGCCGGGCCACGGCGCCGATCGAGGGCAGCGCCTCGCCGCGGAAGCCCAGCGTGCGGATGCGCAGCAGGTCCTCATCGTCGAGCTTCGACGTGGCGTGGCGGTCCACCGCCAGCGCCAGATCGGTCCGCGTCATGCCGCTGCCATTGTCGGTGATGCCGATGCGCCGCCGCCCGCCGCCGTCGGTGAAGATGTCGATCCGGGTCGCACCGGCGTCGAGGGCGTTCTCCACCAGTTCCTTGACGACGCTGGCCGGCCGCTCGACCACCTCGCCGGCGGCGATGCGGTTGACGATGGCTTCCGGCAGTTGGCGGACGGGCATGGGCTCAGGAATTCCGATTCGGCAGCAGACAGCCAATCTAGGCGCTGGCGCCGGCAATTGCATGGTGGATGCGGCGAATGCCCCGTTTTCCCCATCGATGCGGCGGTCTGCTGCGCGGCTCCTGAGTCGCGTTCCCGGCCGAAGAGTGGCGTTGGAACGGATCAGTCGTCGAAGCCGGTGCGCCGGTTGGCCTTGATCGCGCCGCGGCGTTTCTTGCTGTCGAGGCGGCGCAGCTTCGAGCCCAATGTGGGCTTGGTGGCGCGCCGCTGCACCGGGCGAACCGATGCCTCGCGCAACAGGGCGATCAGGCGTTCGATGGCGTCGGCGCGATTGCGCTCCTGGGTGCGGAATCGCTGCGCGTGGATGATGATCACACCGTCCCGTGTCATGCGCTGGCCGGCGATCCGCGTCAACCGCTCGCGGGTATCCTCCGCGAGAGGCAGCCGCCTGGTGTCGTAACGCAGCTGCGCCGCGGTCGACAGCTTGTTGACGTTCTGCCCGCCCGGCCCGGAGGCGCGGACGAAGCTGATCTCGATATCGTTCTCGTCGAGCGCGATGTCGCGCGTGATCCGCAGCATGGGACTATCCGTGGAACCGGCATGAGTCCGGCATGAGTCATGCCCGGACCTGATCCGGGCGTCCATCTGTCTTTCAAAAGGAGGATGGATCGCCGGGTCAAGCCCGGTGATGACCGCTTGCCGGTCTGACCGCGCTCAATTCGCCTTCGGCGCGGTGACGGCGGCCGGCTGCGCCGCGGCCTGCGCGGCGCGGCCCACGACGACGGTGACGAGGCCCTGACCCCACAGCCGCTTCGCCACCCGCCTGGCATCATCCAGCGTCACCGCATCGATCATGGCATTGCGCTTCTCGATGTAGTCGATGCCGAGATTGTCGATCTGATACTGAAGCAGGCCCGACGCCAGCTTGGTCGAGGTGTCGAGGGCCAGCATCTGCGATCCCTTGAGATAGGACTTGGCCTCGTCCAGCTCCCGCTGGGTCGGCCCCTCGTTGGCCATGCGCTGCACCTCCCGGCCGATCACCTCGACGGTTTCATTGGCGCGATCGGCGCGGGTGGCGGTGGTGCCGATGAACAGCGCGGAATGCGCCATCCACGACAGATACTGCGATACCGAATAGGCAAGGCCACGCTTCTCGCGCACCTCGGTATAGAGCCGCGAGGTCAATCCGCCGCCGCCAAGGATGTGGTTGACGACATAGGCCGCCATGAAGTCGGGATCGTCGCGTTTCACGCCGGGCCCGCCATAGGCGACCACGGTCTGCGGCACGTCGAGCGGAATGAAGGAGCGTTGCGGCGGCGGCGCGGCCTTCACCTCGGCGACCGGCGTCAGGTCGCTCTGCGCAGGCAGCGTGCCGAAGGTCTGATCGACCAGCCGGGCCAGACTGGCGGCATCGATGTCGCCGACCACGGCGATCTTGAGCGTATCCCTGGCGAGCACGCGGCGGGTGTAGCCCCGCAGGTCATCGACCGTGATGGTCGGGACGCTCTCGAGCGTGCCGTTGACCGGGCGACCATAAGGATGATCGCCGAATTCCATGGCCAGCAGCTTCAGGCTGGCGAGCGAGCCGGGCTCGGTGGTCTGTCGCCGTAGCCCGGACATGATCTGCGCGCGCATGCGCTCGATGTCATCCTTGTCGAAGCGCGGCGAAGTCAGCGCCAGCCGCAGCAGGCCGAACGCCTCGTCGCGATCATCCTTCATCATGCGCAGGTTGCCGCGGAAGTGGTCGCGGGTGGCGTTGAAGTTCAGATCGATCGCGCGATTGTCGAGGCGCTCGCGGAACGCCTTGGAATCGAGGTCGCCGGCGCCCTCGTCGAGCAGACTCGCCACCAGCGTCGCGACGCCGGGCTTGTCTGCCGGATCCTGATTGGCGCCGCCCTCGAAGGCATATTGCACCGAGACAACGGGGACGGTGGCATCCTGCACGAACCAGACGGTGATGCCGCCCGGCGTCACCAGCTTCTCGATCTTGGCGGTGGCATGAGAGGCGCCGGGCCAGGCCGCGACGAGCAGCAGCATGACGGCGGCGATCAGCTTCAGGCCGGCTGGCGCGACACGATCAAATCCGATCACGAGCGTTTCTCCTCGGTCTTGTCAGCTTTCGGCGTCGTATCCTTGATCAGATAGCCGGTCACGGAGCGGTTGGGCACCAGCCAGGTGCGGGCCGCCTCCTGCACCTGTGCCGCGGTGACGGCACGCACGCGGTCCGGCCAGGCGCGCAGATCGTCCACCGTGAGGCCGACGGTCAGCGCCGCACCGTACCAGCGCGCCAGCACCGCCTGGCTGTCCTGGGCGTAGACCGCCTGAGCCACAAGCTGGGTCTTGGCGCGCTCGAGGTCCTCGGCGGAGACGGTTTTCTCCTTCAGCCGGGCGATGACATCGTCGATGCCCCGCTCGACCTTGGCGAAGTCGATCCCCGGCCGCGGCGTGGCGACGATCGTGAATTGGGTCGGATCGATCGCGGTGCCTTGATATCCGGCGTAGGTGTTCACCGCGAGACCCTGATCGACCACCAGCGCGCGGTAGAGATCAGAATTGCTGCCGCCGCCCAGGATCTGAGCCAGCACTTCCAGCGCGGGGCTCTGCTCGGGCGAGGCGGTTACGGCGGAGGGTACGAGGTAGTAACGTTTCAGCACCGGCTGCTGCACGTTGGGATCGGCCAGCGTCACCGTGCGCGGTGCCGCTGGAACCGGCTCCTGCGGCCGCACCCGGCGTGGCGGGATCGACGGCTGCGCCGCGATCGGCCCAAAATGCTGCTCGGCCAGCTTGCGCACCTCGGTGGCCTCGACATCGCCGGCGATTACCAGCGTTGCATTGTTCGGGGCATAGAAGCGCCGGTAGAAAGCGAGCGCATCCTCGCGGTTGAGCTTCTCGATCTCGTGATGCCAGCCGATGATCGGGCGGCCATAAGGATGGTTGAGATACAGCGCCGCCATGATCTGCTCGGAGAGCCGCGCATCGGGATTATTGGCAATCCGCATATTGTATTCCTCGAGCACGACGTCGCGCTCAGGCAGCACATTATCGTCCTTGAGGATCAGGCCCGTCATGCGGTCGGCCTCGAACTCCATCATCCTGCTGAGCTGCTCCCGCGGCACTCGCTGGAAATAGCCGGTGTAGTCGGACGAGGTGAAGGCGTTCTCGTTGCCGCCGATTTTCAGCACGGTCTGCGAGAACTCACCGGCCGGATGTTTCGACGTGCCCTTGAACATCAGGTGCTCGAGGAAATGGGCGAGGCCCGACTTGCCCGGCTCCTCATCCGCGGCGCCGACCTTGTACCAGATCATCTGTGTGACCACCGGCGTGCGGTGATCCGGAATGACCACGACCTGCAGTCCGTTGCTGAGCGTGAACGTGGTCGGCGCATTTGCTGCGGCCGGCGCTGCCGCTGCGGGAGAGAGTGCGACAACGAGAAGGGCTGCGGCGGCAACGAGCCGCCGCGCGGATCGACGGACTGGGGTCATGAGAACCATCGGGGCTTGGTGGAGGGTGGGGCGGCCGATGCGGGCCGCCCTTTGGACAGAGGCAGGAGGGAGACCGGCGCTGAACTGGCACGCGGCTCGAGACCACGGGCCTGCGGGTTTGAACCGTTGCGATCGCGCGTGAGCCGGACGCCGTGGCCCCGTGCCGCGCGCAGGGCCACGCTACTTGATCTCTTTGCCGGTCTGAATGTCGTATCCACCCTGGCCTAGCGGCTGTTTGGGGCCGGTGCCGTAGGCGTAGTTCGGCGACGGGGTCTGGTAGCCCGGCGGCGGCTGCGTCAGCGTTTCGCGCTCGGGTTCGCCGGTGAACGGTGCGCTCTCGGTCTTCTCTCCGCCGAACAGCGTCCCGAAGAGATTGCCCTTGAAGCCAAGCTGCGATGGGCTGAGCATCGGGCTCTGGGTGACGCCCGGCTGGAGCGGCTCGGTGGCTGCGACATGTTTGGTCCGGCCGGCGGCGAGCTCGTTCGGCATCAGCGGCCGCGCGCCTTCGCTGCCGGTCACCTTCTTTTGCTTGCTGAGGGCACGGAGGCGGGCACGTTCCACCTCGTCGGCATCCTTCGGCCAGTTCGGCGCAGTGATCGACGCGGATGTCGAGGCCGGCGGGGGCAGGTCGACCTTGGGCGGGATCACCAGCGGAGAGCGCTCGCGATAATCGATGCCGCGATTGTCCATACTGGTCGCGCCAATGCTGCCCATCAGATTGTGGATGATCTTTTCCTCAAAGGTGGAATCGTCCTCGTCGCCGTCCTGGGCGCGGGCGGCGCTGGTCGCGGCCACCAGGACGAGGCCCAGAGCAACGGCGCCGATCCGCAGCGCGCGGGACATCGCCCGTCGGCCATGGCGCTGTGACGTCGCTTGCTGATGGAAAAAGGTCAATCCGGCTTTACGCATCGCTTATTCCTGTTCAAGTCCGGAGCCGACAGCCCCATGGCAGAGGCGGGCTCCATGTTCCTGTTTCGGCGCGCTCCTGATGCGAACCGAGGCTGCGTATCGCTCGAAAGCGCGCGGGTCGCCGCCCGGGACAGGCCGTTCGCGGGCTCGCGGCGAGGTCCTTTGGACCTTCCGGGTATCGGCCCGGATCAGGGCGCTTTTGCGGCGTCGGTGCCGCGCAGGGAGTCATACAGCAGCACTGCGACCCCGACAACGATGGCCACATCGGCGAGGTTAAAGACGTACCAGCTGTAGGTCTTTTCGCCGAATCGCAGATGGAACAGGGCGAAATCCACCACCGCACCGTAGGCCAGCCGGTCGATCGCGTTGCCGATCGCACCCCCGATGATGAGGCCGAGACCGATGGTCGCAAGGTAGGTCCGCGATCGCGACATCCAGATCGCCAGCAGGATCACCGCAACCACCTTGAAGGCGAGCAGCAGCGCGGCGCCGAACGGGCTGTCGTTTTGGAACCAGCCGTAGCTGATGCCGGTATTCCAGGCCAGCACCAGATCGAAGAACGGCGTGACCTGCACCGCGCCCCGCCGTCCCAGCTCGAACACGAACAGCAGCCAGAGCTTGCTGGCCTGATCGAGGATCAAGGCGGCAAGGGCGGCGATCGCGCCTGCGCGGAGGACGGGAGTCATGCCTCGGCAGCTCTTTCCCGTCCCCCCTTGTGGGAGAAGGTGCCTTCGCGACGTGAAGGCGGATGAGGGGGCTTTTGCAGCCGCTCCCTCAACCCTCCGCCGGAGCCTGTGATCGGGCGGCGCTTTGCGCCGACCCGTTGGGCGTCCATCCTTGCCCACGTGGGGGGAGCGAAAGAAACAGCGATCGTCACGCCGTCACCCCGAGTGCCTTCCATTCCCGCAGCGCCGCGGCATCACGCGGGGTGACGTCGGGATAATCCGGGTCGGCGCCCACCTCCGGCGAAATCTTCCATGAGCGGGCGCACTTGGTGCCGACAGCTTTTTCCACCACCACGGCGACGCCGGGCACGGCGGGGAGGCGAAACGCCTCGGCCGGTGCATCGCCCTCGCGCACCTCGTAATTCGAGGTGATGCAGACTTCCGCGAGATCGACGTCGAACAGCGTCCCGAGCATGTCGCGATCGGCGACATAGATCACGGGGGATGCCTCCAGCGACGAGCCGATGCGCTTGGCGGCGCGCTCGACCTCCAGCGCGCCGGTGACGACGCGGCGCACGTCGCGGATCGTCTCCCACTTCGCCGCGAGGGCGTCGTTGCGATATCGCTGCAGGCCGTCTGGAAACAGCGTCAGGTGAACCGACGGCTCGGCGTCCGGCTTGTAGAGCTGCCAGGCTTCGTCGGCGGTGAAGGACAGCACCGGCGCCAGCCACTTCAGGATGGAATCGCACAGGATGTCGATCACGGTCAGCGCCGCCTTGCGGGCCGCCGACGAGGGCGGATCGCAATACAGCGTGTCCTTGCGGATGTCGAAATAGAACGCCGACAGTTCGGTGTTCATAAAGGCGGCGAGCGTTGCTACCACGGTCTTGTAGTCGAACGCCGCATAGGCGCGCCGCACCACCTCGTCGCGCTTGGCGAGTTCGTGCAGCATCAGCCGCTCGAGCTCGGGCATGTCGTCGCGCGCGATCGCCTCGTCGCGCTTGAAATGATGCAGCGTGCCGAGCATCCAGCGAATGGTGTTGCGCAGCTTGCGATAGGTCTCGATGGTGTTCTTGAGGATTTCCGGGCCGATGCGCTGGTCGTCGGCATAGTCGGTGGCACACACCCACAGCCGCAGGATGTCGGCGCCCGATTGCGCGATCACCTTCTGCGGCTCGACGGTGTTGCCGAGCGACTTCGACATCTTGCGGCCGTTCTCGTCCAGCGTGAAGCCGTGCGTGAGCACCACGTCATAAGGCGCGCGTCCGCGCGTGCCGCAGCTTTCGAGCAGCGAGGAGTGGAACCAGCCGCGGTGCTGGTCCGAGCCTTCGAGATACATCACCGAATCCTGGCCGCCGTCGATCTTGCGCCTGATACCGGCAAGGCCGGGAAAATGCACCGGATCCTCCAGCACGAAGGCGTGGGTGGAGCCGGAGTCGAACCAAACATCGAGGATATCGTCGACCTTCTGCCAGTCTTCGTTGGCGCGCGATCCGAGGAAACGCTCGCGCGCGCCCTCCATGTACCAGGCGTCGGCGCCTTCCTTCTCGAACGCATCGGCAATGCGTGCGTTCACGGCCTCGTCGATCAGCACTTCGGCGGAGCCGTCGCCCGTCTCGCGCACGAACACCGCGATCGGCACGCCCCAGGCGCGCTGCCGCGAGATCACCCAGTCGGGACGGCCGGCGATCATGCCGGTGATGCGGTTCTGGCCCTGCGGCGGCACCCATTGCGTAACGCTGATCGCTTGCAGGGCGCGGGCGCGGAGGGTGTCTTTCTGCTCCCCTCCCCCTTGTGGGGAGGGGTTGGGGGTGGGGGTATTTGCGAGCGCGGCGTTCGCGGCCGACCCCCCTCCCTGACCCTCCCCCACAAGGGGGGAGGGAACGGAGAGCGCGGGGGGAGGGGTGAGGATCGGCCGATCCATCGCGATGAACCATTGCGGCGTGTTGCGGAAGATGACCGGCTTCTTCGAGCGCCACGAATGCGGATACTGGTGCTTCAAGCGGCCGCGCGCGAGCAGCATGCCGCGCTCGACCAGCGCCTTGATGACGGCCTCGTTGGCGTCGCCCTTCTCGCCCTTGTCGGTGAGAACGCGCCTGCCTTCGAAGCCCGGGGCCTGCGCGGTCAGCGCGCCGTTCTCGTCCACGGTGTAGGGGATCGCGGTCGGGATGCCGCGCGCTTCGAGATCGCGCGCGCTGGCGGTCCAGATGTCGAAGTCCTCGCGGCCGTGGCCGGGCGCGGTGTGGACGAAGCCTGTGCCGGCGTCATCGGTGACATGGTCGCCGTCGAGCAACGGCACGGTGAATTCATAGCCGCCCTCAAAACCCTTCAGCGGATGCGCGCATTCGATCGTGTCCATGGTGTCGGCCGGGATGTCGCGGACCTTCTCGTAAGCCGTCACGCGCGCCTGCTTGAAGACGTCTTCCGCGAGCTTGTCGGCGAGGATCAGCATGTCGCCGGTCTTGGCCCAGTTGTCGGCGGGCGCGTCGGTGACCTTATAGAGGCCGTAGCCGATTTTCGAGGAGAAGCTGATGGCGCGGTTGCCGGGCAGCGTCCATGGCGTGGTGGTCCAGATCACGACGCTCGCCTGCGCCAGCGCGCCATGCGCGGGCGAGGTGACCGGAAACTTCACCCATACCGTGTCGGACGTGTAGTCCTCGTATTCGACCTCGGCCTCTGCCAGCGCGGTCTTCTCGACCACGCTCCACATCACGGGCTTCGAGCCGCGATAGAGCGTGCCGTTGGCGGCGAACTTCATCAGTTCGCGCGCGATCTGCGCCTCGGCGAAATAGTCCATCGTGGCGTAGCGGCCGTCCCAGTCGCCGATGATGCCGAGCCGCTTGAATTCCTCGCGCTGCACGTCGAGCCATTTGTTGGCATAGGCGCGGCATTCCTTGCGGAACGCCACCATCGCGCGCGCATCCTTGAAGTTCGGCTTCTGCTTGCCCTTGGAGCGGTAGTTCTCTTCCTCGATCTTCCATTCGATCGGCAGGCCGTGGCAGTCCCAGCCCGGCACGTAGTTGGAATCGTGGCCGAGCATCTGCTGGCTCTTGGTCACCACGTCCTTGAGGATCTTGTTGAGCGCGTGGCCGATATGGATGTTGCCGTTGGCGTAGGGCGGGCCATCGTGCAGAACGAATTTGGCACGGCCTTTCGCGTTCTCGCGAAGCCGCTTGTAAAGATCGATGTCGTTCCAGCGCTTGAGGATATCGGGCTCGCGCTGCGGCAGGCCGGCGCGCATCGGAAATTCGGTCTGCGGCAGGAACAGGGTTTTCGAGTAGTCAGGCCCCTCGGTTTTCAGGGCGGCGGATTTCTGCGGCTTGTCGGACATGAGGCTCTTGGCTTGGCTTGAGGGCGGACAACAAACGAAATCGATCCCGGTCTTGCGCCGAGCGAAGCTCAGGCGGAAGCCGGGCCGGTAATGCCGATCATGGGTCGCCGTGCCAACATCGGTCCTCCATAGCAGCCGACCGACCGCAGGCAAAGCCCTGCTGCGGTCAATCCGCGCGGTCCGGCGCCGATTCCGCAGTCCGGACCACCCGGCGGGCCGGATTGCCGACCACGGTCTCGCCGGCTCCGACATCGCGGGTGACGACGCTGCCGGCGCCGATCGCGGCACCGTCCCCGATCGAAATCCCGGGCAGGAGGATGGCGCCGCCTCCGATCCAGACGTCCTGGCCGATGCGCACCGGACGGCCGAATTCAAGGCCACTGCGGCGGGTCGCGGCGTCGCGGGGGTGGTCGGCGGCATAGATCTGCACCGCGGGACCGATCTGGGTGCGGTCGCCGATGCTGACCTCCACCACGTCGAGGATGACGCAGTTGAAGTTGAGGAAAACCCCGTCGCCGAGGCGGATGTTGGTGCCATAATCGCAATGGAACGGCGGCCGGATGGTGGCGCCCACGCCGAGGTGACCGAGGCGCTCGGCGAGGATCGCGCGCAGCGTGTCGGGGGAGCCGCCGGCGGCGGCGTTGAAGCGCGCCAGCCATTGCGCCGTCGCGGCCTGATCGGCGGCAATTTCCGGCGCTCCGGGGTGATACAGTTCGCCCGCCAGCATCTTCTCCTTTTCGGACCGCATCAGTCGATTGCTCCCAGTTTTGGAAAGGCGTCCGGTTCAGCGGCAAGCGCGGCGCGGGCCCTGGCGCTGTCGTCGTCCATCTGGCGGATCAACGCCTCGATGCCGTCGAATTTCAGTTCGTCGCGGAGATAGGCGATGAAGGCGACGTCGAGTGCCTTGCCGTAAAGGTCGCCCTTGAAGTCGAACAGGAAGATTTCGAGCAGCGGTGCGCCGTTGTCGAAGGTGGGGCGGCGGCCGAAGCTCGCCACGCCGTCGAGGCGGCGGCCATCAAGGCCGACGCGCACGGCATAGATGCCGTGGCGCAGCCCGCATTGCGGATCGAGCCGGATATTGGCGGTGGGGTAGCCGAGATCCCGGCCGCGCTTTTCGCCGTGGATCACCTCGCCGCTGACGAACCACGGACCGTCGAGCATTGCGGTGGCCTCGGCGATCTGCCCCTCCGCCAGCGCCATGCGGATCGAGCTGGACGACACCGGCCGCTCGTCAATGTCGATATGCGGCTGCACCTCGACCGCGATGCCGTGCGGCGGCAACTCGCTCTGCAGCAGCGCCGGCGACCCGACGCGGCCCTTGCCGAAGTGGAAATCGTAGCCGATCGAGATGCCGCTGATGTCGAGGCGATCGATCAGGTCGCGCTGGATAAAGTCCCGCGCGCTGGTGCCGGCGCGGGTGGCATCGAAGGTCATCACCACGGCGCCGTCGAGACCGGTCCCGGCCAGCAGCCGCAACTTGTTCCGCTCGTCGGTCAGGCGGAACTGGGGCGTGTGCGGGCTGAAGAAGTGGCGGGGGTGCGGTTCGAAGGTGATCGCCAGCGCGGGGCGGCCCTTGTCGCGCGCCATGCGCAGCGCAGCGGCGATCACGGCGCGATGCCCGCGATGGACGCCGTCGAAATTGCCCATCGCCACCATCGCGCCTCGGGGAATTGCGTCGGCCGGCGTGGTGTCGCGGATCACGGAAAAGCGAGAAGACATTGAGGGGTTCGTCGTTGTGCGGTTGGGGGAGGGACGGTGACGCCCTGACGCGGCGGAAGTCAAGGGCACCCTGCAGGAGACAGCCCGGCGTGGGAAACCGGGCCCGCGCTGCGGAGGGGCGCAATGCCAATCCGGCAAACTTCAATTGAAATCACGGGAGTGACATTAACGGGCTGTTTAAGCGCGGATGATAACAATCCGCGTTGATTGCCGAGCGGGCGGATGCTTGCTGCTGCCTAAGATGTTTTGCGGTTGTCGTGGTGTCCAGGGGGCTAAATAATGGCGGTTGATTTGTCGATGCCGGTTCTGGTGGTGGATGACTACAACACCATGATCCGGATTATCCGCAATCTCCTGAAGCAGCTTGGTTTCCAGAATATTGATGACGCCAGCGATGGATCGGCGGCGCTGGCCAAGCTGCGCGCAAAGAAATATGGGCTGATCATCTCGGACTGGAATATGGAGCCGATGACCGGCTACGAGCTTCTCAAGGAGGTTCGCGCCGATCCGAGCTTTG
>Ga0180222_1001041_pt1 | contig 32715 bp, 36 predicted proteins | sample eDN5th37CKraftOP_FD_151336 | JGI IMG/M metagenome (GOLD analysis project Ga0180222, IMG submission 151336) | Enriched Organic Plus compost microbial communities from Emeryville, California, USA - eDNA 5th pass 37_C Kraft OP (version 2) (version 2) ...
GGGCGGACGAGCCTTGCGGGCGGTGGGAGAATGAAATGACTGACACAGCACCCGGCACCCGCAGCAGCCCCTCCTTCTGGGTGCGTTGGTTCTATTCCACCAATCACAAGGACATCGGCACGCTCTATCTGATCTTCGCGACGCTTGCCGGTGTCTTCGGCACGGCGCTTTCAGTCGCCATCCGGATGGAGCTGCAAGAGCCGGGCTTGCAGTTCTTCGTCGATCCGACGCTCTTCAATGTCGTCGTCAGCGCGCACGGCCTGGTCATGATCTTCTTCGTGATCATGCCGGCGCTGATCGGCGGCTTCGGCAACTGGTTGATCCCGCTCATGATCGGCGCGCCGGACATGGCGTTTCCGCGCATGAACAACATCTCCTTCTGGCTTCTCGTCGCCTCCTTCATCCTCTTCGTCATCTCGTTCTTCGTCGAAGGCGCTCCCGGCTCCCGCGGCCATGGCGGCGGATGGACGCTCTACCCGCCGCTCGCGTCAGGGGGGCAGCCGGGACCGGCGGTCGATTTCGTGATCTTTGCGGTCCATCTTTCCGGCGCGTCATCGATTCTTGGCGCGATCAACTTCATTACCACGATCTTCAACATGCGCGCGCCGGGCATGACCATGCACAAGATGCCGTTGTTCGCCTGGAGCATGCTGGTGACGGCGTTCATGCTGCTGCTCTCGCTGCCGGTGCTTGCAGGCGCCATCACGATGCTGCTGACCGACCGCAATTTCGCAACCACCTTCTTCGATCCATCTGGCGGCGGCGACCCGCTCCTGTATCAGCATCTGTTCTGGTTCTTCGGCCACCCCGAGGTTTACATCATGATCCTGCCGGCGTTCGGGATCATCAGCCACGTGGTGTCGACATTCTCCCGCAAGCCGATCTTCGGCTATCTCGGCATGGCCTATGCGATGGTCGCGATCGGCGTGATCGGCTTTCTGGTCTGGGCCCACCATATGTACACGGTGGGCATGTCGAGGGGTGCGCTCGCTTATTTCGCGGCCGCTTCAATGGTCATCGCCGTGCCGACCGGCGTGAAGGTGTTCTCCTGGATCGCCACGATGTGGGGTGGATCGATCCGCTTCAGCGTTCCCATGCTGTGGGCGCTCGGTTTCGTCATCCTGTTCACGATCGGCGGCGTCACCGGCGTGGTGCTTGCCAATGTCGGCGTCGATGCGGCGCTGCACGACACCTACTATGTCGTAGCGCATTTCCACTACGTACTTTCGCTCGGCGCGGTGTTCGGCATCTTTGCGGGCTTCTATTACTGGTTCCCGAAGATGTCCGGCTACATGTACCGGGAGTCGCTCGGACGCATCCATTTTGCGCTGATGTTCGTCGGCGTGAACATGGTGTTCTTTCCGCACCATTTCCTTGGCGTCGCCGGCATGCCGCGGCGGTACGCCGACTATCCCGATGCCTTTGCGGGATGGAATTTCGTGTCATCGATCGGTGCGTACATCGCCGCGGCGGGCTTCCTGGTCTTCTTCGTTGTCGTGGCTGAAGCGATGTGGCGGAAGCGCCTTGCCGGCGACAATCCGTGGGGCGCGGGGGCGACGACGCTGGAATGGACCTTGTCATCGCCGCCGCCGTATCACCAGTTCGAGACTCTTCCGAGGATCGAGTAGGGCCGCACGGTCGCATTTCGCATGCCGGTCAGGCAGCGACGAAGCCTACGACGACCGCAAGTCGCGCTGCGCCGGCAATGAAGGTCAGGAGGTTGATCATGTCTCAGGATGTCGATGGTTTGGGACTGATCTGGCTGTTGTGGGTCACCTGGATTTATTGGTGTGTCTATAGATGGCTAAGCAATCTGTCGTCGCTGGAGCAGCTCGACAAAGAGTATCTCAAGCGTATCCTGCGCGAACCATCGGCCAACGCGAACGCGATCTCGGACGCGACGGGCACGACGGCGAGCGAGGAGTTTGAAGCGTTCGTGTCGGAGATCCTGCGCCGCGACGGAGTTTCCACACTCGATGACTTCCTGACCAAAGCATTGGCCGCTTACGAGACGATCATTTCCGCCTTTGACTCCGCCGATCGGGCCAAGCTTCGCACGCTCGTCGCTCCCGAAGTCTATGACACGTTTTCAGCAGCGATTGCGGACCGGGAGGCTCAGGGGAAGAACACAGAGACGGTGTTCTCGGAGATCGAACCGCCCGAGATCGTCGATGGCTTTATCGACGAGACGCACATGGAAGTTTCCGTCCGGTTCGCGGGAGAGTCGTTCAAGTTATCCCGCAACGCCGACGGCGAGATCATCGGCGGCCGGACCGACAAATGCCGGACGGTCGATATCTGGACATTCGAACGGATGCTGTCCCCGCACGAAAGCGGGTGGCGCGTCGTCGCAACGGAGACCGGCACCGGATGATGGGGAATGAGTAACGACGACGATCCCTCGCCGAAGGAATGCGCGTCACCCCCATGCTTCATGCATGAGGTCGACCCCGCTTACGCCAGTCTCTCTCCGACGCCGGATGCCGACGCGTGGCCCGCGGTGGCGCAATGGCGCAAGGCTGAGCGCGAGCGGCTGATCGCACAGCGGCTGTCATTGAATGCCGCAACGCGCGCCGACTACGCGCGCCAGATTGGCGAGGCGCTCCATGCGCTGATCGGCAACCCCGGGGGTCTCATTGTCGGTGCATACTGGCCGTTCCGCGGTGAGCCGAACCTGCTGGCCTGGTTCGAGGGACTCCGCGCACGCGGCGCCGACATCGCCTTGCCGGTCGTGGTCGCAAAGAAGACGCCGCTGGTCTTTCGTCTCTGGCAAGAGGGCGAAAGGCTCGCTCGAGGCGTATGGAACATTCCTTTTCCGGCGGAAGGCAAGCAGGTTCAGCCGGATATGGTCATCGCGCCGGTGGTCGGATTCGACGCAGCCTGCTACCGGCTCGGCTATGGCGGCGGCTTCTTCGATCGCACGCTGGCGACGTTGCCGGAATCCACGATCGCCATCGGCGTCGGCTATGCGCAGGCCGCGATCCCGACCATCCACCCGCAGCCATTCGACATTTCGATGCGCCACATCGTGACCGAAAACGGGATCACGACGCGGGAGTTCCGGCTGGGATCTACGGAGTCTCCGCCAACAGTATAGAAATCTCGGCGCCGACCCGCAGATGTGACGATTTATTATGTCGAACGCTCCGCGGACCCCTGCGAACGGGCGCTTTCCGCCAGCTGCCTTCTCAACCGACGCATCTCCTCGAAGCGTGCCGTCACGTCACGCAGAATCGCAGCCATGCCCACGATCCGCTGACCTGCATCGTGAAGCAGGATGATCGTGAACTCGACTGAAATCTGCCGCCCATCCCTGGTGATGGCCGGAACAGAAAGCAGATCGCCCGCCCCGTACCGCGTCTTGCCGGTCGCCATGACGCGTTCCCAGCCGTCCCAATGCCGCTTGCGGAGCCGCTCGGGAATGATCAGGTCGAGCGAGGCACCGATGGCTTCTTCGCTCGGGAATCCAAAAATGCGGATCGCACCGGGATTCCAGAAGCGGATCACCCCCTCCCGGTCGGTGGCGAGAATGGCGTCGGCTTGCGTCGCGAGAATTGCTTTGCCGAGGCTGGCGGTGATCTCTGCAAGCTCGCGTTCCAATTCATGCGCCCTCCGCTCTGGAGGAAGCACCGACCGCGGCAAGGCCCCGCTCGACGTCCGCGATCAGATCATCCTCCGCCTCAAGGCCGACCGATAGGCGGATCAGGCTATCGCTGATGCCGGCCGCGCGGCGCGCTTCCGCGCCCATGCCGGCATGGGTCATCGTCGCCGGATGGGCGACGAGGCTTTCGATGCCGCCGAGCGATTCCGCGAGCGTGAAGATCTCGACGGCTTCGACAAAGCGGCGCACGGCGTCGACGCCGCCCTTCAGCTCGAAACTCAGCATGGCGCCGAAGCCGGTTTGCTGGGCCTTGGCGATGCCGTGGGTCGGATGCGATTCGAGACCGGGATAATAGACAGCGCCGACAAGCGGGTTCCGCGCGAGCAGCTCGGCGACGGCCATGGCGTTTTTCTGCTGGCGCTCGACGCGGGGGAACAGCGTCCGGAGACCACGCAGCGTCTGATAGGCATCGAACGGCGCACCCGTTGTCCCCACGATGTTGGCCCAAGCGGACAGTGCCTCCGCGTCGGAACGCGCGGCGGCGATCACAGCGCCACCGACCACGTCGGAGTGCCCGTTGAGATATTTGGTCGTCGAGTGAACGACAAAGTCTGCACCTAGGGCGATCGGCCGCTGCAAGGCGGGCGACAGAAACGTGTTATCGACCGCAACCTGACCACCGGCCGACTTGGCGCGCTCGGCGATCGCGCGGATGTCGACCACCCGCATCAAGGGATTGCTCGGCGTCTCGATGAGGACGAGCTTGGGCCGCCGGCCGAGCGCATCGGCAAGCGCCGTATCGTCACCCTGATCAATGAACGCGACATCGAACTGTTCGCGCTCTCGCCGGGCGGCGAGCAGGCGATACGTGCCGCCGTAGCAGTCGTGCGGCGCGAGCACCAAGTCGCGCGGCCGGAGCTGCGACAGCAGGAGATCGACGGCCGCCGTTCCCGATGAAGTCACAACCGCGCCCGCGCCTCCCTCCAGTCGCGCAAGCGTGTCGGCCAGGAGATCGCGGGTCGGGTTGGAGGTTCGCGTGTATTCATGGCCGCGGCTGCGCTCAAACCCTGCGAACGCGAAGGTGCTCGTGAGGTAGAGCGGAGGTGCCACGGCTCCGAATGTCTGGTCGGTCGCGACACCGTTCGATGCTGCCACGGTGCGCGGGTCCTTTGCCTTCTTCACCGTCGATGTTCTCCTGAAAAAAGAGTGCGACGGCGTATTGTGGCAGTTTGACCGCGGGAAGATAAGACCGGAGCGCCCCGCTGAATGCTGGAGTAAGCGGGGACCCGCCTGCTGCGGCTGCTATGCGGCACTATGTGTCGCTATGCGGAAAGCTCTGGTGCGCACCGGCGAATCGCATAGTTCAGCGATGTGGGCATGCGATGCGGAAGGGGTTATTCGGCATGTTTCGTGCCGCCGGACGATTCTGCGGCCGAGCCGCCAAGATATGCGGCAATAACGCGCGGATCATTCAGAACCTGGTCCGCCGCCCCTTCTGAAAGGGTGCGTCCGTAGTCGAGCACATGAATACGGTCGGCGAGATCGGCGACCATCTGCATGTCGTGCTCGATCCAGACCATCGCGATCTTCAGGTCGTGCTTGATGCGCAGGATGAAACGGGCAAGGTCCTCTCGTTCGTCGCGGTTGAGGCCGGCCGACGGTTCGTCGAGGAGCAGGATGCCGGGTTCGAGCGCGAGCGCGCGGGCGAACCCGACGATCTTCTGCACGCCGAAGGGAAGGGAATCGACCGGCGTATGCCGGTGTCGTTCGAGCTCAACAAATTCGATGATGCGCTCGATGGCCGCCCGCTGACGCGCCTCCTCGCAACGAACGCTCGGCAGGAACAACAGCTCCGAGATGGGATTGGTGCGGATGCGCGCATGCCGGCCGGTAAGCAGGTTTTCCAGCACGGTCATATGACGGAACAACTCGCCGTGCTGGAACGTGCGCGCCACACCGAGCCGGGCGATTTCGTGCGGCGTGCGGCCCGACAGAATTTCGTCGCGGAAGCGGATTCTCCCTTCGCCGCGGTAGATACCACTCACGCAGTTGAGGAGGCTCGTTTTGCCGGCGCCGTTCGGGCCGATCAGCGCGAACAGCTCGCCGGCCTGCACGGAGAAGGACACATTATCCAGCACGCTCAGCCCGCCGAAGCGAAGCGAAAGCTTCTCGACTTCCAGCTCAGCCATACCACCTCCGGCTGCGCCGATACTGCTTGACGTTGCGGTAGCTGCGGCGGTCGCCGCCGCTTGCCTGGCCAAGATAGAATTCGCGGATGTCCTGATGTTCAAGGAGACGCTTCGGATCGCCATCCAGCACAAGCCTGCCGTTTTCGAGCACGTAGCCGTAGTCGGCGATCTGCAACGCGATCATCGCGTTCTGCTCGACAATCACCATGGGCAGCTGGAGCTCCTGACGGATCTGGACAAGGCGCTGCATGATGTCTTCGACCGCGACCGGCGCGAGCCCGAGCGACAATTCATCCACGAGGAGAAGCTTCGGTGCGCCCACAAGCGCACTGGCGATCGCGAGCATCTGCCGCTCCCCGCCGGAGAGGAGGCCGCCGATCCTGTCGCGCAGGTCGGCGAGCCGGGGAAAAAATTGATAGACTTGTTCTTCGCGAGCGCGACGCTCCGCCCGGCTCAAGCCGCGCGCCACAGGCGCCGCGAGATTCTCAGTTACCGTCAGGTTCGGAAACACCTTGTCACGCTCGGGCACGAGCACGACGCCCCGATGGGAAATCTCGTTGGGCGGGCGGTTCTCGATGCGCCGTCCCTCGAACGTGATCGTGCCTTCGGTCACGCGCGCATCGTCAATGCCGAGAAAGCCGGAGATTGCACGTAACGTCGTTGTCTTGCCGGCCCCATTGGTCCCGAGCACGGCGACGATCTGACCGGGATGAACGGCAAGCGATACGCCCTGCACTGCCGTGATGGCGCGCTGATACACCACCTCAAGCTTCTCAACAGAAAGAACCGGTGCGGCCGTCATCGGCCCGATCCTGAAATCGGCCGGTGCTTGAACGGCCACAGCAGAAACCAGCTCTGTATCCGCCGCCAAATGCCGACGAGGCCAAGCGGCTCGAAGACCAGGAACAGGATCATCACGAGACCGAACGCCGCATAGTTCACAGCGAACAAAACGCCGGCATAGCGGTCTGCGCCGGGCAGCGCGCCGAGCACGCTTTCGATTACGTACGGGAATATGGTAACGAACAGCGCGCCCAAGAGCGCGCCGAGCAGCGAGCCCATGCCGCCGATGATGATCATCGCGACATACTGGATCGTCAAAAAAAGCGAAAACGCCTCGATCGAAACGAAGCCGCGATAATAGGCGAACAGCGCGCCGGCAACCGCCGTGATTGCGGAGCTGATGACGAACGCGAGCAGCTTGTACCCGGAAATGCTGATTCCAAGCGCCTCCGCGACCGTCTCGTGACTTTGGATCGCGCGCCAGGCACGGCCGGTGCGGCTGCGAAGGAGATTGATGCAGCCGAGAAGCGTGAGCAGCGCCGCTGCGAGCAGGACGAAGTACCAGACCCGCGGGCTGACGATCTCAAACCCGGCAATCGAGGGCGGATCGATCACGATGCCCGTGGAGTAGCCGCGCTTGGTTTCATATTCGCCGCCGACATAGACCACGACGAAATGCAGCGCGAGCGTGCTGACCGCAAGATAAAGTCCGCGCAGCCGCAACGACGGCAAGCCGAACACGACGCCCAGCAGGCCACCGACCAAGGCGGCCGTGGGCAGTGTGATCCAGAACGGCGTGCCGAACTCCTTGAAGAGGATGCCGGCCGTAAACGCGCCGGCAGCGAGCAGCCCTGCGTGGCCGAGCGAAATCTGTCCTGCGTAGCCCGTGAGCAGCATCAGCGAGAGCGCGCCCACCGAGGCAAGAAACACTTGCGACGCAAGGTCGATCTGGAACGGCGACGCGACGAAGGGAAAGCCGATCAGCGCGAGGCCGAATACAACGGCGCTCACCCGCTCGAGCCGTGTCTGCAGGAGCCGCTGCTCCTGCACATAATCGGTGCGGAAATAGCCGCTCGCCCGCGGAAGACGCCTAGACACGGTCGAGTTCCTCTCGCGTCCCGAACAGGCCCCACGGGCGGAAAACCAGCATCACGATCAACACAAGAAACGGCACCACATCGGAGAGGAGCGGGTCGACGTAGTGGATCAAGGAAATCTCGGCGGCGGCGATGATGAGTGCGCCGACGAGCGCACCCACCAGACTGTCGAGCCCGCCGACCAACGCCGCCGGAAACGCCTTCAGTCCGATAATCACCATTGTTCCGGTAAGCCCGGAATCGAGCGCGATCAGCATACCGGCGAGCGAGCCGGTCAACGTCGAAAGCCCCCAAGCAAGCGCATAGACGGAATGAAGATTGATGCCGCGCTGCGCAGCAAGCAGCGGGCTTTGCCCGGCCGCGCGCATGCGCACCCCCCAACGGCCGAAGCGGAGAAAGATAAAGAGGGCGCCATAGACGACGGCGGTCGCGATGACGAGGAGCGCGGCAAACATGGAAATCCTTCCGCCGCCCGGCAGGACAATGGCCGGATTGGCGAGCGCTAAAGCCTGCCCCGGATATTGCTGCTGCGCCGACCAGATGATGACGATCAAGCCGCGCAGGAATATGCCGAGCGCGATCGTCGTGAGAATGGCGGCAAGCACCATTTCGCCGGTCATCTTGCGCATCAGGAATACGTAGACGAGCACGCCGACCGCGAGACTCAGCACGAGCGCCGCCGCAATCGCCGTCACCGCGTTGAACACGAACGTCGACGCGACTGCGAGCAGCAAGTACGCGCCGAGCATCATCAATTCGCCATGGGCGAGGTTGAGCACGCGGCTCACCCGGTAGATCAGCACATAACCGCACGCGATCAGCGCGTAGATCGACGCGAGCACAACGATGTTGACGGCGAGCTGCACCTTGGTTTCCCCGTGGCGTTCCGTCTGCGTGAGTCTATCGCATCCGGAAAAATGCGCCCGGCTCGAAAGCCGGGCGCCGAACGGAAGGGCGCGGCGAGCGCCGCGCCCTCGCGGTCACTTCACATCGTATTCGTACCAGTCCTTGGCGACGGAAATCTGCGATTTGCCGGCATCCCAAGTGTAGACCCGGTAGAACTGCTTGGTCCGGAAGTGGTTGTCCTTGGTCCACTCGATCGGCCCGCCTCGCAGTCCCTTCAGGTCGACCTTGAGGTTCGACATGGAGTCGCGGACCTTGTCGGCTGTGGCGGTGCCGTCGGTGCCTTGCATCGCCGCTTCAATGACCATGCCGGCGATCCAGCCTTCAGTCATCTGCTCCGGCGGGTACTTGGCGCCCGCTTTCTTCGCGGCTTCCGCGATGACCTTCTGCTCGGGCACGTTGTCCTGGAACAGCGCGTTGGCGCCGACGGCATAGAGCTTGTCATCCTTCAGCCGTTGCAGCTCGCCTTCGGCTTCCAGATGCGCCCAGGTGATGTACTGCCCCTCCCAGCCGAGACGCCGCAACGCCTCCAGCGTGCGGACCTGCGTGACCCAGGGCGCCCAGGAGAACACCCAGTTCGCGCCGCCGTCCTTCAGCTTGGTGGCGAACGGCGTGTAATCGGGCGTCGGCGGCGGAATGACCTCAAGGCCGATCACCTTCATGTCGAGCGAAGGCGCGAGCTTCTCCGCGAACTCGATCTCGCCGCGCGACAGGGGGATTGCCATGGCGGCGAGCCCGAGCTGTACCGGCGATTTCGCCGTCTCCTTGACGAACGCGAGCGCCGCCCGGCTGTCGTAGGTCGCGGCATAGGCCGTCGTGCAGAACTGCAACGGGTCCGCCGGCGGATAGACTTCCTTCGGACAGACACCGCTCGCGAAGAGAAGCGGCACGCCGGCGCGCTTCGTCTCCGCCACGACCGGGCCATAGGTCGAGGACAGGCTCGCATTGATGATCAGGATCGCATTGTCCTGCGTGAGTAGTCGCTTGACGTTCGCGGTCGCCCTCGAGGGTTCGGCGGAATCGTCCTGAATCACCAGATTGATCTTCTTGCCGTTGACGCCGCCCCTGGCGTTGACGCCGTCGATGTAGATGCGCAGGGCCTCGACCGCCGGCGCATAGGTGCTCGCGGGCGGCCCGGTAAGCGCGGCGGTGATACCGACCACGTAGGCATCCTGCGCAGCCGCGGGCCATGCCATCGAGGCGGCAAGGGCTGCGGCGGCAACCGCTGTCTTTCTCATGACTATCCTCCCTTTTTCTGAAGCCGATACTTTCTTTGATGGATTTGATCAGGCGCGCAGCGCGCCGCGCACCTCCTCGCCGACGAGCCGCTCCTCGCGGTCGTCGTACATGGATTCCACGAGGTCCTTGAAACGCTCGTACATCAGGTTGCGCTTGACCTTGCGGGTTGGCGTCACCGGCTCGCCTTCTTCCTCGGGGTCGAGCACCTTCGGCAGGATGCGAAAATCCTTGACCTGCTCGACGCGGGCGAGATCGGCGTTGGCCTTGTCGATTTCGGTCCTGATCAGGCGTTCGACTTCCCGGTTCTGCGCGAGGCTGGTGAAGCCGGAGTAGGCCACGTCGCGGCTGCGCGCCCAGTCGGCCACCGTGTCGAAATCGATCTCGATCAAGGCAGTGAGATACTTGCGACCGTGACCGAAGACGACAACCTCACTGACATAAGGGCTCGCGCGCAGCGCGTTCTCGACATAGGCGGGCGAGATCGTCTTGCCGCCAGCCGTCACGAGGAAATCGCGTGCGCGATCGACGAGCCGCAACGCGCCCTCGCGCCACTCGCCGACATCGCCGGTGCGAAGCCAGCCGTTGGCAAAGATATTGGCGGTGGATTGCGAGTCGTTCCAGTACCCTTCGAAAAGATCGGCGCTGCGGACAAGGATTTCGCCCTCGTCACCAAGCTGCACCTCCCAGCCGTCCACCACGGTGCCGACGTCGCCCGGCCGCGGATACGGGCCGCGCTGACCGGAGATGATGCCGCCCGCCGTCTCCGTCTGCCCGTACATCTCGCAGACATTGACGCCGTACATATGCCAGAGCGCCATGGTCTCGGCCGGCAAGGGCGCGCCGCCGGAGACGACAAGCTCCAACTGATCGAAGCCGAGCTTGTTCAGGATCGGGCGGAAGACGGCCGTATGCAGGGCGCGGTAGAGCGCTTCCTGCGGCGCGAAGACCGCGCCGTTCCAGCGCCGACGCGCGTGCTCGCGGGCGAAGCGCATGGCGAGTTGATAGCTGCCCCGCTTGAGCGAGGAAGAGTTCAGAATCCCGACAAGTACTTGTGACGCGAATTTCTGCAAATAGCGGGGAACCGTAAAGAGGACCGTCGGCGCCACCTCGAACAACGTGGTGGTGAAGTCCTCAATGTCCTCGCCAAAGTGCGGGACCAGTCGCGAAATCAGTGGCAAGGTCACCGCAACATCGCGGCCGAGCACGTGGCAGAGCGGCAGATAGATGACCGTACGATGTTCCTTCTCAGCGAGCGTCGGATAGTGGGCGACCAGGTTATCGGTAGCGGCAAGATGCTTGCCGTGCGTGATCAGCGCGCCCTTGGGATTGCCGGTCGTGCCGGAGGTATAGACGATGAATGCAGGCGCTTCGGGCGTGAGCTTCTCGACTTCGCGCGCGAACCAATCGACATCGGCGGGACCAGCGGCTTCTAGCAATTCCTCGTAGCTTTGCAGCTTCTCGTGCGCGTAGTCGAACAGCGCCGAGTCGTCGATCACCACGATCGAGCGCAGCGCCGGCAGCCTGTCGGTGATCGGCAGGATCTTGTCGACGTACTCCTGGTCCTCGGCGATGAAGATCGAGGCGCCGCCGTCGCGCATCTGATATTCGAGCTCGGCGATCGATGCGGTGGGATAGATGCCGTACACGACGGCGCCGAGGGACTGGGCGGCAAGGTCGCAGATCAGCCATTCTTCGCAGGGGTCGCCCATGATGGCGACGCGTTCGCCGCTCTGAAGGCCGAGCTTGCGAAGGGCAGCCGCCGCGCGCGCGACGAGCGCTGCATAGTCGCGCCAAGTCCGCTCCCGATAGATGCCGAGATGCTTGGAGCGAAAGGCGACGGCGTCCGGCGACGTGCGCGCACGCGAGAACAGCAGGCCCGGCGCCGTGCTGCGGCGCAGCTCCTCTCTCGTGAGAACCCGGGTTGTTTGACCCATTGCCGGCCCTCGTTTCGCGCTTCCTCGATCGGCAGTATAGCGCACCCGGATAAAAATTCTATAAGTCTATAAAAAATCGGCCGAGACCGGATGGCGGCGTTTCTACCGGCGCCTGCTCCCCTTGCGACGGACGCCTTCAAGCACGAACGCCGCGAACTCTTCGGTGATGCGATCGAGGTTCGCGCCGCGTTCCTTTTCCTGCCAAGCGGGCACGGCGTTCAGCATGCCGAGGATCGCCAAAGCGGTGAACCGCGGATCGAGGTCAGCGCGAAATTCACCTGAGTCCCGGCCGGAGCTGAGCACATCCTCGAAGATGCGCTCGACGGCACGCGAATGCCGGCCGATGCGGTGCCTGCTCTCCGCCGACAAATGCTTGCGTTCGTTGAGAAACACCTTCACGTAGTCGAGCCGGTCGCGCAGCGGGTTGAGATGCGAGGCAACGAGCCCGCGCAGCTTGTCGGATGCGGTCCCCTCTCCTTCGGTAATGCGGATCGCGGCCTCGACGAAGCCCTCGACGCCGCGCGCGCAGACCATCTCGAGCGCGACTTCCTTCGACGGGAAATAATAATAGAGGCTCGCCTGCCGCACGCCGAGCACGTCCGCGATGTCCTGCGTCGAGGCGCCGTGAAACCCGCGCCGCGCGAACACCTGCGCGGCGGCATCGATGATTTCCGCGGTCCGCCGCCTTCGGTTCTTTCCGTCCGCGACAGGCGTCCGTTTTCCCTTACGATTCTTTTTCATCGGTCTTCCATCGGCCGCGATTGCATTCGTGGCAGGAGCGCGCTAGGTTGTCTATAGACCTATAGAATTCAACAACGGTCGGGAGCCAGGGAAACACCAGCCGCCATCCCCGCCTTCCGTGCCGATCATATCGGCAGTTTGTCCGGACGGGGAGCGCCGGGACCGCGAACAAGCCGACCATCAGGGTGACGCCAATGAATGCACAGCAACAGCCGCGATCGCTTCAGGCGCTCATGGATTCAGTGCCGAACATCGTCGATCATCTGTACGGCAATCGCCCGAAGACCGCGCTGAACGTCTTCACGGTGATGATGCCGGCCGAGGTCGTGCGGCCTGAATTCACCACTTGGCGCGACGAACAGCGTTCGTGGCGGGAAAGCATCGCCCTGCACGACCAGAGCTATCACATGCACAATCTGCATGTGCGCGGCCCCGACGCCCTGAAAATGCTCGAACGGCTGGCCGTCAACACCTTCAAGAATTTCGAGCCCGGCCGCGCCAAGCAATTCCTCGCCTGCTCCCCCGAAGGCTACGTGATCGGCGACGCCATTCTCTACTATCTGGCAGAAGGGCATCTGCTGCTCGTCGGAAATCCGTCGACCACCGACTGGGTGCAGTTCAATGGGGAGACCGGCGGCTATAACGTCACCGTCGAGCTCGATCCGATGTGGGTCCTGAACAAGGCGCGTCGGCGCAGCTTCTATCGCTATCAAGTGGAGGGGCCCAACGCCTACAAGCTGCTGGAGAAGCTGCACGGCGCCGCCCTGCCCGAGATCAAGTTCTTCCGCTCGGGCGAGCTCCATATCGCCGGCTGCAAGGTGCAGGCGATGCGGCACAGCATGGGCGGCGTGCCCGGCCTCGAGCTGTCGGGTCCGTGGGACGATCGCGACAAAGTGAAGGGCGCGCTGGTCGAGGCCGGCCGCGAGTTCGGCCTGCGCCAGATCGGCTCCCTCGCTTATTTCAGCACGGTGATCGAGTCGGGCTGGTGGGCGGTGCCGTTCTCCGCGATCTACACCAGCCCGGAGCTGCGGAAATATCGCGAATGGCTGACGACGAACAGCGCGGCCGTGCGCATGTCGCTGGGCGGCAGCTTTTATTCGCCGAACCCCGAGGATTATTATTCGACGCCCTGGGATATCGGCCACGGACACCTCATCAAGTTCGATCACAACTTCATCGGCCGCGCCGCGCTCGAACGCATGGCGAGCGAGCCGCACCGCAAGAAGGTTACGCTCCTGTGGAACGCCGACGACGTCTTAGATGTCTTCCGGCGCGCGCTGGGCGATGGGCCAACGGCGATGCACATCGATTTGCCGCTCTCCGCGACTGCGCGCCTGCACTACGACAAGGTGCTGTCAAAGGACGGCAACCACATCGGCCTCGCCCACTATCCCGGCTACACGGCGAACGAGCGGGCGATGATGTCGCTCGGCAGCCTCGAAGAGGCGTATAGCGCGCCCGGCACTGAGGTGACACTGATTTGGGGCGAGGATGGCGGCGGAAAGCGGAGTGCGCCCTGGATCGAACCGCATGAACAGGTGAAGATCCGCGCCATTGTCGCGCCCTCGCCGATCAGTCAGGCGGCACAGGAATATCGAACCGTGCTGAAGGCGCGGCCCGAAGCAGCTCTTCATCCAGCATGATGAACGCGCAAATGGAGAAAATGAGCAAGCTGGCTAGCGTCGCATTGACGCCCTCCCGTTTCAACCGCGAGAAAACTTCGTAGGAATCGCGCGCGGCCTCGGCATGGCCGAGGCAGCGTCGAATTGAACTGGATTCCGGCATCGCGGCCTGTCGCCGATTGCAGAGCGGTTCGCCGAGTGCCTGCGCAACGTCGCGAGAAAGGAGCGGGTCGTCTAGTCCCGCTGCGCCGCTTCAACGGTGGATCGGAGATCCGCAACAAGCGCGCTGCAAATTAGCGGCGCTATGTTCTCTCAAAGAAGGCGGGAGCTCGGCAGCCTCAAGCCTTTCCTCCCTCTCCCGTGGAAGTAACAACATCCACCTGTGTGGGAGGGGCGTGCTGAGGGGCGGCCTGCGCTGTGAACGATCGTGGTGCCAGGGGCGGCATCCAATAGTGAAGGCAAGTAATTGATACGTAACGCGTCTCTCAATTGGATCGAGCCAATGTGCCAACACATGTGCCAACACGTTTTCCGCCTTAAAACTATCCTTGGTTCGGTTCCGTTGGCATAGCCCACTCGATCCGGCAACGCAGATTAACCGGCCGATCTGCCTCCCCCTCACGGCGATCATGCCTCGAATCACGGCACGCGGGAAGGAACGATTCGGGTCGTCGAAAACCGCTTAAAACGTCATGCCTGCACTGGGCCGCAGAGAACGGTGAATCGACCGCTTCCAGACGGCTGAAGCCTGCGTTTGAAACGTCAGACCTCGTTGAACTTCTGTCGCGACAAGCCGGGATTTCTGTTCATATTAATTTGCCATCGCCCGCACGAACGCGGGCCTGACCGCCGGAGTCACACCGGCCAACGATGGCGAGGCAATCTTGGAACAGCTTGCACTAACCGTCGCCGAGGCTTGCGCCGCGGCGAGGATCGGTCGAACCACACTCTACGAGGCGATCAAAAATGGCGATCTCGTAGCCGCGAAATACGGTCGGAAGACTCTCATTCGCGTCGACGATTTGCGCGGCTGGCTCGCAAGCCTCCCGACGATCAGCGCGACCCGTACGAACGACGCGACCAGCAACGCGACGACGCATGGGGCCACTCGTCGCTGCTAGGCGTGCCGGCCGATTGCTATTGGGTATTTCCAGGTACATCAAAGGCAGATCGCAAACGTGCGGCTGTTGGCTGGTCGCATATGATTCGAGCCTTGGAAAGCTCGACGAGTTGGCGATGCCAGTAGATCACCCTTCCGGAACATCACGTTTGACGAACAGCGCCATTGGCACGCTGGCGAGGTGGTGCTCGGAGCTGGACATCAAGAGGAGTCGATTGACCGTGTTGTCCTGGATACCGCCAGCGGGCGATAGACACGACACTCGCGCTTCCGAAACGTGAGCCCCAGACTTCTTTGCGACCTGTACCGTTGAGGCGTGGACACGCTTGAATTCAGCATTGAGGCTGGCTTCAAAATTGGGCTTTGCGCCCCTTATCGGAAACGTTGAAAGGTACCGGAAGGCCTTTCGCATGATGTCTGGATAGCCTCCAAATACCCGACGCCCGGCAAGTGCAACGATTTCCTGGACGTCGTACGGGAAGATAAAATCAGCTTGCTCCATGCTAGCTCGTAGCTGGGTCAGCGGCGGTACGCCCTGCGTGCCGCGTCCAGCGGCCGTCACCAGTTCGCGCCAGCGGAACACGCTGTCGGTGACGACGCATGAGCCGGTAGCCTGCGCGAGGTACATCGTGATCTCGAAGTTTGGCGCCATCTTAAACGGTGTGAGTTGTCCGCCGCCCTTCCCGCCCTCGAGCGATCCTTCTTGCAGCACTGCGAGTGGGTCTTGTTCGCGAAGCATATCGAAGCCATCCAAAAGGGCCTCAACAGCTTTTTCATCCAGTTCGGGAGAATCCCGCAGAACTTGGCGCCGCAGCGCGTCTCTTGGCAGCAGCAACATGCTCCGCTTGTGGTCGTCCTTCATCAGCTCTGCCAGGCCGGCTTCTTCCTTTGGATCGACTTTCATGCCCTGCGACCGAAACTTGGCCATTGCGAACATCTGATCGCGCAGGTGAAAATCGAAGTTGCAGGGATCAGGAAACAGGGTGACGAGCCCTTGCTCGACGAGCGGCATGATCGCGATAAACAAGACGACCGATTTGAGGAATTCCTGCCGATACGTCTTGGGATGTTCAAGCGGACTGAACTCCTTGTTGACGGTCCGTGGATGGATGAAGGGGTGCTCGATCAGCAATTCGTCGAAATAGAGTGATAGGCCGAGCGCGCAGTTCGAAATGACTGACGGGTGGAGAAGCCCGGTGTAAATCGCGCGCGCCGAACCATCGGGCTTTGGCAGCATCGCGAGCAAGTTTGTCTCGCGCGGCCATAAAGCGTCGTAAAGGCCGTACACGTCTTTGATCTTATCGTCGGTGATCTCGCGGCGAACGGTGACCCAATCGCGATCCTCCGCGAGGCCGAGAATTTTGGATATGCCTGTGAAGAGCATCAAGTTGCGCTCGCGGATACTGCGCTCCACCCACGTCGGGCGGAGGACAACCTTCTTGCGCTCGCAGCAAGCGCCGAACGCGCGGCCCGATCCGCAACCGCAGAGATCGCGGGCGTGAAGCGGCTTCAATGGAGGCTTCTTCTTTAGGAACTCGCGTTCCTTTTCGGTCCGACCAAAAGCGTCCTGATAATAGACTTCGCCGCTCTCGAAGCGGGCATACATCTCGCCGCCGAAGTGCCAAAGATCGTTCTCGGGCGGAAGAAAGGCACCACGCAGGTCGGACCAGGGTTCAACCGACAACGTCTCCGGGTGGAGCCACTCCTCCTTGCCGGCGGCAATATATCGCTTCGCGCGGGCCTTGAGCACGCGGTTGACCCGAATAACCTCCTCGCTCGTCAGCTTGCGCGTGCGAATAAAGGCATCGGTGCGTACCATCGAGTTGCGATAGTTTCCGGCAAAGGTCCGCTTCTCAAGTGGATTAGCCGAATGGTCTTGCGCGTACTCGAGGTTCGTGAGGATGAGGCAAAAATCCCGGTTCAGCGGGAAGATAGTTTGCGAGCCCTTTAACGCAATCGAGGGTTCATTCGGATAGCCGTTGCCTTTCGCGCCGGGTGGTACCGCATAGTTGTAGACCGTTACCGGGTGGTCGCTCACAATGAATTTGACCTCAGCGTCCTGCGCCGACACGATCTCTCGCACCCCCTCCGTCCAGATAGTGCAATGCATCATGCGGATGCCTTGCATCTCGAACATGAGATCGTTCTGCGTCAGGCGCGGGTATTGTGCGCTCAACCAATCGAGCCCTTTGGGCGTGCGGATTTTTTGGATGTCGAGATACTCGAAGAAGCTCGTAAAGTGACGGTGCCATTCACTGGCATCCTCGCCCACAAAGGCGCGGACGGCGTGCGCTCCGCGCGTATCGATGTCACCGAATAGCTTGCGCTCAATCTCGTCATTCACAGACGTGCCAAAGAAGGTCGAATACAGGTCTCGTTGGCAGAACGCCCGCGACGTTGGCGAAGAGAATTTCGATCTCTCGGTGACAACACGACCATCCGACAGCGCGTGCTGGGGCGGGCTCAGGTCGAGATACGAATAGGTGTTCCGACCCGGCTCAAGGAACCCTTCCTGATACCATTGAGGTACGTAGTGATTGTTACGCGTCTTCGTCATTTCTCAAGCGTGCTGCTGGTCGCTATTTCCTGTGCAGACGATCTTCGAACTCAGTTCTCTCAGCGGCTCAACTCCCGCCAAACCGGCGTGATCTTACGGCGGATCGTGCTCTCATCCGGCGCGTGCTCGAGATTGCGAGCCTCGAACCACGCCAGCATCTCGCGAACGAGCTCCGCCTGGGTCCTCGGAACGCCGTGCTCGTGAATGCGTCGGGTAAGCGCAGCATAGAATGCATCCCAATCGTGGCGCGGCGGAACACCGGGGCCGCCGCGGCGGCGTGCCGTGATCGCGGCGCCATTTTCCGGCACATGCAAGCCATTGAAGAATCCGTATTGTCGTTCGAAGCGCTCGACCTCGCTGCGCCTCACCAGCACGTCCGCGCCGGTGATGATGACACCTTCGGCCGGCTCGGCGATCCAGCGGAATTCGTTGTCGCCGGCCTTCACCCGGCGAATTGCGACGGTAGGACTCGGCGCGCCGTCCCGCCGAAACAGCGGCAAGAGGTGCGGCGCCTCGACATCGGCAAGGCCCGACAGCGTTTCCGACGGCGCGGTCTTCACCGGCGGAAGAGCAATCGAGAGAGCAAGCAACCCGTCGGTTGACCATCCGATTACGTCGAACGGCGTCGCCGACCAACGGACGGCCACTTCGGTGAGCGAATAGAACGATCGCGGCGGAAGAGACATCTCCGGTATTCCCCCTAGCACCTCATCGATGCCCCTGCTGCCGGAGGCGCCGATACGCCTGCACGACCTGCTTGAGATCGTCGCGCATGTCGGGCGGCAGGCGTCCCGCCTCGACAAAGAGATCGTCCAGCCGAACGCCTAGAATCGCCGCCGCGCGCTCGACTAGCTCGTCACGCGGCGGATTCTCCTGCTCGCGTTCCACACGCGACCAGTAGGCCGGCGAAACGCCGAGGCGTTCGGCGAAGTCGTTGAGCCCGATGCCCTCCCGGGTTCGCTTGTCTCTGACGGTGAGCCCGAATCCCATGACACCCTCCTTCAGCAAACCAGGCCGTATTTGCGGAAGCGCACGCCGATGAAGGATTCGGAGACGCCGAATTCTTCCGCGAGCGCGCCAGCGATCGCATCGATTGCCGACCAACCCACTTCGTCCGCCGCGATGCAGGGCGTCGGGATCTCATCGATGACGTTCCATCGGATGGCGGCGCCGAACGCGGCGGCCTCACGGGCGAATGATCGCGCCAGCTGCCGCTTTGGCGTGAGGAACGCGCCCATGAATTCGTCGGCCCGCCATTCCCGCCAATCGATCGGCGCGTCGCTGGCGCGGCCTTCCACTCGGCTACGGAACGCGCGCGCCGTCCCAGTGGTCATGGCGGCAGGCATGTCGAACACCGCGTGCCCGAGCTCATGGGCGGCTGTCGATCGCAACAGCTCCGGATGATCGCGAAGCAATTCGGCATTCAAGCTGATCATGACCGTGCCGGGTTCTTCGGGATCATGCTCGCAGACGCCCAGCACGCGCTTGCGTTCATGATCGTGGACCGGGTGCTCGATATCCCACGCGATCTTGAGCGTCCGCCCGTTCACGCGAAGCTGGCTCGTCCGGCGGATCAGGTGCGACACGTCAAGCGGTCCGGCGACCACGCCAAGGAGCCGCCGGCGAAGCTCCGCGCCAACCAACCGCACTGTCTTCGCCGCCAGGCGCCTCGGCTCCCCCGAGGCGAAGCAGGGATACCCAACCGCAGTCGCCATTTGCGCCCTCCCGTCCTTCGTTGACTATTCAGTTAACAGCAATGTTCCTTTTATGTTCTTCCTGTAAAGGAGTCGAGTCCTTTTTCGCCGGTTTCCGCCGGATTCGCAGCTGAGGCGGCAAGCTACGCCTCTCCCGGCCAGCCCATCTCGCTGATTCCATTGCAATTTCCCGCGCTTGACCGGCCTTTCCGCCGGTTTCCGCCTCACTCGGCCTCAGCCTGCCGGCACCTTTCGTGATGCCATTCGCCTTGCATCGGACATCGCATCGCGAAGGGCGGATTTCATGGAAGGTCAACAACAAGAGGCTGGAGGAGGTGGCGTCTCCCTCCTCGACGGCTGGCTCAGCCGGGTGCAGGTGGCGCAAGAGATCGGCGTCTCGGTCGATACGCTCGCGCGCTGGGAAACGCGGCGGATCGGGCCACCCTGCATCCGCATCGGCCGGAAGGTCCTGTATCGGACCGATGCGTTTCGCGAGTGGTTGATCTCGCGCGAACGTGGTCCCGTTTCCTCGAAGGGCGTGCGCCCAGGCGGTGAGCGATGATCGCTCCGCTTCTCGTTGCGCGCCGCCTCGAAGCCCGCGCGCTGGTCGCCAACGCGGTGCGCCTCGCCTTCTTTGAACGCTACGGCGAGCCGCCGAACCCCGGCGATCCACTCTGGGAGCTCGACCCACTGGAGCGTCTCTGTCTGGTCGGCGACATCGAACTGAAGCTCGGCGTTGCCTTCCGCGACGAGGACATCGAGTTTCTCGAAACGCCAGACGATCTCATTGAACGCGGCGTCGCCATCCTGGTCGGAGGCGAGCGATGAACGCGCGCGCTTTCGAACAGCACGGCGTCGGCCACCTGTCGGCATCATCGCTGAACCTCTGGGCCGCCCAGCCCGCCTTGTGGATCATGGAACGCCTGCTCGGCCGGCGGGCGCCGATGGGCATTCCGGCGGCTCGCGGCAAGGCGGTCGAGCACGGGGTGCACATCGGCCTGATCGATCCGGCGAAGCCGATCGACGAGTGTGCGGCCGAAGCAGAGCGGGAGTTCAATCGGCTCACCGCACTCGCCGGCGACCCGCGTCGCGACGAGGAGCGACCAAAGATCGGAGGCTATGTCCGCGGCGCGCTCGCGGAGCTGCGGCAGTACGGGGTGCCCGACGCCTATCAGCACCGCGTCGAGGTCCGGCTTGATGACGTTCCGGTGCCGATCATCGGCTTCATTGATTGGCGGTTCTCGGAGCACGGGCTCATCGTCGATCTCAAGACGACGGAGCGCTTCCCCGGTGAGATCGGTGATCCGCACGGCCGCCAGGGCGCGGTCTATGCGTCGGCGCACGGGAATTTCGGAATGCGCTTCGCTTATGCAAAGCCCGCGCCGGGCAAGAAGGAGCCGCAGCAAGTCCGAGTCTATGAGATGTCCGGCGACGATGTGCGCCGACATCTTTCGGCGCTCCGCCTGATCGCCCTCTCGCTCGGCCGCTTCCTCGCGCTCTCGAACGACCCCCGCGAACTCGCCGGGCTGATCGTCCCCGACTTCGAAAGCTTCTGGTGGTCCGAGCCGACTGCGCGAGCGGCCGGGCGGGAAGTGTTCGGCTTCTGAAGATCACAACTCGAAAGGAGAAAGACCATGCCTCTGCAGATCGGCGGCTCCGGAACGGTGAAGCCATACGTCAAGTACAATGCCAAGGCAGACAAGTGGTTCGTGCGCTCGCCGGAAGGCGGCGACATGGAAATCGCGCGTCCGATGTTCCTGCTCGATCTCAAGAACATCCGTACCGGCTGGCTTCGCTTCCGCGAGGGTCAGGCGCCCGAGCGGGTGATCGATCCGTCGCTCGATCGGGTTGCGCCGTCGCCCGGCGAGGACTTCAAGCGCGGCTTCGTGGTGAGCGCATTCTCGCAGAAGTTCTTCGGCGGCGCGGTCGAGTTCTCCTCCGCATCGATTCATCTCTCGAACGCGGTCCGCGATCTCTACGCCGCGTTCGAGGAGCAGTCCGGCCAGCCCGAGAACCGCGGCAAGGTTCCGGTTGTCGCATGCACCGGCGCCGATCCGATGAAGGACAAGTACGGCACCAACTATCGGCCACGCCTTGAGCTTGTGAAGTGGGCCGATCGTCCAGCCGAGCTTCCCGACGCCTCGCCCGTCGATGACACGGACGTGTGGAAGGGCGGCGCGCCCGTGCAGGCCGCCGCGGGCGCAACACACGTGCCTCCGCCCGCCGCCAAGGGACCGGCACGCGATCCAGCGCTTGAAACGGAATTCTGATCTCCGTCCACGCCCGCCGTCCCGACAGACTCGATTGCCGAAATGCGCGCCGCCGTGACACCCATCCTCGTGCCCGACTCCGAAGCCATGCAAAGGCAGCTCGAGCACGTGTTCCATGGCGATCTCGACGGCGCGCATGACGGCTTGATCGAGCTTGCCTGGAATGATCCGAAGACCGGAGCGCTGTCGGCGGCCGAGCTCTTCGGGACCGACCGGATCGATGATCTCGTCGATCGCGCGGTCGCGCTCAATCGGACTCCCGGCGTGAATGTCTATGTCGGGGCGGCTCTGCGCCATCCGCAGGCGGCGCCGAACCGGCGCGCTTCGGATGCCGATTTCCTGGCCGCGAGCTGCGTCTGGGCGGACGTGGACACCGATGTCGTCGCGCCGGCAATCGCCGCTTGCAAGCGGCGCGGCGTGCCGCCGACGATGACCGTCGTCACCGGGCGCCATCCGCATCTGCGAGCGCAGATGTGGTGGCGGCTGAACGTTCCTTGCCGCGACGCCGCCCAGCTACGGCGGCTGTGCGCCACGGTAGCGTCCGCCATCGGCGGTGATCCGACGGTGCTCAATCCGAGCCGCGTTCTGCGGCTCGGCGGATCGGTCGCGTGGCCGACAAAAGATGGCCGCGTCCTCGAACGCACCGAGGTTCACGTTCCGCGCGACGGAAGGCCGCTCGAATACTTTCTCGAACAGGTCGCGCGCGCCTTCGCGCCGGAGCCTGGCCCGCTGATTCCGGGTTCGCACGAGCCGCAGCCGGGACCGCCGGCCGCGCCGACGCCTCGCCCTGAAGGCGGCCTCGCCATCGGTAGTCTTTCGGTCGAGGCCGCGGTTGCGGCGGTGCGGCGTGGCCACCACTGGCACGATCACGTGGTGCGCCTTGTCGCTCACTGGGTCGCTCGCGGATGGTCGGACGCCGAGATCCTGGCCACGGCCGAAGGCCTCACGCTTCCCGGCTGGACGCATGATGACACGCGCCGCGATCTCGCGCGCATGATTGCCGGCGCACGGCGCAAATGGAGTATCCCGAACCCGGTTCACGAAGTCGGTGAGGAGAGCCCGCCGCCGCCGATCGAGCCCGGATGGGTGGTGAAGCTCGATGCCGCGATGATCCCGCGCCGGCGCTGGCTGCTCGGGCGATCATTGCTCCGCGGACATCTGACCGTGGAAGTGGCGCCGCCTGGCGCCGGCAAATCGACGCTTTCGATCGAGCAGGCGGTTGCAGTCGCGACGGGGCGTGAGATCACGGGCCAGACGGTACACGAGACTGCTAAGGCATGGGTCTGGAACAACGAGGATGACAGCGACGAGCTGCGCAGGCGCCTTGCCGCCGTGCTTCAGCACTGGTCGATCCCGATCGAGGAAGTTCGCAGCCGGATCGCGCTCAACTCCGGTGCCGATCGCGCGCTCATGGTGGCGCGCGCAGGCAAGGACGGCTCGGCTCTGCGCACACCGGATGTCGATGCCCTGGTCGAACGCATCCGGGCCGATGCCGTAGGCTTGTTGATCGTCGATCCGTTCGCAGAGGTGCACGCGGTCGAGGAGAACGATAATGCGCGGGTCCGCGAGGTTGCCGCGCTCTTCCGGGAAGTGGCGCGCCGTGGCGATTGCGCTGTCCTCCTGATCCATCACACATCGAAGCCGGCCGCGGCGTCATCGGACGCCTTCGCTGGCAACCAGAACGCGGCGCGCGGCGCGTCCTCGCTCACCGGCGTAGCGCGCATCGTGCAGACGCTCTTCGCAATGTCCTCGCGCGACGCCGAGAAGCTCGGCGTCATCGAGCATGAGCGCCGGCTCTGGGTCCGGCTAGACGACGCCAAGGCCAACCTCTCGCTGATCGATGGCGAAGCATCCTGGTTCAAGCGCATCGGCGTCGTCATCGCCAACGGCGACGAGGTGGGCGTGCTCGTTGCGGGCAATCCTGGTCCGCCGGAAAGCGGCGTCTCCGACGAGCAAACCGAAGAGGCCGTCATCGCCGAGATCGATCGCGCGTGGCGCGTAAAGGAGCCCTATGGCACGCATCCCCTGTGCGGCGAGCGCTACTATCCCCGCTCGCTCCATCGCCGCCTCGGGCGCCCCGCTGCCGCGGTCAGTGCCGCCGTCGAACGGCTGATGGCGCGCGGCGCGATCGAGGACGCCGTGTTCGATTCCCGGAACAGCAAGAAGGGGCTGCGCCCCGTGCCGCTTGAAGAGCGGAAGCGGTCGAGCCGCCTCGATTCGTCGGAAGGAGCCGCGTGATGCTGCGCCTTGGATGGCCTGCGGAAGTCCTGCGGGGGTTGCTCCCTAAGCCCTTGAAAACATTGGGCGGCGGGAGTTCTGCGGAAATGCGGAAGTCGCTTCCGTTGTCCTTGATTTCGCTCACATTTTTCGCGGCGGCGGAGGTCCCCCCTAATACCCCCCTACGCGCATTCGCGCGCGTGAGGGCCGCGCGCATGCGCGTTAAGGCGTTCGCCCGATGAGCGCCGATCGTTTCGCACGGGCGGCGGTCGATCGGCTCGACGACATCGCGCACGCCATGGAGTGCAAGTGGGGTGTCGATCGCCTTCCGAAGCTCGTCGAGACCACACTCGCGGGGCGCTTTGCCGCGCAGGCCGAGAAGCTCAACGCGGCGCTTCACTCGGATCGTCCCGACGCGATCGCAGCGCAGGCCGCCGCGATGGAGCGCGCATGGAAGGCGCTCGACGCTGCGGCGATCGCCGCCGGCCATCAGCCGCTCGCGCCGATGATCTGGGAAACGGTGATCCCCTCGACCGGCGAGATCATCGCGATCGTGCGAACGGCGGAAGAAGCTTCCGCTGTTGCGCGAGATCGAAACGGCGCGGTCTACACGCTCGCCGAGGTGGCCGTTGCGATCGATGCATTCGGCGATCAGGTCCGCGCGGTGAAGGCGAGATTCCCCGGCGCAAGTGTCACCGCGGTTCGTCCCTCCTCGCTCCCGATCGGTTCTCGCGAAGCATCGAGCCGCAGCCGAAAACGTCGATCGCAGAGCGTGACGAGCTTCTTCGCGCCGCTTCCCGACCCCTCGTCGTCAAAGCCGCCCATCGATTGGGAGCGCGGCGACGAGATCCCATTCTGACAAATCCGGAGAATGTCGATGTTCGCAGCCGCTCTCGCCGAATCCACGCCACCGCCCGCAACACGCATCGCCGCGCTGCCGCCGCGCGCGATCCTTGCTCTCGATCTCGGCTCTCGCTGCGGGTGGGCCATCCTTCCACGCTCCGGACGGATTGCGTCTGGCGTGACCGAGTTCAGGCCCGGTCGCTTCCAAGGCGCCGGCATGGCGTTCCTCCGCTTCGAGCGGTTTCTCGGCGATGCCGCTGATGCTTCGGGGCCATTTGGCGTCGTAGTCTTCGAGGAGGTGCGGGCGCATGCCGGCACGCTCGCCGCGCAGGTCTACGGCGGGTTCCTCGCGCATCTCACCGCTTGGTGCGAACGGCATGCGATCCCCTACCTCGGCGTACCGGTCGCGACGATCAAACGCCACGCCACCGGCAAGGGCAATGCGTCGAAGGACGAGGTGATCAAGGCCGTTCGCGCCCGCGGTTACTCGCCTTCCGACGACAACGAGGCCGACGCCCTGGCGCTCCTCGACTGGGCGATCGCCAACCGCATCGGAGGCAATCCGTGAATTCCTCTGCGCTGCTTCGGCGCGCCGACGCGATTATCCACGATCGACGCGACAGCTACGGCGATCCCGCTAATTTCTTCGAGGCCGTGGCGAAGCGCTGGTCACTCGCCCTCGGCATGCCGATCACGCCGCGCCGGGTCGTCCTCTGCCTGCTCGAGCTGAAGCTGCAACGCCTCGTCCGCGATCCGCAACACGCCGACAGCATTGCAGAGGTCGCTGGTTACGCTGCCATCCTATCGGAGCTCGAACGATGACACCAACCGAAGTGGAAACCCGATTCGAGGAGGCAGCGGCTACGCTACGCCGGCTCCCAGGGGTCCGTGTGCCCGGTTATTTCAGCACATGGCCGCCGATCATTCGGAGCATTCACGAAGCGTTCGGATGGGAACCGGCACGCTTTGCCCGCATCCCGCCGACTGCCGCGGCGATCTCGCGGATGGAAGAGACGTTCACTTGGCTCACGTGGCTTGAGCCAGACGACGCACGCATCGTGTGGCTCAGGGCGGAAGGGGTGCGGTGGAAGCCGATCTGCTGGCGCATCGGGATATCGCGTGCAACCGCATGGAGACGTTGGGCGGCCTCGCTGATCATGATTTCGAACAGGCTTTCCGCGCCGCCAACGCGCGCAAAGGGCAAGGGCAATACGAAGAGCATCACCGCAATCAGCCGCAAAGAACGTCGCGACGACGCTGCATGAAGGTGTTCGATACTGCACAGCACGTTGAACTTTGGGCGCGACACTTGAAACGGAATTCGGCATCATTTTTGGCATCATCGCGGGACGCGCGCCCGCAATGCCCCGGCCTATAGGTTCTTCCCGGCGGCGAGCGAATGCGGGCGGCAAAGGCCCGATCGAAATCTAGCGGCAGAACGGAATTCCGGTTGCGCACCTTGGGTGCGCACCTTCGGGTGCGCGGGTGCGCATCGCCGCGTCGAAGCTTGGAGACATCGCTTGCAAATCGAGACGCGGCCGATCGAGCGGCTGATCCCCTATGTCCGCAACGCGCGGACGCACTCGGAGGATCAGATCGCGCAGATCGCCGCCTCGATCGCTGAGTTCGGCTTCGTCAACCCGGTTCTCATCGGCGCCGACGACGTGATCGTGGCGGGCCACGGCCGCGTGCTCGCCGCGAAGCTGCTCGGCCTCACCGAGGTCCCGGTGATCGTGCTCAACCATCTGAGCGAAGCGCAGCGCCGGGCACTCATCATTGCAGACAACAAGATTGCTGAGAACGCCGGTTGGGACGAAGCGATGCTGCGTACCGAGCTGGCGGCACTGCGCGAGGAGGAATTCGATCTCGACGTGCTCGGCTTCAGCGACGCCGATCTTCTTCGCATCCTCGATTCGATTGACGGCTCGGCTTCGCTGGGGGGCGAGGACGCCGGCGGCTCCGGTAATCCTCCCGCCGGATCGCTGGTGTCCGAACCGTCCCCCACTCTGGCGGAGCGCTTCGGGATTCCGCCATTCAGCGTGCTCGATGCGCGCAAGGGCTGGTGGCAGGAGCGCAAGCGCGCCTGGATCGACCTTGGCATTCGTTCTGAGCTCGGTCGCGGCGCCGCGCCTGGCGGAAGCCCGCGCCCGCTCGATCGGGCGCGCATGGCAAAAGCATCTCCGGGTGGCTCACCTTTGCCCGCAGCCAACTACTCGAAATCGAAGGCGCGGGGCGACGGCCGCGGCCGGCAGCTGGCATGACAAATCTTACCTTCGTCAAAGGCGACCGCGAGGAAGACGATCTCGATCCGGTGTCGCAGGCGATCCTCGAAGTCGGCTCGGGCACATCGATCTTCGATCCCGTCGTGTGCGAGATCGCCTATCGCTGGTTCTGCCCGCCGAGCGGTATCGTGCTCGATCCCTTCGCCGGCGGTTCGGTCCGCGGCATCGTGGCCTCGAAGCTGGGACGGCGGTATGTGGGCATCGAGCTTCGCCCCGAACAGGTGGCGGCGAATATCGCCCAGTTGCAGCTCGCGGACGGTCCCGAGCCTCAATGGCGGCAGGGCGATGCGCGCGAGATCGCGCGGCTTGCCGCCGACATCGAAGCCGACCTGATCTTCTCGTGCCCGCCTTATTGGAACCTCGAGCGCTATTCGGACGATCCGGCCGACTTGTCGAACATGGAGCGCGATGAATTTTTCGCTGCCTACAGCACGATCATTCGCGACACCCTCGCGCGGCTCCGTGATGATCGGTTTGCGGTCTGGATTGTCGGCGACGTGCGCGACAATGACGGCTGCTACGTGAACCTGCCCGGCCGCACGGTCGAGGCCTTCGAAGCCGCCGGCGCGCGGTTCTACAACGATGCCATCCTTGTTACGGCGGTCGGATCGCTGCCGGTGCGCGTCGGACGGCAATTCGAAGTCTCGCGCAAGCTCGGCCGCACGCATCAGAACGTGATGGTCTTCGTGAAGGGAGACCCGCGCAAGGCGACAGAGGCCTGCGGCGCAGTCGAGTTTGGCGAAATTGCACAAGGAGACGAGGCTTGAAGCAGGGTAGCGCATTGGCAGCGCGCGCGGCTCATACCCGCGAGGTAGCCGGTTCGATTCCGGCCCCTGCAACCATTCCGGCTCTGGCCGAGCATGACAACGTGCTGGTCGTTCGCGACGATCTCTATCCCGGCGGAACGAAGGCGCGGTTCGTCGGCGCCTTCTTCTCCGGCGTGGACGAGGCCGTCTACGCGAGCCCGGCGGAGGGCGGCGCGCAGACGGCGCTGGCAACGGTCGCGCGGCAGCTCGGCAAGCGGGCGACGATCTTCGTGGCGCATCGCATTCGTCCGCATCCGCGAACGCTTGAAGCAGCGCGCCTCGGCGCGAAGGTCGTCACCGTCCAGCCGGGCTACTTGTCGGTCGTTCAGGCCCGCGCTCGCGAATATTGCGAGCGAACCGGAGCGGCTCTCGTTCCTTTCGGCGTCGAAGCCGAGTTTGCGATCGACGCAATAGCGGAAACCGCTGCCTCGCTCGCCATCGAGCCGGATGAGGTCTGGTGTGCGGCCGGTTCGGGAGTACTCGCGCGAGGCCTTGCCCGCGCCTGGCCGGCGGCGCGGCGACACGTGGTCCAGATCGGACGAGCGTTGTCCCCGACCGATGTCGCCCGAGCCGCGATCCACGAGTACCCGCTCCCGTTCGGGCGCAAGGCGCGCAGCAAACCGCCGTTTCCGTCCGATCCGCACTACGACGCGAAGGCCTGGGAGCTATGCGCGGCCCGGAGGGGGCCGGGCCGCGTGGTGTTCTGGAACGTAGCTGGGCCAGCGATGCCCTAGGTCCCTGCGGGCCTCTCCCGAAGAATGACGTTTCTTTTGCGGTTCCGATCAACGATCAACCATCGCGCATGATCTGTATTTGGGTCTTGTAGAATTTCGATGTGGTGGTTGCCGGCCAGATCGAGCGACGCAACAAGCTCTTCCGCCGTGTCTTTCTGCTCGCAAAACACCCAATGGACTTTTCCGGCGCGCTCGAAGGAAATTTGGTACCGCATTGTTCGCGCTCCTGCGTTATGACCGCGCCTCAAGGGCGATGATGCAGAGATCGCGATAGCGGGCGATCGCCTTCGGGCTTGAGCTGATCGGGTTGATCTCGAAGGCGCGCAGGCCGTTCAGATCACCAGCCTTGGCGAGTTCGACGACGCTGGCGAGCTTGTTGCGAAACCGCTTGTGCGTCTCCGCGCTGAAGTCCGGCGGCTCGGGCAGCTTGCCTTCGCGGGCTTCGGCCTCGACCTGCGCGCGCTTGCCGAGCGGGCGCTTCGGCGTGGCGGCCTGTGGCTCATCGTTTGACCGCGGCTCACGCGACGGACCGGGCGTGAGCTTGGCATCACGGGCGTCAGCGCGCTTCGGCTGTTGCTTCAGCCGCCACGTGAAGCCGTCCTTCGCCTTCACGATTTCGATCTCATCGAGATCGTGGCCGGCGGCCTTGGCGGCGCGCTGGGCGTTAAACTTCTTCGCATAAGTCTTCATTGCAGGCTCCTTTGCTTGGGTTGAAACATCATCGGTGACGAGCGCGGACCGACCGTTGGCATCGACCGCGTAGATCAGCGCTCGCCTGCCGTTCCGGTGATTGGCGGCGAGGCGCTCGGCCTCGCGGCGGGCGTCGGCAAGCGTGTCGGCCGATGCTTTCGCGTAGCGGCCTTGCCCGAGGAAAAGCGCGAGCTCGAACCGGATCGCGTTCGCGATGATCGCGGCGTTCGCGGCGTCCGCGGGATGAAGCTTGCGAAGCATCGTGCCCTCCACATTGGTCTTGCCTGCGGTCAGTCAGGCTCGACCCGCGAAGGAGAGCAACTGCTAAGTCGCTGGAATCGTGAGCATATCGGGAGCGCTGGAGCAGCATGGGTCTCTCCCGCAGGGCCTACGCGCGCCATCGCGGCGTCGCCGACAACGCCGTTCGCAAGGCGATCGCCTCGGGACGGATCACGCTCGAACCCGACGGCACGATCGATCCCGAGAAGGCCGACCGCGATTGGGCCGCGCGCACCGATCCGGCGCAGCAGCGCGGCCGTCATGCGCCAGCGGTTGAGAAGCCGGCGCTGCAACCCAGGCAGGACAAGGCGGTCCCGCGCGCAGCCCTGGATGCCGTGCAGAAAACGCTCCGCGAGTCCGGAGAGAAATCGGAAGGCGACGTGACCTTCCTGCGCGCTCGCACCGCGAACGAGGTGATCAAGGCGCAGGAGCGCAGCGTCCGGCTCGCAAAGATCAAGGGCGAGCTCGTCGATCGGGCGCGCGCCGTCGCCACGGTCTTCGGCCTGGCGCGTCGCGAGCGCGACGCATGGGTGCAATGGCCCGCACGCGTCGCCGCGTTGATGGCGAACGAGCTCCGCGTCGATCCGCATCAGATGGAAACGGTTCTGGAAAAGCATGTCCGACGGCATCTCGCCGAGCTCTCGGACGTCCGGGTCGAACTCCGGTGAGGCCTATGACGGCGAGGCCGACATCACTCGCGCTTGGACGCGCGGCCTGGCGCCCGATCCGGCGCTGACGGTTTCCGAATGGGCAGATCGCCATCGCATCCTTTCCTCGCGCGCTTCCTCGGAGGCGGGCCGCTATCGGACCGATCGCACCCCATACATGCGCGCGATCATGGACGCGCTGTCGCCGTCGCATCCGGCGCGAAAGATCGTGTTCATGAAGGCGGCGCAGGTCGGCGCGACGGAAGCGGGCAACAACTGGATCGGCTACTGCATCCACCAAGCACCGGGACCATTTCTCGCCGTTCAGCCGACGACAGATCTCGCGAAGCGGCTATCGCAGCAGCGCATCGAGCCGCTGATCGAGGAAAGCCCGGAACTCCGCGGGATCGTCATGCCAGCGCGCATGCGAGACAGCGGCAACACGGTTCTCGCGAAACGCTTCGCCGGCGGGCAGCTCGTCCTTACCGGCGCGAACAGCGCAGTCGGCCTCCGGTCGATGCCGGCGCGCTGGCTCTTCCTCGACGAGGTGGACGCCTATCCCGGCGACGTGGACGGCGAAGGCGATCCGATCGCGCTCGCCGAAGCACGGACGCGAACCTTCGGGCATCGCCGGAAGATTTTCATCGTGAGCACGCCGACGGTCAAAGGCCTCTCCCGGATCGAACGGGAATACGAGGCGACCGACCAGCGGCGCTATTTCGTGCCGTGTCCCTATTGCCGGTTCATGCAGTGGCTCAAGTTCGAGCGCCTGCGCTGGGACAAGGGCCAGCCGGAGACGGCGGAATACATCTGCGAGAATTGCGAGCGCGGAATTCCCGAGCATCGCAAGACGGAAATGCTCGCGGCCGGCGAATGGCGGCCGACGGCGCAAGCCGACGATCCGCACGTGATCGGGTTCCACATTTCCGGGCTCTATTCGCCGGTCGGCTGGCTCTCGTGGGCGCAGATCGCGCGCGAATGGGAAGCGGCGCAGGGCAACGATGCGCTGCTCAAGACCGCGAAGAACACGCTGCTCGGCGAAACCTGGCAGGAGCGCGGCGAGGCGCCTGATTGGCGGCGGCTCTACGAGCGCGAGAAGGAGCATCCTCTCGGGACGATTCCCGAAGGCGCGCTGGTGCTGACGGCCGGCGCCGACGTTCAAACCGATCGTATCGAAGTCGATGTCTGGGCCTGGGGCCGGGGTCTCGAAAGCTGGCTGATCGATCACGTCGTTCTCGAGGGCGAGACCTCCGGCCAGGCGGTGTGGCGCGAGCTGACGAAGCTCCTGTCGCGAACCTGGCCGCACGAGAACGGCGCGGTCATGCAGATCGCGCGGCTTGCGATCGACTCGGGCGACGGCCGCACAACGTCGCAGGTCTATAGCTGGGTGCGCAGCTTCGGCACCGGCATTGCGGTTGCGGTCAAGGGCGTCGAAGGCTTCGATCGCAGCGCGCCGGTTGACGGGCCGTCCTTCGTCGATGTGACCGAAGCCGGCCGGAAATACCGGCGCGGGCTCCGGCTCTGGAAGGTCTGCGGTGCGGTCTTCAAGTCGGAGACGTACCGCTTCCTGCGCCTTCCCCGGCCGACGGCGGACGAACTGGCGGCGGGCGCCGTCTTTCCCGAAGGCTTCATCCACCTGCCGCACGGCGTCACCGCCGAATGGGTGAAGCAATTGACGGCCGAGCGGCTGACGGCGGTGCGGGACCGGCGCGGCTTCACGCGCATGGAGTGGCGGCAGATTCGCGAACGCAACGAGGCGCTCGATTGCCGCGTCTATGCGCGCGCGGCGGCGTGGCTCTTAGGCGTCGATCGGTGGTCCGACGAGAAGTGGAAATCGCTTGAGCGGCAGGTCCGGGAAGCGGCGAAGGCCCAGGAAGCACGGCCGGCGGGACAAATCCGGCCGGCCGCGCCCAAGGGCGAGAAGCGCCGTTCGGACTGGCTGGGCGGCCGCAACGGCGAAGGGTGGCTGAGATGAGCTGGACGCAGGCCGAGCTTGATGCGCTGCGCCGCGCCTATGCGCGCGGCACGCTGCGCGTGACCTATGACGGCAAAACGGTGGAATACGGATCGGAAGCCGATCTCAAGCGGCGGATCGAAACGATCGAAAGCGCCATTGCCGCGACGGAAGGCAAGCCGCGGCCGATCGCTGGCCATGCGGCCTTCGGCCGGGGCGATCGATGAAGACCGCCGCCATCGCATCGGCGGTCGCCCCGACGCTGCTCGATCGCGCCATCGCCCGGATCGCGCCGCGCGCCGGCGCGCGGCGCCTTGCGGCGCGGCTTGCCTTCGAGAACCTCTCGCGCCGTGCCTATGACGGCGCGGCCGGCGGGCGGCGGACGGACGGCTGGCGCACGCCGGGCACCTCGGCGGACACCGAAATCGCCGCGGCCGGCACGATCCTGCGGAACCGCATGCGGGATCTCGTGCGCAACAATCCGCACGCGGCGAAGGCGGTCGCCGCCTGGGT
>Ga0180222_1001042_pt1 | contig 32705 bp, 34 predicted proteins | sample eDN5th37CKraftOP_FD_151336 | JGI IMG/M metagenome (GOLD analysis project Ga0180222, IMG submission 151336) | Enriched Organic Plus compost microbial communities from Emeryville, California, USA - eDNA 5th pass 37_C Kraft OP (version 2) (version 2) ...
GGCCTTGGTCGGCGATTTTTTCAAGGAGGGTTGGGCCTTCATCTTCGTTCCTTCGTCACTACGACGAAGCCCCAACCCTCCTTAAATCACAACCTCAAATCTGTGCCATTGGTGCTGACGGCGGACACTCCTCCTCAAGGCAGTGGTTGAGGGTGCGGAGGGCGCCGTTCTGGACGCGCAGGGCTTCGACCTCGTCCTTTCGGAGCGTCACCAGCTCGTTCCCGTCCGCATCTACATCACCCGCGAACCAGTCGCTGGTATGGTTTTCGGCGATCCAGTTCGCCATGTCGGTGACGATTTCGGCGGGATCGTCTGCCGGCGACCAGCCCTTGAACGGGCCGTCGTCCCCGACCACCGATGCGATTCGCTCGATCAGAGAGCGCCCGACATTCGCCATGTCGTCGATCTCCTCGGCGGGCGAGGCATAACCCTGGATGTCCCAATTGTCGGACGCGTATGGAGGTCCCTCGGTCATTCGATGGTTCGGCCCGATCGCACCGCATCCGCTCGGATCATGGCAAACACCATCGTGGTTACAGTCCTCCCAGGCTGTGCAGGAGGAGGTGGGGAAGGCGCTCATGCTGCGTCTCCATTCAGGCGGGAGGGGGAGGCGCAAACCGGTGCTCCCCGGTTCAGTCTGAACCGATGACCCGGACAAAGGGGGAACGACTCGGCCCCAGCCGGGAAACGAGCATTCGGAAAACCCACGAAAATCCGCCACGCTTCCGCCGCGGCTCTGGTTTGTGGTACCGGAGGTTGCGGGTTCAATCCCCGTCGATCGCCCCACCATTTCCTTCCCGCGGTGCGTCTTCCCGAGGAAGTCGGAACGAGGGAAGCTGGCATGCGCGGCGATCTACGCCGTCGGCGGGCCCAGACCTGCCCGTTCCCTGTGCAGCTTGTGCTCGCGATAGATGGTGAAGATGCCGCCGGCCGCGATCAGTCCGGCGCCGAGCAGCGTGTGCGCGTCGGGAACGGCCGACCAGAAGAGGAAGCCTAGCCCCGTCGCGCCGGCCAGCTGGAGGTAGTCGAACGGCGCCAGCACCGCGATCGGCGCGAATCGCAGCGAGGCCGTCATCATCATCTGTCCCGCCGCGCCGGTGATGCCGATGATCGCGAAGATCAGCCACATGCCGGCGGGATGGAGCCGGGCGGTGAGCAGCAGCGGGATCAGCAGCGCCGCCAGGGACAGCAGGCTGAACCAGAAGACGATCGCGGTCGCCGTCTCGGTGGCGGCGATCTGCCGCACGGTTATCGTGACCGAGGCGACGCCGAGCGCGCCGGCGAGCGCCACCGCGACGGCGAGGGGCGGCAGCGCGTTGCGTCCGGGCTCGACCAGCACCACCCGCCCGCCAGCCCCAGCAGCAAGGCGAACCAGCGATGCGGGCCGACATGCTCGCGCAGCAGCACCGCCGAGAGGAAGGTCGCGATCAGCGGTGCCATGAAGCCGATCGCCGTCGCATCCGCGAGCGGCAGCATCGCCAGCGCCTGGACGTTGATCATCAGCGAGGTGAGGCCGATCGCCGTCCGCGTGACATGGATCATCGGCCTTCTGGTCCGCACCACGCGGAGCCCCGGCACGGCGATGATATAGGCGAGGAGAAACGGCATGCCGAAGAGGTTGCGGTAGAAGACGACCTCGACATTGCTCGCGCCGCGTCCGCTCGCGAGCTTCATGAGCGCGAACATCACCGAGAAGGCCGCGACCGAGCCGATGCGCAGTGCGATGCCGCGCAGCCGGTGCTCGGCGGGGCGGGTGGACGGGAGGGCGGCGCTGGCCATGGCCGTTCCTTGGGGCCAAGCACGGTGCGGTGGCAAGCAGCGCGGCGCTTCCCCACCGCGGGAAGCTGCTCTAAAGGGCGGAAAGCACCATGCACATTTTTGCCAATCCCGCCCGTTTTCTCGGTATCGCACGGCCTTTGACGCCCTGGCTCGGCTGGGGCGGCGCGCTGCTCGTCGCCGTCGCCGCGGTCTCCGGCCTGCTGCTGACGCCGCCCGATTATCTTCAGGGCGAGAGCGTGCGCATCATGTACGTCCATGTGCCTTCCGCGTGGCTGGGCATGGCGGGCTGGACCGGGATCGCGGTGGCCAGCCTGTTCCAGCTCGTCTGGCGGCATCCGCTGGCCGGGGTCGCCGCGCGCGCGATCGCCGTGCCCGGCGCGGTCTTCTCCGCGATCTGCCTCGTCACCGGATCGATCTGGGGTCGCCCCACCTGGGGCACCTGGTGGCAGTGGGACGGACGGCTGACCTCGATGCTGGTCCTCTTCTTCCTCTATCTCGGCTATATCGCGCTCGCCCGCGCCAGCGACGATCGCACCGGCGCCAATCCGCTTGCGGCGATCTTCGGCCTCGTCGGCGCGATCAACGTGCCCGTGATCCACTATTCGGTGCAGTGGTGGCGCACGCTCCACCAGGGGCAGAGCATCACCCTCTCGGGGTCCACGATCGACGGCTCGATCCTGTGGCCGCTGCCGATCGCCCTGCTGGGCTTCACCTTGCTGTTCGGCGCGATCGTGCTGATGCGGATGCGCGCCATCCTCGCGCGCAACAAGATCGAGGCGCGTCTCAAGCGGATGGCGGAAGCATGAACCACTGGCCCTTCATCGCCGCGGCCTATGCGATCGGGCTCGGCGCCCCGGCGCTGCTCGCATTGCAGAGCCTGCTCGCCATGCGCCGTGCCGAGGCCGAGGCGGAGGCGATCCGGCGGCGATGAAACCCAAGCACCAGAGGCTGACGCTGGCGCTGCTGGCGCTGGCGGCGATCATCGGCGCGACGCTGCTCGCCATGTCGGCGCTGCGCGATCAGGCCTCCTATTTCTACACGCCCGGCGATGCGGTCCGCGATCATGTCGAGCCTGGCCGCGCGGTGCGGCTCGGCGGCATGGTCGCCGCCGGATCGATCCGGCGCGCGGCGGACGGCGTCACGATCCGCTTCGTGGTGACGGATGGGCAGCAGAGCGTTCCGGTCCGCTACAGGGGCATCGTGCCCGATCTGTTCAAGGAGAATTCGGGCGTGGTCGCCGAAGGGGCCTTCGCAAGGGACGGCACTTTCGTCGCCGACACGATCCTGGCCAAGCATGACGAGCGCTATATGCCGCCGCAGATCGCCGGCGAGATGCACAAGTCCGAAAGCCTGGAGAAATGATCGCCGAGGCCGGCCTCGCGGCGCTGTGGCTCGCCGCCGCCCTGGCGGCGCTCCAGCTCGTCTTCGGCGTGACCGCGCTGCGCCAGGGCGAGACGGACATGCTACGCGCGGTCCGTTCGGTCGCGCTCGTCCAGGCTCTACTCGCGGCCTTTTCCTTCGGCGCGCTGATCCTCCTCTTCCTGCGCACCGATCTGTCGGTATCGCTCGTCGTCGCCAACAGCCACGTCGCCAAGCCCTGGCTCTACAAGTTCGCCGGAACCTGGGGGAACCACGAAGGCTCGATGCTGATGTGGGTCACCATCCTCGGCCTCGCCGGCGGGGCGGTGGCGCTGTTCGAGCGGCGGCTCGGGGATCGCACGCTGATCGCCACGCTGGCGGCGCAGGCGACGATCGGCCTCGGCTTCTATGCCTTCCTGCTCTTCGCCTCCAATCCGTTCGATCGGATGAATCCGGCGCCGGCACAGGGCAACGGCCTCAATCCGCTGCTCCAGGATCCCGGGCTCGCCTTCCATCCGCCGACGCTCTACATCGGCTATGTCGGGCTTTCGATCGCCTTCTCCTTCGCCGTCGGCGCGCTTGTCACCCGCGATGTCGGGCCGGCCTTCGCCCGCGCCATGCGCCCCTGGGTGCTCGCCGCCTGGATCTTCCTGACGCTCGGCATCACCGCCGGCAGCTACTGGGCCTATTATGAGCTGGGCTGGGGCGGCTGGTGGTTCTGGGATCCGGTCGAGAACGCCTCGCTGATGCCCTGGCTGGCCGCGACGGCGCTGCTCCACTCGGTCACGGTGCTGGCGACGCGCGACGGGTTGCGCGCATGGACGGTGATGCTGGCCGTGGTCGCCTTCTCGATGTCGATGATCGGCACCTTCCTGGTGCGCTCGGGAATCCTCACCAGCGTCCACAGCTTCGCCGTCGATCCGCGCCGCGGCGCCTTCATCCTCGCGCTGCTCGCCATCTACATCGGCGGCGCGCTCGCCCTGTTCGGCCTGCGCGTCGGCACGGTCCGCGAAGGCTCGCGCTTCGATCTCGTCAGCCGCGAGGGCTCGCTGGTCGCGAACAACCTCTTGTTGTCCGCGATCCTCGGCATCGTGCTGATCGGCACCCTCTATCCGCTCGGCATCGAGGCGCTGACCGGCGGCAAGCTCTCCGTCGGGCCGCCCTATTTCAACGCCGCCGCCGGGCCGCTGGCGCTCGTCCTCGTCATCGTCATGGCCGCGGGGCCGCTGCTGCGCTGGCGCCGGGACGAGATCCGCGCGCTCGCGCGGCGTCTCGCCGTGCCGGCGATCGTCGCGCTCGCCGCGGCGGCCGCGGTGCTGGCGCTGCTGCCGCCGGCGCACCTCCTGCCGACGCTCGGGCTCATCCTCGCCGCGGGTGTCGCGGTGGCCAGCGTCGCGCCGCTTTGGAAGCGCAACCTGCGCCGCACGCCGCTCTTCACCTGGGGCATGGTGATCGCGCATCTCGGCGTTGCGGTGAGCCTCGCGGGCATGGCGAGCGAGAGCGCCTTCACCCGGGAGACGCTGGTCGCCGCCCGGCCGGGCGAGGTCCATCGGGTGGGCCCCTTCGCGGTCCGGTTCGACGGTATCGAGCCGGTCGCCGGCCCGAACTGGACCGCCCTCGAGGCGACGCTGACGGCGACGCGCGGTCGCGGCGCGCCGATCGAGCTGCGGCCCCAGGCCCGCGCCTTCTGGACGCCGCCGACCGAGACCAGCGAAGCGGCGATCCGCACGCTGTGGGACGGGCAGCTCTACACCGTCCTCGGCAAGCAGGCCGAAGACGGCCGCTGGCAGCTGCGCCTCTGGTGGAAGCCGTTCGTGACGCTGATCTGGGCCGGCGGCGCGCTGATCGCGATCGGCGGCGCGCTGTCGTTGCTCGGGCGGCTGCTGCGCGATCGGCGCGCGGCGCAGCGCGGCAAGGAATGGTGGGAATGAGGAAGCTCGTCATCTGGGCGCCGCTCGCGCTGTTCGCGCTGTTCGCGCTGATCGTCGCCGGGCGGCTGTACAAGCCGGGGGACAGCGCCATCGCCTCGCACATGGTGGGCAAGCCGCTTCCCGCCTTCGCCTTGCCCGCGGCGCTGCCGGGCCGGCCGGGGCTCGCCAGCCGCGACTTCGCGGGCGGCGGGCCGCGGCTGCTCAACATCTTCGCGAGCTGGTGCGTGCCCTGCGCCGCCGAATCGCCGCAGCTCGTCGCGCTACGCAAGGCGGGGGTCGAAATCGATGCGATCGCGATCCGCGACCGGCCGGAGGACATCGCCGAGTTCCTCGCGCGCTACGGCGATCCCTATGTCCGCATCGGCAGCGATGCGAACAGCAGCGTGCAGATGGCGATGGGCTCCTCGGGCGTGCCGGAGAGCTTCGTGATCGATGGCAAGGGCGTCATCCGGCACCAGCATATCGGCGATATCCGGGCGGAGCATGTGCCCGAGATCCTCGCCGCCATCCGGGCCGCGCAATGAAGCGGGCGGCGATCCTCGTCTGTCTCGCCGGCTGGGCGGCGGCGGCGCAGGCCGATTCGCTGATGCCGGCCGATCCGATGGCCGATACCCAGCTCGCCGATCCCCGGCAGGAGGCCAAGGCCAAGGCGCTGATGGAAAGCCTGCGCTGCGTCGTCTGCCAGGGCCAGTCGATCGCGGACAGCGATGCCGAGCTGGCCGGCGACATGCGCGCCATGGTGCGGCGGCGGATTGCGGCGGGCGAGAAGCCGGAGGCGATCCGCGCTTGGATGATCGATCGCTATGGTGACTGGATCAGCTTCCGTCCGCCGGTCGAACCACTCACCTGGCCGCTCTGGGCGGCGCCGCTGCTGCTCGTCGCGGCCGGCCTGCTGCTCGCGCGCGGGCGCTTCAAGCGGCGGGGGCGCTGATGGGCTGGCTCATCCTGTTCGGCCTCGCGCTGGCCGCCCTGCTCGCGCTGTGGCGCTTCGCCCGGCTCGCGGGTGCGCCGTTGCAGCTCGCAGCGGCCGCCCTGTTGTTTGCCGTGGCCGGCTATGCCTGGCAGGGCAGCCCGACGCTGCCCGGCCAGCCGGCCCCGCCCAACCAGGATGTGATGCAGCCCGATACCGCCTTCGCGACCGAGCGCACCAATCTCATGGAACGCTTCGGCAACGAGGCGCAATGGCTCGATTTCGCCGATGCGCTGCATCGCATGGGCCGTGACCAGATGGCGGTGGTCGCGATCAAGAGCGGCTTGCGGAAATATCCGAGGAGCGCCGATCTGTGGGTCGGCCTCGGCAACGCGCTCGTCACCCATGCCGGCGGCATGATCTCGCCGGCGGCGCAGTTCGCGTTCGATCGGGCTGCCGCGATCGCGCCCGATCATCCGGGGCCGCCTTTCTTCCTCGGCCTGGCCTATGCGCAGGCCGGGCAGATCGACAAGGCCGAGGCGGTCTGGCGCGAGCTGCTCGCCCGCACGCCGGCGGATGCGCCCTGGCGCGCCGATCTCGTGCAGCGCCTCGCCGTCATCGAGCAGGTTCGCGTCCGGATGAACCGGGGCGCCCCGGGCCGCTAACGGCCCGGCACTCAGATCCGCGCCAGCGCCTTGCGCACCCGTTCCAGATGCGCGCGGCGCTTCTTCTCGTTCGCCCGGTCCATGTCGTGCAGGCTCAGCATCCGGAAGCGCACGCCCTTGGCACACATCGGCGCGATGCCCCATCTCAGCACGCGGTGGACGGGATCGCCGAGCACGAAGCGCACCAGCCACAGCGGCGATCCCGTCGTGGTCAGCGCATAGAGGTGGCGGATGTTGGTGAGCCGCCGCACGATGCCGCCCGCCGGATCATGGGCGAAGGCCACGCCCGGCACGAGGACGCGATCGAAATAGCCCTTGAGGATCGCCGGAAAGCCGAACCACCAGGTCGGAAAGACGAGCACCAGCCCGTCCGCCGCCTGCAGCCGCGCGATGTGCGGGGCCACCGCCGAGGCATCATAGGGCTCGCGGAAATAGGCGCGATGCTCCGCCGCCGACAGCCGCGGCTCGAACTGCTCGGCATAGAGATCGAGCCGGTCGACCTCATGGCCGCGTGCCGCCAGCGCCGCATGGGCGGTCTCCGCCACCGCGGCGGCGAAGCTGTCGGCGACGGGGTGGGCGAGGATGAGCAGCAGCCGCATGCGGCCAGCTTACGCCATGATCGCTCCGGGAGGAAACGGGGCCAGGCGGATCGCGGCGCCGTCGGTCACATAGGCCGCGTAGTAAAAGTCGGGCATCCGCACGATCCGTCCGTCTGCCCAATCGACGGTGATCACATAGCGGGAGGCGCCGAAGGCATGGGCGGGATCGGTGACGATCGCCGCCAGCCGGCCGTCGATCGTGCCCAGCGCGAGGTGCCACGTGGTCCTGCCGGCATAGCGGGTGAAATAGGTCTCGAACGCGCTCCTGCCGCCCTGCGCCTTGGCGACCAGCTCGAAGCGCACGTCGTCGGCCAGCATCGCGCGCAGGGCATCGAAATCGCGCGCGTTGAAGCGGTCGATATAGGTCTGCAGCCGCTGCATCTCGGCGGCGTCGAGCGGCGTGGCCGCCGGCTCGTCGGCGAACAGGCGCAGCCGCTCGCGTCCGCGATGGAGCAGCGCCTTCGTCGCCGCCAGCGTGCTGCCGAGGATGCCTGCAGCCTCCTCGTTGGAATAGCCTAGGACGTCCTTCAGGATCACCGCGGCGCGCTGCGAGGCGGGAAGCCGCATGAAGACGGAGAGCGCCGCTCGTGCCGCCAGCCGGCTTGCCGCCTCGTCCCCCGGCGAGACGATGTCGCCGTCCTCGACGAGGCGTTCGGATCGGTGCCGGGCGCGGGCGCGCAGCTGGTCGATCGCGGCATTGTGGGTGATGCGGAACAGCCAGCCGTCGAGCGATGTCTCCGGCGCGGCGCGGCCGAAGCCGGCGATCGCGCGGGCGATCGCCTCCTGCACCACATCCTCGCCGTCGAGCGCCGAGCCCATCATCCGCGCCGCATAGCGGTGCAGCGCCGGCCGCAGCATCGTCAGCCGCTCCTCGAATTCCGCGCGATCGTCCTGGTTCGTCATGTCGTTCCTCCCGAAGGGAGGACGGCGGCGTGCCACGAAAGGATTCGGCAGCGCGAATCTTTTTCCTCCGTTGGCCCGTCCTTGGCGAGGGACGGCACGGTGCCGCCCGCTCAGGAGATCCGTTATGAAACTCTATACGCTCCCGGCCTCGCTCAACTCCCGCAAGCTGATCGCGCTCGTCCACCATCTCGAGCTCCCGGTGGAGCTGGTCGCGATGCAGCCCGATGAGGTCCGCTCGCAATCCTTCGCCACGATCAATCCCAACCGGCTCGCGCCGGTGCTGGTCGACGGCGATTTCACGCTGTGGGAATCCAACGCCATCGGCATCTACCTCGCCAATGACAGCGCGCTCGTGCCGCCGTCGCTGCGGCAGCGCATCGATCTGCTGCGCTGGCTGCATTGGGAGGGGATCCACCTCAACAAGGCGCTCGGCACGCTCTTCTTCGAAACCGTCGTCCGGCCGGCGTTCGGCCTGGGGGCGACCAACCAGGCCCTGGTCGAGGATGCGGCGGTGCAGGCCGCGCGCTTCCTGCCGGTGCTCGACGCGCATCTCGCCGATCGCCGTTTCCTGGTCGGGGACGCGCTCAGCTTCGCCGATTTCGCGGTCGCGTCGGCCGAGCCCTATCGGGATCGCCTGCCGATCGATTTCGATCGCTTCCCGCATGTCCAGCGCCATTTCGATGCGATCGCGGCGCTTCCCGGTTGGCAGAAGGCCGTAGCCAAGCCGCTCGCCGCGGCGGCCTGATCGCGCCGGCGGGTCTCCTTCGCGCTGCGGACGGGGCCCGCCGGTTGCGGCCGCGGCGCTTACCGCGGCAGCGCGAAGGCGATCAGTGCATCGCCGGTCCTCGTGCCGAGCGCGCCGTGCCCGCCCGCCGCGATCACCACATATTGCCGCCCGGAACGGCTGAGCTTGTAGCTGATCGGCGTGCTGTTGGCGGCGAAGGGCAGCGCGTGCGTCCAGAGGATCTCGCCGGTATCGCCGTCGATCGCGCGGATATGCTGGTCCATGGTCGCGCCGATGAAGACGAGGCCGGAGCGGGTCTGCAGCGATCCGCCGATGTTCGGCGTCCCCCAGCGGAACAGCCCGCCGATCAGCGGCGCCTTGGGATTGTTGGCGAGCGTGCCGAGCGTGCGGCTCCACAGCGTGCGGCCGCTGTCGAGGTCGATCGCCGCCAGCTTGCCCCAGGGCGGCGGCACGCAGGGCGTGCCCCAGGGCGAGAGGAACGGTCCGCGCGCGACGCCATAGGGCGTGCCGGTCTGCGGCCCGAAGCCGACCAGGTCCGATCCCGCCGCGGTGCCCGCCTTGGCGCGCGGCACCAGCTTGATCGTGAACGGGGCCATCTGGACGTTGACGAGCAACCGCCGGCGCGCCGGATCGATCGAGACCGATCCCCAATTGATGCCGCCGCCGAGGCCCGGATATTCGAGGATGCCGCGCAGCGACGGCGGCGTGAACGGCCCTTCATAGTCGAGCTGGTCGAAGGCGTCGCGGCACGCCTTGCGATCGATCGGCGTCACCCCCCACACCGTGTCGCGGGTCAGCCTGGGCGGCAGGATCGGCGCGGGCAGGGTGGGGAAGGGCTGCGTCGGCGCAGCGGGGATGCCCGGCACCTTCGATCGGGGCACGGGCCGCTCCTCGACCGGGAACAGCGGCTTGCCGCTGCGCGCGTCGAGCAGGAAGAGGAAGCCGAGCTTGGTCGCGCCGACGAGCGCGGGCACGGCGCCGCGATGCCGGTAGAGCACGGGCTGGGCGCCGACGTCATAGTCCCAGAGGTCGTGGTGCACGGTCTGGAAGTGCCAGCGCAGCTTGCCCGTCGTCGCGTCGAGCGCGACGATCGAGGAGCCGTAATGATCCATGTCACCGCGCTCGGCCCCGCCATAATGGTCGGGCGAGGGATTGCCGGTGCCGATGAAGACGAGATTGCGCGCCGGATCGGCCGACATCAGGCCCCAGGCGTTGGGCGTGCCCGGGGTCAGGATCGCCCCCGCCTTCACCGCCTCCGCCGTCACCGGTGTCTTCTCCGGCGGCACGGGATCCCACACCCATCGGAGCGCGCCGGTCCGCGCGTCGAAGGCGCGGATCGCCCCGCTCGGCGCGTCGAGCCGCTGCACGTCCTTCACGAAGGCGTTGGTGAGCACGAGATCATGCACGACGAGCGGCGGCGCGGTGACATAATATTCGCCCGGATCGACACGGCCGAGCCCGGCCTTGAGGTTCACCGTGCCGCCGCTTCCGAATCCGGCGCAGGGCCGGCCGGTGCGCGCGTCGAGCGCGATCAGCCGCGCGTCGATGGTGCCGACATAGATGCGGTCGCGGCACGGCGCGCCGGGTGCGGCGGCGGCATCGCGCCAATGGCTGACGCCGCGGCACACCGCTTCGTAGACGCCGCGCTGGTCCACCTTGGGGACGAAGCGCCATCGCTCCTTGCCGGTTTCCGGATCGAGCGCGATCACCCGGTCATTGGGCGTGCAGATGTAGAGCGTGCCGTCGACCACGATCGGCGATGCTTCGAAGGCGGTGGTGGATTCGCCCGGCCGGCCTCGGAAGAAGTCGCCCGTATGGTAGGTCCAGGCGATCTTCAGCCCGCGCACATTGGTCTTGGTGATCTCGCCGAGCGGCGAATAGCGCTGGCCGCCGTCGTCGCCGCCGACCACCGGCCAGTCCGCCGTGCGCGGCTCGGGCGCGGGCGGTGCCTTGCCGCATGCCGCGAGGCCCGCCAGCAGCATCGCGGCGAGGATCGCCCCCGGCCATGTCCGCATTCCACCCCTCCGCCTTTGCAAGGGGGGTGATAGGCCAGCGGCGGCCACGCTTGAATGCTTTCCTGCTGTGGAATCCCGCCCCGGTTTACGCCCCCGGACTTGCCGGGCCGTCCGCTTCCGCCGCGATGCCGCGCGCCACCAGCTCCGCGGCGGCGGCCGCGATCGCCGCGGCGTCGCTGCCGTCGTCCCAGATCCCGAAGCGCAGCCCGAGGAACACGTTCATGCCCATGATCGCCCAGGCGCGCACCTCATTGTCCCCGGGGCGGACCTGCCCCTTCTCCACCGCCGCGTCGAGGCTGCGGCGATAGCCGTCGGCAATGCCGCGATAATGGTCGTGATGCGCGTCGGCGACGACGAACTGGGCCTGGTCGATGATCCGGTAGAGCGCCTTGTGCGCGCGCACGAAGCCGAGGAAGGTCTCGATCCCGATCCGCTCGCCCTCCAGCCGGTCCGGCTCCGCGGCGATGCGCGGTCCCACGGTGCCGCGCACCTGCCGGCTCATGTCCTGGACGAGGGCGCGGAAGATGTCCTCCTTGGAATCGAAATAGGTGTAGAAGCTGCCGATCGCCATGTTGGCGCGCGCCGCGATGCGGGCGATCGCGGCGTCATGATAGCCTTTCTCGCCGAACTCGTCCGCCGCCGCGTCGAGCAGGGCGCGCAGCGTCCTGCGCCCGCGCTCGGTGCGCGGCGCCTTGGCCGATCCCGCCGTCATCCCCTCGTCACCCATGCCCGGCCTCGCGATCAAAGTTGAAACCTGGTTCAGGTTTCAGTATAGGGTCGTCCTGTCAGGAGCAACCCTGGAAGAGCGTTGCCCGCCACAGCAAGAGGGGTGCCATCTATGGCTCGCATCATTCCGCTTCCTGTCCGTCTGGCATTGGGCGCCGCCGCGCTGCCCCTGCTCGCCCCTTCTCCCGCCTTTGCCCAATCCTCGGGTCAGGCCGATGCCGTGGGGGCGGGTGAGGGCGGGGACATCGTCGTCATCGCGCGCAAGCGGGCGGAGCGGCTGGTCGACGTGCCGATCGCCATCACCGCCGTCTCGGGCGACGATCTGGCGAAGATGCAGGCGGTCGATCTCTCCGGCGTGCAGGGCTCGATGCCCAACGTGAACCTGGTGCAGGGCCGCGGTTCGACCTCGAACGCCAACATCTTCATCCGCGGCGTCGGCCAGCCCGATGCGCTGCAGACCTTCGATCCCGCGGTCGGCGTCTATGTCGACGGCGTCTATATCAGCCGTATCCAGGGCGCGCTGTTCAACCTCTACGATGTCGACCATGTCGAGGTGCTGCGCGGGCCGCAGGGCACGCTCTACGGCAAGAACACGATCGGCGGCGCCGTCAACATCGTCAGCAAGAAGCCGGATCTCGACACCTTCCATGCCGCCGGATCCTTTACCTATGGCAGCTATAACCAGATCGTCGCCAACGGCTATCTCTCGGTCCCGCTGATCGCGGACAAGGTCGCGCTGAGCGTCGCGGGGGCGGAGGACAAGCGCGACGGCATCGTCACCGATCCGGTCACCGGGCGCAAATATAATGACCGCAACGGCCAGGCCTTCCGCGCGATCCTGCGCGCGAAGCCGACCGACCGGCTCGAGCTGATCCTCTCCGGCGACTATGAGCGCCAGCGCACCCGGCCGACCCTCGGCTATGCCACCGCGCCCCTGATCGGCACCGATTTCGCGACCGGCGCCCATGTCCTCGTGCCCGCCTATCCCTATGGGCCCTACGACTACAAGGCATCGACCAGCCTCGCGCCGGGGCAGGGGCAGAAGCTCGATCACTGGGGCGTCTCGCTGACCGCCAATTACGCGCTGAACGACATGCTCTCGCTCACCTCGATCACGGCCTATCGCCATCTGGTGCCCGATTATTATCTCGATTTCGACGCCACCCGATATGAGGTGGCCGATGCCTTCGTCGGCTTCCGCCAGCATCAGTTCAGCCAGGAGCTGCAGCTCAAGCTCAACGCGAACCGGCTGAAGGGCGTGTTCGGCCTTTATTATCTCGACGAACGCGTCCGCTCGCATCAGGAAAGCTATGACGACGCGCTGTTCAGCCTCGCCGGATTCCCGATCAGCTTCACCCGCCTGATCGACGACGATCAGCGCACGAAAAGCTATGCCGCCTTCGGCCAGCTCACCTATGATTTCACGGATCGCTTCTCGATCACCGCGGGCCTGCGCTACACCTATGAGAAGAAGCGCTATGATCGCTTCACCACCACCGTCTCCAACCTGCCGTTGCTGAACGGCGTCGATTTCGCCTTTCCGGGGGATCTGCCCGCGCCCTATGGCGGCGACGACACGGTCGGCTTCCACGCTTGGACGCCGAGCGTGACGCTCTCCTACAAGCCGAGCCGCGATACGCTGCTCTATGCCTCTGCCTCGCGCGGCTTCAAGTCGGGCGGATTCAACGGCCGCGTGAACAGCGTCGCCGACGTGACGCAGATCGTCGACGGCGTTCCCACCATCGTCCCCTATTTCAAGCCCGAGACGGTGTGGACCTATGAGGTCGGCGCCAAGGCGGAATTCCTCGACGGGCGCGTGCGCCTGTCCGCCGACGCCTTCTATTCGGACTACAGGAATTTCCAGGCGCGCGTCGGCGGCGGATCGATCGGCACCGCGGCCAACGGCTCCTTTCCGGTGCTGAACGCCGGCAAGCTGCGCATCGCCGGCTTCGAGGCCGAGCTTGCCGTGAAGCCGGTCGAGGCCTGGTCGCTGCGAGCGACCTTCGGCTACCTCGACGCCAAATATCTGCGCTTCGACGATGGCCGCCGCCTGCCGCCGGTCGGCAGCGACGCCTTCTCCTGCAACCCGACCGGCCATCACATCGCCTGCCAGCCGGCCTTCGCGCCGCCGATCACCTTCTCGGTGGCGAGCGACTATGCCATTCCGCTCGGCGCCGCCGGCACGCTGACCCTGGGCGCCGACGCCCGCTTCGTCGACAAGCAATGGCTTTCGGTCGACAACCGGCCAGGGCTGATGGAGCCTGGCTACTGGCTGGTCAACGCCTATGTCCAATATGATGCGCCCGGTGGGAAATGGTACGTCCGCGGCGGCGTCAAGAACCTGACCAAGGCGGTCTACCTGACCGACGCACAGGAGTTCAGCTCGGTCGGTAACATCCAGACCGCTTATTATGGCGATCCGCGCACCTGGAGCGGCACGGTCGGATTTCGCTTCTAAAACATCGTGCGGAAAAGTGGGGACCTGGTTTCCGCGCAAACGATGCGACCACAATGGCCCGGAGCACGCTGCGCGCGTCACATATCGCGCAGCCTGCACTAGGGATACGCCTCCCGTCCCGGCGCGATCTCCTGCAAAAATTTCCTCGCCGGGTTGACCGCGCCGGGCAGGAGCACCCATCTTTCCTTGCCGGCGGTCCGTGCCGGCAGCGGCGGGAGCGCGGATGGAGCGAGCGGAAAGGGGCAGGCATCGGCCGGCGAACCGCCATGGCTTTCTGGCCATGGCCTGGCTCGCGCTCGTCACCGCGCTGCTCTGCGCACTCCTGCCCGATGGGCCGCCTTCGTCGAAGGCGATCGGTTCGGCCTTCAGCCCCGCGACCACCGCCGTTCCGCTCAAGGTCCGCTCGCAGGCCGCTCGTCTCGTCTTCAAATCCGCCTGGGAGGGGGCGAAGGCCCCCTCCGGCGACAGCGATCCGAGCCATCTGGCCTTCGCCGCCGCGTTCGCCTTATCCGGCCTGCTTCCGCGGCTCGATCTGCCGTCGGCTTCGTTGCGGCCCGCGGATCCGCGCGCCCTGCCGGCGCTCGCCCGGCATCGGCTGCGCTTTCCGCGCGCGCCGCCCCTGATCTGAGACCCTACGCCGGCCGTCCTTCGCGGATCGCCGGCCTCATCCTCGTCCGGCCGTCTCGACGCGGCCGATCCTCGTCCCGAACGGGAGAAGGATGATGAAGAAAATGCACGGCCGGCCGCCCTGGTGGTTCGGCGCCGCGCTCTGGTCGGCTCTCGCGGGCATGGCGGCGATCCTCACCGCCATGGTCGCCGCGGGCGGCTGACCCATCCGGCCGGGCGGCGCTCCTGCCGCCCGGTCGCTCCGGAATTGCGATGGAAAGGGATCCATGCCGCATCACACCCCGCTGATCGCGACGATCGTCGTCGGTCTCGTCTTCGCCTTTGTCATGGGTGCGATCGCCCATCGCCTCAGGGTTTCGCCCATCGCCGGCTATCTGCTTGCCGGCGTGATGGTCGGGCCGTTCACGCCCGGCTTCGTCGCCGACGCGCGGCTCGCCAACGAGCTCGCCGAGATCGGCGTGATCCTGCTCATGTTCGGCGTGGGCCTGCATTTCTCGCTGCGCGACCTTCTGTCCGTCCGCGCCATCGCGGTCCCCGGCGCCGTCGGCCAGATCGCGGTCGCGACCCTGCTCGGCATGGCGCTCGCCTGGCTGCTCGGTTGGGGGCCGCTCGCCGGCTTCGTCTTCGGCCTCGCGCTGTCGGTGGCGAGCACGGTGGTGCTGCTGCGCGCGCTGCAGGGCCGTCATCTGGTCGAGACGGAGCGGGGCCGGATCGCCGTCGGCTGGCTGATCGTCGAGGATCTGGTGATGGTGCTCGCGCTGGTCCTGCTGCCGGTGCTCGCGCGCATCATGTCGGGCGCGGCGGAGGGCGGGCTGCAGGCCGTCGCCCAGCCGCTGTTCGCGATTTTGTTCAAGATCGCCGGCTTCGTCGCGCTGATGCTGGTCGTCGGCCGCCGCCTGATCCCCAGAGCGCTGCACTGGGTGGTGCATAGCGGCTCGCGCGAGCTGTTCCGCCTGGCGGTGCTCGCCATCGCGCTCGGCGTCGCTTTCGGCTCGGCGATGGCCTTCGATGTCTCCTTCGCGCTCGGTGCCTTCTTCGCCGGCATGATCCTCGGCGAAACGCCGCTCAGCCGCCGCGCGGCGGAGGAGACGCTGCCGCTGCGCGACGCCTTCGCGGTGCTGTTCTTCGTGTCGGTCGGCATGTTGTTCGATCCCAGGGTGGTGCTGGAGCAGCCGCTGCCCCTGCTCGGCACCGTCGCCATCATCATCGCCGGCAAGTCGGTCGCGGCCTTCGCCATCGTCCGCGCCTTCGGCCATTCGCGCGAGACGGCGCTGACGGTGGCGGCGAGCCTCGCGCAGATCGGCGAGTTCTCGTTCATCCTGGCGTCGCTGGGCACGGAGCTCGGCATGTTGCCTGCCGAAGGCAGGGATCTGATCCTCGCCGGCGCCATCCTCTCGATCTTCCTCAATCCCTTTTTCTTCTCCTTCGTCACCGCCGGCCGGGGCGAGCCGAAGGAGAAACCGGTCGGCCGGGCGGCACCGCCCGCCTCCGCCGCGCGCCGCGTCGTGCTGGTCGGCTATGGCCGGGTCGGCCGGCGCGTCGCGGAGGCCTTGCGGGCGCGCGGCACGCCGCTGGTGGTGATCGAGGACCAGCCGGACGTCGCGCGCGCTGCCGAGGGCGACGGCGTCGCCGTGCTGTGCGGCAATGCCGCCGATGCCGAGCTGCTCGCCGCGGCGGGGCTCGATCGGGCGGACACGGTGCTCGTCACCATTCCCGAGGGCTTCGAGGCCGGCGCGATCTTCGCGCATGCGCGCGCGCTCAACCCGGCCGTCCGGGTGATCGCCCGCGCCCATTCGGATGCGGAGGTCGAGCATCTGGCCGGGCTCGGGGTTTCGGACGTGGTGATGGGTGAAAGCGAGATCGCGCAGCGCATGGTGGAGCTGTGCGCTTCGCGCGGCCCCGTGCCGGCATCGGCCGGATGACCGGCGTTCCGCAACGTCCGGAATGGATGGACTTTGCGGAACGGAGCGATTTTTCAAAGCTTTCGTTAGTATTTCTTCTCATAGTCGCCTTATGGTCCAAACGGCAGGATGGGCAGCAAGGGATCCGGGCAGCACGGATCCGATGGAGATGGAGGCCGGGATGCACATGTGGCTGGCCGATGTCCGTTGCGGCGGGAGGACAGGCGGAGAGCGCGTCCAGTGAATGGGACCGCGCCGCTCGACCAGATTGCGGCGATCGCGGCAGATGCGGTCGACGCGCCGATGGCTTTCGTCAGCCTGTTTGTCCTCGGCCGCCATATCGTCCGTGCCCAGGCGGGAATCGCAGGGCCGTTGCGGCCGGCGGACATGCTGGTTCCTGCTGAGATACTGGCCGGTGAGCGCCCGACCATCATCGATCTGCCGGACGCGGCTGGCTACGTCGCGGCCGAGGAACTGCTGGGCGCGCGTTTCCTCGCGGCTTTTCCGATGCGCGGCCCACAGAACGAGCCAGTCGGCACCTTGTGCGTGCTCGATCGGCAACCGCGGGCGAATGACTTCGGAGCACGCGACCGCGCCCTGCTCGAAAGGCTGGCGGCGCTGGCCCTGGCGCATCGCTCCGAGCTTCGGCAAGCGAGCGCCGCGGACGATCATCTCTCCTATGCGATCGAGGCCGAAACCGGATTCGGCGGCTCGGATGCTGCGCGACATGCCATTGTCCAGGCGCTGCGGGAAAGCGAGGAGCATCATCGCTACTCGGTGGAGCTCAACCCGCAGATTCCCTGGACCGCCAGCCCGCAAGGCTGGGTCGAGGAGCTCGGGCCGCAATGGCTCCGCCTGACCGGATACACCGCCGAGCAGACGCGCGGTTTCGGTTGGGTTTCGGCGCTGCATCCCGACGATGTCGAGGCGACCCTGCAGCTCTGGGCGGAACGGCGGCGCGAAGGCGTGCCGATCGACGTCGAATATCGCGTGCGAACGGTGAGCGGCGAATATCGCTGGATGCGGGCGCGGGCTGCGCCGCGCCGCAACCAGCGGGGCGAGATCGTCCGCTGGTATGGGACGCTGGAGGATATCCACGACCATCGCATGGCGCAGCAGGCGCTGGCCGAAAGCGAGGAGCGCTTTCGCCTCGCGATACAGTCGGCGCGCATCGGCATCTGGGATTTCGACGCCGCCACGGGCGAGCGCCAATGGTCGCGTGAACTGCGCGAGATGCTGGGGCTCGATCCCGATGCCGAAGCCAGCATCGAAACGGCGATGCGCGTCACCCATCCCGACGATCGCGGCAAGCTCATGGGGATCATGAATGCCGTCATCTCGCGCCACACGGTGCCGCGATTCGAGACGGCGTTACGCATCATCCGTGCGGATACCGGCGAGGAACGCTGGTTAAGGAGCGCGGGATGGACGACAGTTTCGGAGTCGGGCCAGCTCCGGCGGCTAATTGTCACCTTTCAGGACGTAACCGACCAGCGGATGGCGGAGGAACGGATCCAGTGGGCGGCCTCCCACGATCCGCTGACGGCGCTGCCCAACCGCACGGCGCTGCAGACCGCGCTCGAGCAGGCGGTGGCCTGGCGGAATGCGGCCGGCGGCTCTGTCGCGCTGCTGCTGGTCGATGCCGACGAGCTCAAACGGGTCAACGACACGCTGGGCCACGCCGCGGGCGATGCGCTGCTGAAGACGATCGCCGATCGCATTTCGGCGATCCAGCCGGAGGGCGCCGTCGTCGGACGGCTCGGCGGCGATGAGTTCGCGATGATCCTGCCGGGCATCGAAGGGCGCGGGGCACTGGAAGATTTCGGGGAGAGACTCCTTTTTGAGCTGCGCGAGCCCTTCGCCTTCGAGGGCGCCATGCTGGCCTGTGCGGTGAGCGTCGGCGCGAGCCTGTTTCCCGATCATGGCGATCAGGCATCCGATCTGCTGAAGGCGGCGGACCTGGCGCTCTATGCCGCCAAGGCGGCGGGGCGGGGCCGGATGAAGATCTTCGCGCCCGAGATGCGGGCAGACATGCAAAGGCGCACGTCGATGCTCGCCATGGCCGCCGAAGCGGTGCGGGGTGACCTGATCGAGCCGTTCTACCAGCCCAAGATCGATCTGCGCACGGGGCGGGCCATCGGCTTTGAAGCATTGCTGCGCTGGCGCCACCCGCGCCTTGGCATGCAGCTGCCCGACACGATCTCCGCCGCCTTCGCCAATCCTGACCTGGCCGTGGCGATCACGCAGAAGATGCTCGTCGCCGTCACGCGGGACATCTGCCGGTGGCGGGACATGGGGCTGGTGACCGGCAGCGTTGCGCTCAATGCCGCGGCCGCCGATTTCCAGCGCGACGATTTTGCCGAAAAGGTGCTGGAACGGCTGCGCCAATGCGGGCTGCCGGCCTCCTGCCTCGAGATCGAGGTGACCGAAACGGTGTTCCTCGGTCGCGACACGCCCTATGTCGAGCGCGCCCTCAAGCTGTTCAGCGCCGAAGGGGTGCGGATCGCGCTCGACGATTTCGGCACGGGCTACGCCTCGCTCAGCCATCTCAAGCAATATCCCGTCGACAGCCTGAAGATCGACCGCAGCTTCGTGAGCAACGTCCAGCAGGATCGCGAGGACGTGGCGATCGTCGATGCGGTGATCACGCTCGGGCGCACGCTCGGCATCGAGGTGATCGCCGAGGGCGTCGAGACCGAGATGCAGGCCGATTATCTGCGCGCCCGCGGCTGCGCCGTCGGCCAGGGATTCCTGTTCGGCATTCCCCGGCCCGCGGCCGAGACCGAGCGCATCCTGCGCGGTGGAATCGGCCATGCCGCCTGATCGGCGGCGTGACGGTGATTGCCTTGGCGAGGATAGGCTCTAGGGAGCGACACAGCGTCGTCGCAACCGGGAGAGAGATATGCCGTCGAAGGTGATCATCAGCTGCGCGATCACGGGGTCGATCCATACGCCGTCCATGTCGCCCTATCTGCCGGTGACGCCGGCGGAGATCGCGGAATCGGCGCTCGGCGCGGCGGAGGCGGGGGCCGCGATCGTGCACCTGCACGCGCGCGATCCCGAGACGGGCAAGCCCGATCAGAGCCCCGAGGCGTTCGAGCCGTTCCTGAAGGTGATCAAGCAATCGTCGGACGTGGTCGTGAACCTCACCACCGGCGGTTCGCCCTATATGAGCGTCGAGGAGCGGGTGCGCCCCGCGGCGGTGTGGAAGCCGGAGGTCGCGAGCCTCAACATGGGCTCGATGAACTTCGGGCTGTTCCCGATGCTGAAGCGCTACAAGGAGTTCAGGCACGAGTGGGAGCCGGCGATGCTCGAAGGCAGCCACGACCTGGTCTTCCGCAACAGCTTCAAGGACATCCGCTACGCGCTGGAGACGCTGAACGAGACCGGCGCGCGCTACGAGTTCGAATGCTACGATACCAGCCACCTCCACAATCTCCACTATTTCTGGAGCGAAGGGCTGGTCCAGGCGCCGCTGTTCATCCAGACCTGCTTTGGGCTGCTCGGCGGGATCGGCGCGCACCCGGAGGAGGTGCTGCACATGAAGCGCACCGCGGACCGGCTGTTCGGCGATCAGTATCGCTGGTCGGTGCTGGCGGCGGGCAAGAACCAGATGCCGGTGGCGGCGCAGGCCGCGGCGATGGGCGGGCATGTCCGCGTGGGGCTGGAGGACAGCCTCTGGCTCGGCGCGGGGCAGCTTGCCAGGAGCAATGCCGAGCAGGTGACGCGCGTGCGCCAGATTCTCGAAGGGCTGGGGCTCGAGATCGCGACGCCGGACGATGCCCGGCAGATCCTCGCGCTCAAGGGCGGTGACAAGGTCGGGTTCTGAGGAGGCGTTGCTTTTGCAGCGAGAGGAGGTGCCGAGATGACGACGCTCACCATGCCCCGCATCCTGAGGGTCGGCGGCGGCGCGCTCGCCGAATTGCCCGACGCGCTGGCTCAGCTCGGCCTGGCCCGTCCCTTCGTCGTCAGCGATCGCTTCCTCGCGGGCAATGGCCTCATCGATCGTCTCGTCGGCGTGCTCGAGGCGGCGGGCATCGGGCCGCGCCTCTTCGTCGATACCGTCTCCGATCCCACGACCTCGGTGATCGAGGCCGCGCTCGCGGCCTTGCGCGAGGGCGATCATGATTGCGTGATCGGCTTCGGCGGCGGCAGCCCCATCGATACCGCCAAGGCGGTGGCGTTCCGCGCCGTGCACGCCATATCCTATGAGGCGATGAAGGCGCCGGCGGTGAACGACGCGCCCGGCCTGCCGATCGTCGCGGTGCCGACCACCGCCGGCACCGGCTCGGAGGCGACGCGCTTCACCATCGTCACCAACGAGGCGACGGACGAGAAGATGCTGTGCGCCGGCCTCGGCTTCCTGCCGAGCATCGCCATCGTCGATTATGAGCTGACGCTCGCCAAGCCGCGGCGGCTCACCGCCGATACCGGCATCGATTCGCTCACCCATGCGATCGAGGCCTATGTGTCGCGGCGCGCCAATCCCTTCTCCGATGCGATGGCGCTTTCCGCGATGCGCCTGATCGCGCCCAACCTGCGCCGGGTCTGCGCCGATCCCGGCGATCGGCCCGCCCGCGCGGCGATGATGCAGGGCGCGCTGCACGCCGGCATCGCCTTCTCGAACGCCTCGGTCGCGCTCGTGCACGGCATGAGTCGGCCGATCGGCGCCCTTTTCCACGTGCCGCACGGCCTCTCCAACGCGATGCTGCTGCCTGCCGTCACCGCTTTCTCCGCGCCCGCCGCGCTCGATCGCTATGCCGACTGCGCCCGCGCCATGGGCATCGCGGACGAGCGCGAAGGCAGCCAGGCCGCCGTCAGACGGCTGGTGGAGGAGCTGGCGGCGCTGAACGCCGAGCTGGAGGTGCCGACGCCGGGCGCCTGGGGCATCGATCCCGCCCGCTGGCAGGAGTGCGTTCCGCTCATGGCGCAGCAGGCGATCGCCTCCGGGTCGCCGGCCAACAACCCGCGCATCGCCGGGCCGGCCGAGATTGAAGGGCTCTATCGCGCGATCTGGGCCTGATCGGTGGCGCTACAGCGCGCAGCGGAAGCCGAGATGGCTGGTCGATGTGTCGATCGTCTCCGGATGCCGCGCGGCGGGGCGGTAGCGCTGGCAATAGTTGGGCGCGCACAGATGCGATCCGCCCTTGATCACCCGGCGCGGGATGCGCAGCTCCGGCATGTCCGGATCATAGCTGTCCTCCGCCCGCGCGCCGCGCGGATTGCGGGGAACGCAGCAGGGTTTCGCGGCGGCGGCGGGATGGCGCGGCGCGTAGAAGTCCGCGGTCCATTCCCAGACATTGCCGATCATGTCGTAGAGGCCGTAGCCGTTGGCGGGAAAGCGGCCGACCGGCGAGGTGCCCTCATAGCCATCCTCCGCTCGGTTCTCGTGCGGGAAGCTGCCCTGCCAGATGTTCGCCATGTGCCGCCCGCCCGGCGTCAGCGCGTCGCCCCAGGCGAACTCCGCGCCGTCGAGCCCGCCGCGCGCGGCATATTCCCACTCGGCTTCGGTCGGAAGCCGCTTGCCCGCCCAGCGCGCATAGGCCTCGGCGTCGGCATGGGCGATGTGGACGACGGGATGATCCTCCAGTCCCTCGATCGAGCTGTCCGGCCCGGCCGGATGGCGCCAGTCCGCGCCGAAGGTGAAGGACCACCATTGCCCCCAGTCGCCGAGGCCGATCGGCCGGTCCGGCTTGCGGAAGACGAGCGAGCCGGCCCGGAGCATCGCCGGATCGGCGTCCGGATAATCCATCGCCGAGGGGGCCCGCTCTGCGAGCGTGACATGGCCGGTCTCGGCCACGAAGCGCGCGAAGGCGGCGTTGGTCACCGGAAAACGGTCGATGCGGAAGCCGTCCACGGCGACGGGGTGGGCCGGCGCCTCCTCCGGATAATGGCGGTCCGAGCCCATCAGGAAGGTGCCGCCCGGCAGCGCGACCATTTCCGCCTCGTCGGGCCCCTCTGCTACGGGGCTGCCCGTCATGCGCCGAACGCCTCGGCGAGCGCCGGGGAGGGCGGCGCGGTGATCGCCGCCGTCGCCATGTCGAGCGTGTCCTCGATCAGCAGCTCGTCGGCGATGCCCGGCGCGATGCGCATCCGGTGGAAGAGGCTGCCGATGAACAGCGCCGGGCCGAGCGCGAGCCGCTGCGCGAGCAGCGCGTCGGGCACGTGCGGCACCGCCCGGCGCATCAGCTCGGCGGCGCGCGCGGCGAGCGGCGCGAGGCCGCTCACCGTCGTGAAGCGCCCGCCGAGCCCGTCATGCGAGAAGGACAGCGAGAGCAGGAAGGCGGCGTAGGCGCGCGCGCCGCTCGCGCTGCGGATCTCCACGGACGGGCGGAACAGGATCTCGGCGAGGCTGCGCGGATCCTCGGTCCGGCCTTCCGCCTCGGCGCGCGCGAACATCGCCTCGCGGATCCGCTCGATGTCAGGCAGCCGCTTCTCGAACACGGCGCGGATCAGCGTCTCGCGATCGCCGAAATGATACTGCACCGCGAAGTTGTTGGCGCAGCCCGCCGCCGCGCCGATCTGGCGCAGCGACACGCGATCGATGCCGAATTCGCCGAACAGCGATTCCGCGGCCTCGACGATCGCATCGCGTGCATGGGCGCCCCTCTCGTCTTTGCGTGCGCTCTTCATCAGGCCGTCCAGCATGGGGGAAGCGCGATTTCCTATCGGCAGCCCGGTGCCCGGTCAACGCCCGCCTGGCACTATCTAAGACAATTGACTTAGTGGCTCGCCTGCCGCATCCCGCGGTCGGATCCGCGAGCGGAAAAAGGGGGAGGGACATGAAAAAAGGAAAAGCCATGCGGTGGCTGGCCGGCGCGGCGTTCTTCGCCGGCGCGCCGGCGGCGGCACAGCAGCAGCCGGCGCCGGCGATCGCGCGGGACGTGCTGCCGGTCCCGCCCGCGCCCTTCGCCGGAAGCATCGCGCCGGATGCCGCCGGCTCCACGCCTTCCTGGCCGCTGCGTGTCGAGGCGCCGGCGGGCGCGCCCAACGTGCTGCTGATCATGACCGACGATGTCGGCTTCGGCGCGGCGAGCGCCTTCGGCGGGCCGGTCCCGACGCCCAATCTCGATCGCCTCGCCGCGCGCGGGCTGCGGTACAATAATTTCAACACCACCGCGATCTGCTCGCCCAGCCGCGCCGCGCTGCTCACCGGGCGCAATCCGCACCGGGTGGGCACCGGCTCGCTGATCGACAGCGCGATGGGCTATCCCGGCTATGACGCCGTCATCCCCCCGAGCGCGGCGACCATCGCGCAGATCCTGCGCCTCAACGGCTACAACACCGCCCAATTCGGCAAGCACCACAACGTCCCCTATCAGGACCGCAGCGCCGCCGGTCCGTTCGATCTCTGGCCCACCGGGCTCGGCTTCGAATATTTCTTCGGCTTCGTCGGCGGCGACAGCCACCAATGGATGCCGCATCTCTACCGCGGCACGACGCAGGTGCCCGACAGCGAGAATGACGGCACGCTGCTCGACCACCGGCTCGCCGACGAGGCGATCGCCTGGATCCACAACCAGAAGGCGGCCGCGCCGGACAAGCCGTTCTTCGCTTATCTCGCGCCGGGCAGCCTGCACGCGCCGCACCAGGCGCCGGACGATTGGATCGCCCGCTTCCGCGGCCGCTTCGACGAGGGCTGGGACGCGCTTCGCCGGCAGAGCTACCAGCGCCAGCAGGCGATGGGCGTGATCCCCGCCAATGCCGCGCTCACCGATCGTCCGGCGGAGATCCCGGCCTGGGATTCGCTCGATCCGGCGACGAAGAAGGTCGAGGCGCGCAGCATGGAGGTCGCCGCGGCCATGCTCGCCTATCAGGATGCGCAGATCGGCCGCTTGATCGACGAGCTCGATCGCATGGGCATCCTCGACAACACGCTCGTCCTGTTCATCGAAGGCGACAATGGCGCCAGCGCGGAGGCCGGCACCGAAGGCACCGCCAACGAGATCGGCGAGCTCACCAACCAGGTGAAGGACGGCACGGCCTCGCTCACCCGCCAGATCGACACGCTCGGCGCGGCGGAAACCTATTCCAACTATTCGGCCGGCTGGGCCTGGGCGCTCGATTGCCCGTTCCGCTGGACGAAGCAGATCGCCTCGCACCTCGGCGGCATCCGCAACGGCCTCGTCGTGTCCTGGCCGCGCCGGATCCGCGCGGGCGGTCAGGTCCGCTCGCAGTTCACCTATATCAGCGATGTTGTGCCGACCATCCTCGAGGCGGCGGGCCTGCCCGCGCCGAAGAGCGTCTATGGCGTCGCGCAGCAACCGATCGACGGCACCAGCTTCCTCTACACCTTCGATGCGGCCGGCGCGCCGGAGCGGCACGCCACCCAATATTTCGAGATGTACGGATCGATCGGCTTCTATCATGATGGCTGGTTCCTCAACACGGCGGTCAATCGCCTGCCCTGGCAGAACCTGCCCCGCTCGCCCGAGACGCAGTGGGAGCTCTATGACCTGAAGGCCGATTACAGCCAGTCGCGGGACCTCGCGGCCCAGGAGCCCGCGAAGCTCGCCGAGATGAAGGCGCTGTGGGATGCCGAGGCCCGGCGCAACAATGTCTATCCGATCGATCGGCGCTTCGGATCGGCGCGCACCGTCTCGGGCCTCGCGCCGCTGCGCAAGCAGCTCTCGCGCACCCACTTCACCTATTGGGGCGCGGACACCAGCGTCGATCCGTGGGCGGGGCCGAGCTTCGCCGCGCGCTCCTTCACCATCGATGCCGACATCGTCGTCCCGAAGGGCGGCGGCTCGGGGGCGATCGTCGCCACCGGAAGCTGGTTCGGCGGCTGGAGCTTCTATCTCGATCGCGGGCGCCCCGTCGCCTTCGAGGCCTTCTCGCACAAGCCCGAGGACAAGTTCGCGGTCACGGCCAAGACGGCGCTGAAGCCGGGGCCCGCGAGGCTCAGCTACAGCTTCGTCAGCGACGGCGGGCTGATGGCCGGCGGCACGATGCGCATCGCGGTCGATGGCCGGCCGGTCGCCGAAGGGCGTATCGATCGCACCTTGCTGATGACGGCGGGGCTCGGCGAGACATTCGACATCGGCCGCGATACCGCCGTGCCGGTGCTGCGCTACGATCGCCCCGGCGGCGCCTTCGACGGCACCATCAACCGCGTCGACGTGACGCTCGGTCCGCCGACGGCCGTCCCGCCGGGGGCAAAGCCGAAGCAGCCCTGAGAGCGTCGGGCCAAGTCATCCTGGATGGTTCGGGAGTGCTTTCAGCCGAGCGTGAAGACCGTGCGCTGCCGGTCTTCCTCCTGCCACGCCCGCTCGACGTCGGACAGCGGCACGATCCGCTTGGCGAGGGTGAGGCCGCCGCCGGCGGCCGCCTGCAGCACGCCCCCGACGGCGGCGATCAGCCGGTCGAGCGCAACGCTGCCGAGGCCGCTTCCCATGAGCGCGATCGACGAGGAGCGGAGCACCGCGCCGGGCAGGCTGATCTCCGCGCCGCTGGCGGTTCCGATCTGGACGAAGCGGATCGGCCTCCGCTCGGCGCCCGCTTTCGCGCCCGCGATCAGCAGCCGCTCGGCGCTCATGCCCCAGAGATAGTCGAGCACGATGTCGATGCCCTGGGCGAAGTGCTGCCGGAAGCGCGCCTCGATCGCCTCGGCGTCGCCGGCGAGCGATATGGCGGCATCGGCACCCAGCGCGGCGAGCGTTTCGGCGTCGCGGCCGGTCGCGATCACCTTGCCGGCGCCGAGGTGCCGGGCGATCTGGACGGCGAGCCGCCCCGACGCGCCGGTCGCCCCGTTCACGAGCACGGTCTCGCCCGCCCTGAAGCGGGCGCGTTCGAGCAGCGCCGCCCAGGAGGACATGCCGGGATTGGCGATCGCCGCCGCGGCCGCGTCGTCGAGCCCGTCCGGCAGCGGCAGCCACTGCGCATCCGGCACCACCGTCGCCTCCGCCATCGCCCCGAACGGCGCGCGGGGGAGGAGGAAGTAGACGCGCCGCCCGTCCTCCAGCCGGCCGGTGCCGTCCACGCCCGGCACGAAGGGAAAGGCGCCGGACGAGCTGTAGTGCGTGCCGGAGGCGCGCGCCCGGCTCAGCGGGCTCAGCGCCGCCGCCGTCACCCGGATGAGCCGCTCGCCCGGATCCGGCCGCGGCTCCGCGAACTCCCCGAAGATCGGTGCCTCTCCGGCACGCTGGACGATGGCGGCCTTCATCCCGCTTCCTTTCGAACGGCGCTTGAAATGTGTATCATGCACATATGGGAGGGCGCGGATGCCATCAAGCAGAAATGTGCATGATACACATATCTCGGCGCTGCTGCGCGATCTTCACGGCGCGGTGCTCGAGATCGTGGGGATGATGAACGGGCCCGAGCGGGACGAGATGATGATCCGCGAAGCGGGGATCAGGCTCGATCGCGCGCTGTTCCCGCTGCTCGTCCTCGTCGAGCGGTTCGGCCCGATCGGCGTGGTGGATCTCGCCGGCCGCGTCGGTCGCGATCACACCACGGTCAGTCGCCAGCTTGCCAGGCTCGAAGGGCTGGGGCTCGTCGAACGGCGCGGCAGCCGCGAGGATCGCCGCGTGCGCATGGCGGCGATCACCTCCGCCGGCAAGGCGATGACCGACCGGATAGACGCCGCGCGCGAACGCGTGCTGCGCACCGGCCTCGCCGGCTGGGACGGACGGGAGCTGGCGGATTTCGTCCGCCTCCTCCGCGCCTTCGCCGAAGTCATGCGCGAAGGGCAGGGCGCCGCGCCGGGCCGCCGATCGGCCGACGCACGGGACGGGTGCTAGCCGCGCATGGGCGGGGCGGAATATCCCGTCATCCTCGATCCGGTCGCGATGCGCGCGCTTCTCCTCGGCGCGAAGACCGAGCTGCGCCGTCTCGCATCCTCGCCGCTTGCCGCGTGCCGGCCGGGTGATCGGCTGTGGGTGCGCGAATCCTGCGTGGCCGCCCGGATCGCGGGGCCGGACGGCCGCGAGGAATCGGCGAAGCTGCGCGACGCCGGGCTGGTCGTGCTGGCGGACGGCTGGCGCCGGCATCGCCATGGCGCCGGCCGGCTGGGCCCGCTGCCCACCAACCGCCGCCTGATCTGGACGCCGGCCATCCAGATGCCGCGCTGGGCCTCGCGCGCGACGCTCGTCGTCGAGGCGGCCCGGATCGAGCCCTTGCGGGCCATGGGCCGCGCGCAGGCGCGTGCGGAAGGGCTCCGGCCGGTCTGCGGCGGGCTTTTCTGGCGCTGGCCACCGCCCGCGCGCGGCCTGTGGCGCGATCCCGTCCGCGCCTTCGCCGCGATGTGGGATCGCCACCATGCCACGCCGGGAACGCGCTGGTGCGACGATCCCGCCGTGGTGGTGCTCGCGTTCCGGCTGGAGCGCTGAAGCCCTCGCGGCCTTTCCTGATCCGATCGGGCCGCGCCGGTCAGCCGCCGAAACGGTGCATCGGCAGGCCGGCGACGCCGGGCTCGAAGGCGAAGACGAGGCCGTCGTCCGGCCCCGGCGGCGTGTCGTCGAAGGGCAGCATCGAGGTGATGTAGAGCGTCTTCAGCCCCTCGCCGCCGAAGGCGACGCTCGCCGGGAAATCCACCGTCAGCGGGATCTCGCGGGAGATGCTTCCGTCGGGCGCGAAGCGCAGGATGCGCCGCCCGCCCGCCATCGCCACCCACAGATGGCCCTCCGCGTCGACCGCGCTGCCGTCGGGCGATCCCTCGCCGGGGCCGAAGGTGGCGAAGGGGCGGCGGTTCGCGATCCGGCCGGTCTCCACGTCATAGTCGTAGGCGAAGATGCCGCGGCCGCTGTCGCAATAATAGAGGATGGTCTCGTCCGGGCTCCAGCCGATGCCGTTGGAGATGATCACGCCTTCGTCCATGCGGTGGAACGAGAGATCCGGATCGAGCCGGTAGAGCGCGCCGGTCGGCGAGCGATAGTCGGGCGCCATCGTGCCGATCCACAGCCGGCCGCGCGAATCGCAGGCGCAGTCGTTGAACCGCTCGCGCTCCTCGTCGAACAGCGGGAGGGTGATGTCGCGCTCGCTGCCGTCCTCCTCGCGCAGCGCGAGCCGCCGGCGGTAGGACATGATCCGGCCGCCCTCAGCGCGATAGGCGAAGCCGCCGGGTTCACCGGGCAGCGGCGCGCGCCGGAGGTCCGATCCGTCGGGAAGCGCGGAGGATTGTGTCTCGCCCAGCACGTCGATCCATTCGATCCGGCCGGTGCGGTCGTTCCACAGTGGATTCTCGCCGAGCCGATCCGGCGGGGCGGAAAATCGGCGCATCTCGGTCATGGCATCCTCCCTCTCGTTCAGGCATCCCGCTGCATCGGCAGGATGCGCGCCGGGTTCAATCATGGCTTACGCGATTCCGCAATGGCGGGGCGATCCGCCCATGGAAATGCATAATCGATCACGGTTGCCCGGCATCGCCATTGCTGTAGGAAATGATGCCGCCGCGAGTCAGGCCGCCGGAGCGGCTGCGGAAGGAAGAGGAGGAGAGCGAGATGCCCACCACGCCGGATCAGGTCCGTCATGCGCTGGAGCAGTATATCAAGGCCTGGACGATCAAGGACAAGCAGCTGCTCCTGTCCCTCTTCGCGGAGGATGGCACGCTGGAGGATCCGGTCGGCACGCCGCCCTTCAGGGGCCATGCCGGCATCGGCGGCTTCTGGGATTTCGCGCTGGCGGGCGAGGGGCGGCAAGTGACGCCGCGGCTCGAGGAGATCCGCGCCTGCGGCAGCCAGGGCATATTGCGCTTCACCATGGAGGTGCGCATCCCCGACAAGAGGCAGGGCCTCAACCTGTCGATCATCGAGCATGCGGAGTTCGATGACGCCGGCAAGATCAGGCATCTGCGCGCCTTCTGGGACGAAAGCTCGGTGTCCGCGCCGGAAGGATGGGATCTGTTCGCGCCCAACATCGAGGAAGCCTACGCGCAATAAGCGCCCGATTTCGGGTTGCATCGTCATTCCGGCGAAAGCTGGGATGACGGGCTTGGAATGCAGATTTGCGTTCATTTGCGCATAGCGACGTCATCATTTCACCACGCGCCAGTTGAAGCGATACGAGGAGAGGGGGGCCGGGCCTGCCATGGATTTCGCACTGACCGAGGATCAGCAGAGCATCCGCGACGCGATCCTGCGCCATTGCGCGCAGTTCGGCGACGATTATTGGCTGGAGAAGGATCGCGACGGCACCTTCCCCGAGGATTTCTACCGCTCGCTTGCCGAGGCGGGCTGGCTCGGCATCGCCATGCCCGAATCCGTCGGCGGATCGGGGCTCGGCATTCTCGAGGCGGCGCTGATGATGCAGGCGATCGCCGAATCCGGCGCCTGCATGTCCGGCGCCTCCTCCGTCCACATCAACGTCTTCGGGCTCGAGCCGGTGGTGATCTCGGGCACCGAGGAGCAGAAGGCGCGCATGCTGCCGCCGATGATCCGCGGCGAGGCCAAGGCCTGCTTCGCGGTCACCGAGCCCAATACCGGCCTCAACACCACCCAGCTCAAGACGCGCGCCGAGAAGAAGGACGGCGGCTATCTGGTGAAGGGCGAGAAGATCTGGATCTCCACCGCGCAGGTGGCGACCAAGATGCTGCTGCTCGCACGCACCACCCCGCTGGAGGAGGTCAGGAAGAAGACGGAAGGCCTTACCCTCTTCTACACCGATTTCGATCGCTCGAAGATCGACGTGAAGCTGATTCACAAGATGGGGCGCCACGCCGTCGATTCGAACATGCTGTTCATCGAGGATCTGTGGATCCCGGAGGCAGACCGCATCGGCGAGGAGGGGCAGGGCTTCAAGCTGATCCTCAACGGCATGAACCCGGAGCGCATCCTGATCGCCGCCGAGGCGATCGGCATCGGCCGCGCCGCGCTCGCCAAGGCCGCGCGCTACGCCAATGAGCGGATCGTGTTCAACCGGCCGATCGGCATGAACCAGGGCATCCAGCATCCGCTCGCCAAATGCTGGGCGCAGCTCGAGGCCGCGAACCTGATGGTGATGAAGGCGGCAAGCCTGTTCGATGCCGGCAAGGAGTGCGGCGTCGAGGCCAATGCCGGCAAATATCTGGCGGCCGAGGCGGCGTTCGAAGCCTGCCATACCGCGATCTCGACGCTCGGCGGCATGGGTTATGCTGCCGAATATCATGTCGAGCGCTATCTGCGCGAAAGCCTGATCCCGCGCACCGCGCCGGTCAGCCAGCATCTCATCCTGTGCCACATCGCCGAAAAGGCGCTCGGCCTGCCCAAATCCTACTGACGGCAAGGGAGAAGGGGGATGAAGCGGATCATCACCGAAAACGGCCCGGATGGCCGCTCGCGCCTGAAGACGGTGGCCGAGGTGCCGGCGATGGGCGCGATCTGGGAGACGAGCGCGGAAGATTGGCTCGGCCGCGAGCCGGACGGCGGCGCCCTCACGCTCGATCTGCCGCCCGGCCATGTCGTCGCGCGCCATGTCGTCATCCCGCCGGATGCCGAGATGGCGGCCTATCTCGCCGCCGGCATTCCGGGGCTCGACGAGAAGGGTTTCCACCGGACGCCGACGATCGACTATCTGATCCTGATCGATGGCGCGCTGGTGCTGGAGCTCGACGAGGGGCGCGAGGCGCTGAAGCCCGGCGACATCGTCGTCCAGCGCAACACCAACCACGCCTGGCGCAATCCGGGGACGACGCCCGCCACCTGCATCGCGATCATGAGCCGGCCCGCGGAGGGATAGGCGGATGGCTGGAAGGCGGTGATGGGCGGGTTGCGGCCATCCGGCCGATAATTCGGGCCGTCCGGACTCTTTTCCCCTAACAAAAGGCCCGGCCATGTCCTACATGGTGGTCTGCTGACGTCGCTTGCGACGGATATTCGGGCCCCTGGGCTCCCTTTGTCCTTTCCTAGCCTACCGAAGCTCGGCTGCGCCATGTCGGCGCAGGCCCGCACCCTTGGGACAAAGGATTTTCCCATGATCACCGGCACCGTTAAGTTCTTCAATATCGATAAAGGCTTCGGCTTCATCGCTCCGGAAAGCGGCGGGGACGACGCCTTCGTCCACATCTCCGCCGTCGAGCGTGCGGGCCTGCGCACGCTCGAGAAGAATCAGCGCGTTTCCTACGAGCTGGAAACCGGACGCGGCGGCAAGACCTCGGCCGTCAATCTGCAGACCGCCTAAGCCGCGCATGGGCATCGCTTCGCCGCCAGGAGGAAGCGATGTCCGCCGCAGCTCGCATCCGCGTGATTCAGGCGATCGACCGGCTGGTCCGGTATTCGTGAAGGGACGGGATGATGGGCTGAGGCACAGAGGCGCGGCAATCGGGAAGCGTGCAAGCCGAAGAAGGCTGCTCCGTCGAAGCCGATTCAGCCAAATCCATCCACGAAGGGCCAAGCCAAGCCCTGATCTTCGGCGCCGCGCCCTCATGGGGATTGCGCCTCCACCTCATCCAACCGTCGCCGATGCGCGGCGTTGGCATAACCGGGAGACCATCGTGACGAGAACCGTGCTTCGCCCCTATCTTGTCACCAAGGGCGAGGACGGCAAGTTCCGCGTCACCGTCCGCTCGACCCGCTTCAATTCGCAAGGCTATCCGCTGGTGCAATCGCATGTGCTGGAGGAGGAGTTCCCCTCCGCCGCGCGCGCGATCGTGGCTGCGCGCCGAGCACCATGCCGAGCCGGGCGACATCGCCACGAAGTGATGCTTGGTCGCGCGGTCATCGGGCTGCCGGTCGGCCGCTCGGCGGCCGGTTGTCGCCGCTGCTTGGAAGGAATGCCCATGACTCATTCATCGATCTTCTGCCGGACGCAGGAAGCGTTGCAGAATTCGCGTGCCGCCGAGACCAACCTCTCCAACGTCCGCTCGATCGCCATGGCCGCGGCTGCCGCATGGCGCGCGGAGGCGGAGCAGGCCGAGCGGCGCGAAGCGCGCCGCGCGGAGCAGAATGCCCCGACGCACTCTGCCGCAGGGACGGCGCGCGCGTAGATCCCGCACTTACGACACGGATTTTCTCGCATCTGTCCGCCTGGGATCCACGGCTGGAAGCAATCCCCGGCTCCATGCCAGCCTCGCTGTCATGGAACCGATCACCCGCTACACCCCCGCCCTGATCCCGGTCGCGAAGACGCTCGCCGAGCGCGGCGCGCTCGAACGCGATCTCGCCGCCGCCTT
>Ga0180222_1001043_pt1 | contig 32704 bp, 31 predicted proteins | sample eDN5th37CKraftOP_FD_151336 | JGI IMG/M metagenome (GOLD analysis project Ga0180222, IMG submission 151336) | Enriched Organic Plus compost microbial communities from Emeryville, California, USA - eDNA 5th pass 37_C Kraft OP (version 2) (version 2) ...
GTGGTGGTGGCGATGGCAATCCCGAACAGGCCCGCGAGGCTGTAGGTGATCAGAATGCCGGCGATGATGACGATGGCCGGCAGCGCCGTGGCTTCCATCGAAATCGCGAGCCCCTGGATCACGTTGGTGCCGTGACCGGTCACCGAAGCCTGGGCGATCGACTTCACCGGGCGATAATCGGTGCCGGTGTAGTATTCGGTGATCCAGATGATCAGGCCGGTGACGACAAGGCCGACCACGCCGCATTCGAACAGCGCCGTGCCGGTGTAGGACACGCCGGCCAGCGGACCCCAGCCGACGAGCCAGTGGATCGCAATCGCAAGACCGGCCAGCGAAAGGATGCCGGTCGCGATCAGTCCCTTGTACAGCGCCCCCATGATCGACTGGTTCGAGCCGAGCTTCACGAAGAAGGTGCCGATGATCGAGGTGACGATGCAGACGCCGCCGATGGCGAGCGGCAGGGTCATCATGTTCACCAGCAGCGGCGAGCTGGCGAAGAAGATGGCGGCGAGCACCATGGTGGCGACCGCGGTCACCGCATAGGTTTCGAACAGGTCCGCGGCCATGCCGGCGCAGTCACCGACGTTGTCGCCGACGTTGTCGGCGATGGTGGCCGGGTTGCGCGGATCGTCCTCCGGAATGCCCGCCTCGACCTTGCCGACGAGGTCGCCGCCGACGTCGGCCCCCTTGGTGAAGATGCCGCCGCCGAGACGCGCGAAGATCGAGATCAGCGAAGCGCCGAAGCCCAGGGCCACCAGGGCATCCACCACGGTGCGGCTGTTGGCGGCATGGCCGGCGAACTGGGTGAGGTACATGAAGTACAGCGTTACGCCGAGCAGCGCGAGACCGGCCACCAGCAGGCCGGTGATCGCGCCGGCCTTGAAGGCCAGCTCGAGCCCGCCGGCCAGCGACTTGGTCGCCGCCTGCGCGGTGCGAACGTTGGCGCGCACCGACACATTCATGCCGATGAAGCCCGCCGCGCCCGACAGGATGGCGCCGATCGCGAAACCGACCGCCACCAGGACGCCGAGGAAATAAGCCAGCAAGAGGAAGATGACGATACCGACGATGCCGATCGTGGTGTATTGGCGCCGAAGGTAGGCCTGCGCCCCTTCGCGGACGGCAGCTGCGATTTCCTGCATCCGCGCGTTTCCGGCGTCGGCCCCCAATACCGACGACGTCGCCCAGATGGCGTAGAGAACCGAAAGTGCTCCGCAAAGCACGATCACCCATAATGCTGTCATTGATTTGCCTCAGATCCTGTAATTGCCCCGACCGCGCTCAGGTCCCGCAGGATGGGGACGAACGCGGAAAAGGCACGCTCTGCCCAAAGAACGGCCTCAAATCCGCGGGACCATGCCAAAATCGTGACTGCGGCGCAACGCCGCCAGGAGTGCAAGCAGGGGTTTTTTAAAGGATTTCTGGAGCGTGCCGAATCGGGCACAGCGGCGGGCAAGCCTCAGAAATGACTAAAGGATAGCCGCGGGAGGACAATTTCGCGGCCATTGCCGTCAAGCAGTTGCACAGTCTCCGTCCCGGCCCCAATGCGGCCGATCGTACTCACCGGCACTTCAGCAAGGGTTGCAGCTGCGATGAACGCAGAAAGCTGATTCTCGGGCACCGTGCACAGAACCTCGTAGTCGTCCCCCCCCGCGACCAGCGTCGCAATCCGCTCTGGATCACCGCCCAGCCAGGTTCGGGCCGGCGGCGAGAAGGGAATGGCCTCCGCTTCGATCCGGGCCGTGACCCCGGATGCGGCGCACAGCTTGGCGAGGTCGCCCATCAATCCATCGGATACGTCCATCGCCGCGCTGGCGAATTGGCGCACCGCCGGAGCCAACATCAGCCGCGGCTGAGGCACCCGGTAGCGCTCCACCATGGCCTCAGCCGCGGCGTCGCTGCCATCCCATCGGCCGGCGCGGCCCTGCAGGATTGCCAGTCCAAGCGCGGCATCGCCGATACTGCCGCTGACCACGACGCACTCCCCCGCCCGTGCCCTGTCCCGGCGCACCATGGTTCCTCGCGGCACCCGGCCGAACGCGGTGATGGAGATCATTGATGGTCCCGGCGTCGAGACCGTGTCCCCGCCGAGCAGCGGACAGCCGAACCGCGTCGCATCGTCGCCAAGCGCGGCAGCGAATGGCGCCATCCAGTTCTCCCGCACCTCGCGGAGCGCCAACGTCAGCACGAAGCCGGCGGGCGTAGCACCCTTGGCGACGAGATCGGACAGATTCACACGGAGCGCCTTCCGGGCCACGCTGTCCGGCGGATCGTCAGGCAGAAAATGCACGCCTTCGACGATGGCGTCGGTGGTGACGACGAGATCCTCGCCATTCGACTCGATGAGCGCTGCGTCGTCGATCAGACCGAGCGCACCAGGAGATTGTGCCAGTGGCCGGAAGTAGCGGGCGATCAGATCGTCTTCACCGGAAGACATGACGCGTGTCCATCGGAATGGAGCGGCCGTCATTATTCTCGGGGCCTGGCCGGACCGTCGATTGCGGGAGCAAAACAGCACGGGAAGCGTCATCCTGAGGTGCGAGCGGCGCAAGCCGCGAGCCTGGAAGGATGAACGGCCAGATCACGTCCGTCGTGGACCGTCGTCCTTCGAGACCTCCGCTTCGCTTCGGCTCCTCAGGGTGATGGCCCATCCTCTACCTCCGCGCGAACTCGTCGCCACGGAACTGGCGCGCGATCTGATCCAGCACCGCGTTGACCATGCCGGTCTCATCGCCTTCGACAAAGGCATGCGCGACATCGACATATTCCGACACCACCACCCGCGCCGGAATGTCCTTGCGGTGGCTGAGCTCATAGGCGCCGGCCCGCATCACTGCGCGCAGGATGGCATCGATCCGCTTCAGCGGCCAGCCCTTCGACAAGGCCTCGTCGATCAAGGGATCGAGCTTGCGCTGGTCGCGCACCACACCGGATACGACGTCGCGAAAAAAGGCGGCTTCCGCCGGCAGATACTGATCACCCTCGACTTCGTTGCCGATCCAGTGACTTTCGAACTCGGCGAAGACATCGTTGATGCCGGCGCCGGCCATATCCATCTGATAGAGCGCCTGCACCGCGGCGAGCCGGGCCGCTCCGCGCCGGTTCGCCTTCCGCTCCTGCGGCTTTCCCGAACCTTTTCTGACGTCTGCCATGGCCCGCTCAGACGGTTTGGAGGCGGCGCTTGAGACGCAGCACGGCAAGCGCAGCGCGCGCGGCGTCGCCTCCCTTGTTCAGTTCGCCCGGTTTTGCCCGGGCCCAGGCCTGCTCATCGGTGTTGACAGTAAGAATGCCGTTGCCGAGCGGGATGCGGCGGCTCATCGCAAGATCGGTCAGACCGCGCGACGATTCCATCGATACGATCTCGAAATGGAAGGTTTCTCCGCGCACCACGCAGCCGAGCGCGACGGCGGCTTCATAGGGCATTCCACGCTTTTCCGCCGCGTCGAAGGCGATGGCGATCGCGGCTGGAATCTCCAGTGCGCCGGGGACCGTCACCACGTCGTAGCTCACGCCCGCGGCATTCAATTCGGCAATGGCGCCTTCAAGCAAAGCGTCCTGAATATCGTCATAGAACCGCGCCTCGACGATCAACACGCGCGCGCCGCGCACGTCGGTCTGGTCCTTCAAAGCGGCGCGCCGCGAATCTGCCATGGTTCGGTCCGTCACAAACACTGATGTCGGGCGCCGAGGGCTGCCCGATGTGGCCGCGTTTGTAGTCGCTGCCCGCCATGAAGCCAAGCGCCGAGTGGAAGCGGCGCCCGCAAAAGTAACCCCTCGGTGCGGCGCCTGCGGCCGTTCAGGCGCCCGCCGCCGTCTCCGTCAGCCGCGCCGCGTAACGGGCCATCAGGTCCACTTCGAGATTGACCTCGGCGCCTGCCTGCCAGTCGCCGAGCGTGGTCACCGTCAGCGTGTGCGGAATGATCAGCACCGAAAATGCCGTGTCCGCCACCGTGTTCACCGTCAGCGATACGCCGTCGAGCGTCACCGAGCCTTTCGCAGCGATGAAGCGCGCCAGTTCGCGCGGCGCGTTGAGTTCGAACCGGGCCATGTCCGGCAGATCATCGCGCGCCACGATGGTGGCGATGGCGTCGACATGGCCGGCGACGATATGGCCGCCAAGTTCGTCGCCGATCTTCAGTGCACGCTCGAGATTGAGCCGGGTGCCAACCTTCCAGTGCTGAGCGGTGGTCATCCGCAGGGTTTCCGCCGCGGCATCGACATCGAACCAGGTTCGGCCATTCTCGACGCCGGAGGCCACCACCGTCAGGCAGACGCCGTTGCAGGCAATAGAGGCGCCGTCCGCGATGGTCGCGCGATCGTAGCTGCAGAGAATGCGCAGACGATGCAACTGCCCCTGTGCGACAGGCTTCAGACTGGCGATCTCGCCAATATCGGTGACAATGCCGGTGAACATCTAGATCCGCTCGTAAATCGTGAGATTGTCCTGCGCCAGCGTTTCGCTAGCATAGACGGTGAAGGACGGCGACTGCGTGATCGCGCCCAGCGGCAATGCGCCAAGCGCGGGGACACCGCCCCCGCCGATCGGTTGCGGTGCGCGGAACAGCCACGCCTCATCGACGAGCCCCGCCGCCAGGAAGGAGGCCGCCACTTTCGCGCCGCCTTCGACCAGCACGCGGGTGATTCCCTTCGCCGCGAGCATGCTCAGGATGCCGGGCAGATCGAGCCCGGCATCGCCCGCCGCCGCGCGCATCACCTGCACACCCGCTGCCTCAAGCCGCGCGGCCGCCGACGCCTCGGCGCGATCGGACGTCACCATCCACAGCGGCACCTCGCGGGCGGACCGCACCAGGTGGCTCTCGCCCGGAAGACGCAGGAAACGGTCCAGCACCACCCGCACCGGTGACCGGGCCGCCATGCCGGGCAGCCGGCAATCGAGCCTGGGATTGTCCGCCAGCGCGGTTCCGATCCCGATCAGCACCGCATCGCACTGCGCCCGCAGCAAGTGCACCCGCGCCCGGGCGGCTTCCCCGGTGATGGCGACCGGCCTGCCGCCGGCGGCCCCGATCTTGTCGTCGGACGAGACCGCGAGCTTGAGGATGACATGGGGCCGCCCGTCGCGGACCCGCCTGAAGTGGCCCGCATGGTCACGCGCCGCCTCGACCGCGCCGATCCCGACATCGACAGTGATGCCCGCCGACCGCAAGCGGGCGTGCCCCTGCCCGGCCACCTGAGGATTAGGATCCTCGATCGCTGAAACGACCCGGCTGATGCCGGCGGCGATAATGGCATCGACGCAGGGCGGCGTCTTGCCCACATGCGAGCAGGGCTCGAGAGTGACATAGAGCGTCGCGCCCTGGGCCTCCGCGCCGGCGCGGGCCAGCGCCTCAGGCTCGGCATGCGGCCGCCCGCCGGGCTGGGTCCAGCCGCGGCCGACGATCATGCCGTCCTTGACCACCACCGCCCCCACCGCGGGATTCGGCCAGGTCCGGCCGAGACCACGACGGCCAAGGGTCAGCGCAAGCGCCATGAAGCGGTGATCGGCGGCCTTGGCATCCTGGAGCTTGGCGGCGTACCGGTCCTCCAGCAGGCGGAAGATCATTTGCGGACCAGAAGCGGCGGCTCGTCGCTATCGCCGGACAATTCGCCGAGCACCGTCCTGAAGTCGCCAGCCTCGCGGAAGTTGCGGTAGACCGAAGCGAAGCGCACATAGGCGACGTCATCCAGCTTGCGCAGATGCTCCATCACCGCCTCGCCGATGGTCTCGGAGGAAATCTCCGGCTCGCCGTTGCTCTCGAGCTCGCGGACGATGGCGGAGACCATCTTCTCCACCCGCTCGGCGTCGACCGGCCGCTTGCGCAGGCTGATCTGGACCGAGCGGACCAGCTTGTCGCGATCGAACGGCACGCGCCTGCCGTTGCGCTTGATCACGGTCAGTTCGCGCAGCTGCACGCGCTCGAACGTGGTGAAGCGGAAATTGCACGCCAGACAGACGCGCCGCCGCCGGATCGCGGACGAATCCTCCGTCGGCCGCGAATCCTTCACCTGCGTATCGAGACTGTTGCAGCTTGGGCAACGCATGGCGAACCGCCCTTGTCAGGTCTCCCTATTGATAGATCGGGAAGCGATCGGTCAATGCCTTGACCTTCTCCTTCACCGCCGCCTCGACCCCCGGCGCACTGCCGTCGGGCGATTGTGCCACGGCATTGAGGACCTCGGCAATCAGCGCTCCGACCTGCTTGAACTCGGCCACGCCGAAACCGCGGGTGGTGGTCGCCGGCGTGCCAAGGCGCAGGCCGGAGGTGACGAACGGCTTCTCGGGGTCGAACGGAATGCCGTTCTTGTTGCAGGTCAGGCCGGCCCGCACCAGGGCCTTCTCCGAAATGTTACCCTTGAGGCCCTTCGGCCGCAGGTCCACCAGCATCAAGTGATTGTCGGTGCCGCCGGAAACGATTTCGAAGCCGTGGCTGCGCAGCGTCTCCGCCAGCGCCTTGGCGTTCTCGACCACGTTCTTCGCATAGACCTTGAAGTCCGGCTGCAGCGCTTCCTTGAACGCCACGGCTTTCGCAGCAATCACATGCATCAGCGGTCCGCCCTGCAGGCCGGGGAAGATCGCCGAGTTGATCTTTTTGAAGATCTCCTCGTCATTGGTGAGAATGAGGCCGCCGCGCGGACCGCGCAGCGACTTGTGCGTGGTGGTGGTGGTGACATGGGCGTGCGGCACCGGCGAGGCATGCACGCCGCCGGCAACCAGCCCCGCGAAGTGCGCCATATCGACCATGAAATAGGCGCCGACGCTGTCGGCGATCTCACGGAAGCGCTTGAAATCCCACGGCCGCGAATAGGCCGAGCCGCCGGCGATGATCAGCTTCGGCTTCACCTCTTCGGCCTGCCGCGCCACCGCGTCCATATCGATCAGTTGATCCTCACGCCGCACCGTGTAGTGCACCGGCTTGAACCACTTGCCCGACATGTTGACCGGCGCGCCGTGGGTGAGGTGACCGCCCGCGGCCAGATCGAGCCCCATGAAGGTGTCGCCGGGGGCGAGCAACGCCAGGAACACCGCCTGGTTCATCTGGCTGCCGGAATTCGGCTGGACGTTCGCGAACTGAGCGCCGAACAGCTTCTTGGCGCGCTCGATCGCGAGGTTCTCCGCCACGTCCACCCATTCGCAGCCGCCGTAGTAGCGCTTGCCCGGATAGCCCTCGGCATATTTGTTGGTCATCACCGAGCCCTGAGCTTCCAGCACGGCGCGGCTGACGATGTTTTCCGACGCGATCAGCTCGATCTCGTGGCGCTGACGGCCGAGTTCGCCCCTGATCGCGGCAGCGATCTCGGGATCGGCATCGGCGAGCGACGCGGAGAAGAACGTGTCAGGCGTGGACGATGCGTGGGCAGAAGAGCTCATCGGAAATATCTCCACCGCCGCAGCCTCGAATGGCCGCCGACGGGATTGGCTGGGGTCGGGTAGCGGCCCGCGGGATACCATATCCCACCCTGCCGCGCCAAGGATTCGGCGGAACGCGGCCTGTGGGCAGCCAAAGGGCCCGATATCCGGTCCCGGTGGGAGGAATTGCCTGCCAGCCGGTCAGGCCCATCCCGTCAGGGGGGGTGGGCAGGCGCGGCGGTCAGCGGTTCATATCCTTAAATCGGCAGTCACCGGCCGGGCCAGCCTCCGCAGGGGGCGCCGCCCTGGTCCGCCGGCGGGTGCGCCCCGCGGCCGCCGCCGTCGTTCGGGCAAAAAAGAAGCGCACCGGACCCGGGCAACTCGGGCCGATGCGCAGGGTATCTTTTTTTGTGATGACGTGGGGCCGCCGGTCTGGCGCCGACGTGCCCGAAGTTCGCTTGGAGGCGAAACCGAAACTCAGAGGCGATAGAGGATCTGGTCGGTCCAGAACCGCTCGAGCCGCTGCAGCGACTTGTTGAGCGTCGCGAACTCCTCGTTGGAGATGCCGCCGACCTGCTCGACCGTCTTCATGTGCTTCTGATACAGCGCCTCGACGATGTGGCGGATCTCCTGTCCCTTCGGCGTCAGGCTGATGCGTACCGAACGGCGGTCGACGCGCGAGCGCTGATGATCGAGGAAGCCGAGCTCGACCAGCTTCTTCAGATTGTAGGACACGTTCGAACCCAGATAGTATCCGCGTGTGCGCAGTTCGCCGGCCGTCAGCTCCTTATCGCCGATATTGTAGAGCAGCAGCGCCTGCACCGAATTGATATCGGCACGGCCACGACGGTCGAACTCGTCCTTGATGACATCAAGGAGCCGACGATGCAGCCGCTCCACCAGCGTGAGAGCTTCGAGATAGAGCGACTGCACCGGCGGCTGGCCGGAAGCGCGTTCGGCGGTTTCAACAGCCGATGCGACGGCTTTCATCATGACACTAACCCCTGTTGTCGTTTTTTATCGACTTATGCGACGAAACTTGTGTCCCGCCTGATAGCGACAACCTAACGGGCGCGTCTGAAAATCCGCTTAAATAAGACAATAAAGAGATCATGAATTTAAGACAGTGAATCGCAGATTAAGCCCGTCAGACAAGGGTTTTTCGTAATTCTCTGTTGACGAGAGCGGGACGATGTTCACGCTTCGTCTGCATATCCCGAGGGGCCCTGTCACATTTGCGGACAGAGCCGTTCAAATGCGAAACATTCGCGTAATCTTCGTCACCGCCGCGTTAGGGTGACTCAAATCTTACCGCTAGAAAAAGCGGAAAATTCGCGACAAATTTGAGCGGCAGTCCTCACTTTTCAGGCGACGCCGCGGCTTCGGCCTTCCCAATACGGCGCGCGCAGGACTTTGCGATCGATCTTGCCCAGCCCCGTCACCGGAATGGTGTCGACAATGTCGATCGATTTCGGCGACCAAGGCGCACCGCGGCGCGCCTTCACATGCGCCTGCAATTCCTCGATGGTGCTGCGCGCACCCGCCTTCATCACGACGAAGGCCTTCACCGCCTCGCCCCACTTGTCGTCGGGCACGCCGATCACCGCGGCGGATGCAACGGCGTGATGCGACATCAACGCGTCCTCGACTTCGCGCGGATAGATATTGAAGCCGCCGGAGATGATCATGTCCTTGGTGCGGTCGACGATGTAGAAATAGCCTTCCTCGTCTTGCACGGCGACATCGCCGGTGTGCAGCCAGCCGCCGCGGAAAGCTTCCTCCGTCGCATCGGGGCGCTTCCAGTAGCCGTCCATCACCAACGCGCCGCGTACGCAGATTTCGCCCGGCTCCCCGACGCCGACCTCGCGCATGTCGGCATCGAACAGCTTGACGTCAACCAGCGCGTTGGGACGTCCGCACGATCCCAGCCGCGCCGGCTTGGTCAGATTGTGGTCGACCTTGCGCATCGTGGTGATGCATTGCGGGGCTTCGGTCTGGCCGTAGAGCTGGACGAAGACCGGGCCAAAGATGCCGATGCCTTCGCGCAGCCGGTCCGGCGACATCGGCGCAGCGCCATAAACGATCATGTCGAGTGACGACAGATCGTGACGCGCGCGCGCCTCGCATGCATCGATCAGCGCATAGACCAGCGTCGGGACGAGGAATGCGGCGGTGATCTTCTCCTCCGCAACGACGCGGCAATAGGCCTCGACCTCGAACCCCTGCACCAGACGGGTGAAACCGCCGCGCATCATCACCGGATAGAGCGTGACGCCGGCAGCGTGGCTGATCGGCGTCGCCGCGAGGAATCGGATCTCCGGCGGCCAGTCCCAATCGGCATAGAGCAGCGTCGCCATGGTCGTGACGACGCGATGGGGCAGCATCACGCCCTTGGAGCGGCCGGTGGTGCCACCGGTATAGGCCAGCCACGCGATGGCGCCGACCTCGCTTTCATCGACCAGAGGCGCCGGCGTGACGGCTGAAAACCCGGCAAGGAGATCGCGTGCGCCGTGCATCGGGCCGAATGACAACAGATGCTTCAATCCGGGAACGCGCTGGCGGATCGCCTCCCCGCGCGCACCAAATTTCCCGGCTTCGACGATCAACGCGTCGATTTCCGCATCCGCGATCACGAAGACATGATCATCTTCAGCCGCCATGGGATGGAGCGGCGTGTAGCGCAGGCCCATCACCATCGCCGCGCTGATCGCAGCCCAGGATTCCGCGCGATTGCCCGCGAGGATCGAAACCGCCGCACCGCGGACGAGACCGATCGAGCGGAACAGGGTGATGAACCGCCCCACCGCCTCACCGAACTCTCGATAGGTCCAGCGGATGTTGCCGTCGGCCAGCGCCGGCCGATCGGCGTAGCGGACAACCGCGTTGATGATCAGGCTGCCGGCGGTGCCGCCGGCATGAAGCTGCTGCACGATCTCCTCCCGGATTGTTGTTGGTTGATATCAGCCGCGAGTGGCCGGCTATGGCGGCCGCTCCTGGGCCGCGAGCCAGGCCAGCGCCAGATAGAGCGCCAGAAACACCGCGTCGATACCGACAATGATCAGATGGCCGCCATAGATCGAGGGGAACATCAGTTCGACGACGCCCATCGATACCACCGTGGTCAGCCAGACCACCGCGCCCCATGGCGTGGCCAGCCAGAGCCCGACCGCCGCCACCAGCTCGATGACCGCGAAATAGACGGTGGCGGACTGCCACGCCATGGACTGGTTTTCGAAGGCCTCGTTCTCGCCACCGATGAAGCCGGTCACCTGGGCCCAATGGAACAGCCCCTTGCCCATCGACAACACCGCCATCACGCGCAGAAACAGCACAAGGCGCCGAGTCCAGACATTGTCCTCGCCCGCCGATTTTACCGAGGCAGGATCGTCGGTCGACAGGGGTCGTTCACGCTGCGGCAGGCCACGGGCCGGTGATTCAGACATGGTTTCGCTGCTCTTTGCCGAAGACGGCTGACTCGCTGCGATTCATGGCGGTTTGGCGCGTCAAAATCAATCATCGAGGCCACTGGCGCGGTGACGCCGCCATCGCCGGGTGCTAAACTGGAATGCAACCAATTCCAGATCCCGTTCCGGAGATATTTCACCATGGCGATCAAATTCGGGCGTCCGATTGAGCTGCGCGACGCTCCCCGGCGCGATACCGCTGCCGGCTCACCCTCGCTCGACCTGGTGATCCGGCCGCGCCGCAACCGCAAGGCCGAATGGGCGCGGCGGCTGGTGCGGGAAAACGTGCTGACCACCGACGACCTGATCTGGCCGCTGTTCGTGATCGATGGAACCAACAAGCGCCAGCCGGTGGCCTCGATGCCGGGCGTCGATCGCCTCAGCGTGGATCAGGCCGTCCGCGCCGCCGAGCAGGCCGTCAAGCTGGATATCCCCTGCATCGCCCTGTTCCCCTACACCGATCCGTCGCTGCGCGACGAGCGCGGGTCCGAGGCGCTCAATCCCGACAACCTGGTCTGCAAGGCGACGCGCGCCATCAAGCAGGAATTTCCCGATCTCGGCGTGCTGTGCGACGTGGCGCTCGACCCCTTCACCAGCCACGGCCATGACGGGCTGCTGCAGGATGGCCGCATCCTGAACGACGAGACAGTCGCTTTGCTGGTCCGTCAGGCGCTGATCCAGGCGGAGGCCGGCTGCGACATCATCGCGCCGTCGGACATGATGGACGGGCGGGTCGGAGCGATCCGCGAGGCGCTGGACGATGCAGGCTTCGGCGACGTGCAGATCATGGCCTATGCGGCCAAATACGCCTCGGCCTTCTACGGCCCGTTCCGCGACGCCGTCGGCTCCGCAAAGGCCCTTATCGGCGACAAGCGGACCTATCAGATGGACTGCGCCAATTCCGATGAGGCCCTGCGGGAGGTTGAGCTCGACATCGCCGAGGGCGCCGACATGGTGATGGTGAAGCCTGGCCTGCCCTATCTCGACATCGTCCGCCGCGTGAAGGACACCTTCGGCATGCCAACCTTCGCCTACCAGGTGTCCGGCGAGTACGCGATGATCGCCGGCGCGGCTGCAAACGGCTGGGTCGACGGCGAGCGCGTCATGCTGGAGAGCCTGGTGGCCTTCAAGCGCGCCGGGGCGGACGGCGTGCTGACCTACTTTGCCTTACAGGCTGCGGAGAAGCTGCGCGCCGGCCGTTAGTCCCGCGGTTCCCGCCGCGACGCAAGGAATTTTCCTGAGGCGATGAGCCTTGTCCCGCCCGCGCATGGTCGCCATGTGATTTGCTGCCATGTGATTGGCGAGACCAGCGGGAGAACGAGCATGTCCGAGAGCGGATTTGGCGGTGGCAGCGGTGCAGCCTGGCGCAATGATGCGGGCATTCAGCCGCATGCCTTTGATCCGGCCATTCAGCCGGAGCTGTTTCGCGGCGTGCTGCTGCGCCGGTCGGTCGCCTTCATCATCGACCTGCTGGTGCTTGCCATCCCGGTCATGCTCGCGGTGATCTTCATCGCGGTGTTCGGCCTTGTCACGCTGGGCCTCGGCTGGGCGCTGTTCTGGCTGGTCTCACCCGCCTCTGTGATCTGGGCGCTGGTCTATTACGGCACGTCGCTGGGAGGCCCGCATTCCGCAACGCTGGGCATGCGCGCGATGGACCTCGAAATGCGCACCTGGTACGGCGCGCCCAGCTACTTCCTGCTCGGCGCGACCCATGCGGTGGTGTTCTGGATCTCGATCTCGGTGCTGACGCCGCTGGTCCTGCTGGTGGGACTGTTCAACAGCCGCAAGCGGCTGCTGCATGACTTCCTGCTTGGAACCGTGATCGTCAACCGCTCGGTCAGAGCCTATGCGTCCGCCTCCGCGGCCGTGCAAAAATATTGATTCCGCCACGACGGCGCGCGATGCTGTCCCCGCCATCGGAGGCTGACGAGATTCGGTGACGCAACACTCGCGCGACACGCCGCAATTCTACCTGACGGCACCATCGCCCTGCCCCTATCTCCCGGGCCGACAGGAGCGCAAGGTGTTCACGCATCTCGTCGGCAGCAAGGCCGGCGAACTGAATGATCTGCTCACCCATGGCGGGTTCCGGCGCAGCCAGTCCATCGCTTATCGCCCCGCCTGCGATCAGTGCCATGCCTGCGTCTCGGTGCGGGTGATTGCCGACGAGTTCCGTCCCTCGCGCACGTTTCGCCGCGTGCTGGCGCGCAATGCTGACCTCAGCGGCGAACTGCGCAGCGCGGTGCCGACGTCCGAACAGTATTCGGTATTCCGCGCCTACCTCGACCACCGCCACCGGCTCGGCGGCATGGCCGACATGACCGTGTTGGACTACGCCATGATGGTCGAGGACAGTCATGTCGAAACCCGGCTGATCGAATATCGCCGACGCACCGGCAGCAGTCTCGCGGCAGCCCGCACCGGCGACCTTATCGCCGTGGCCCTGACCGATATCCTCAGTGACGGGCTCTCGATGGTCTACTCTTTCTTCGAGCCCGGTGAGACCAGCCGTTCGCTTGGCACTTTCATGATCCTCGATCACATCGCCCGCGCGCGCCGCATGGGCCTGCCCTACGTCTATCTCGGCTACTGGATCGAGAACTCACAGAAGATGGGCTACAAGAGCCGCTATCTGCCACAGCAGCGCCTCGGGCCAAACGGATGGGTCCGAGTGGACGCCGCGACGTCGGCGACGGAGCCGCAGCGCTAGAGCCTTTCCGGTTCTGATTGAACCAGAGAACGCGTCTCTGTGTTTCTGTTTTGACGCTTTACTCCTTTGCGGAAGCCGGTGCTGCCGGTCCTCCTCATCCGGCGATGGCGTCGTACAGAAGCTTCAGGTTCAGCACCACGACGACGCCTGCAACCACCCAGGCCAGCACCGCTACCGGCCGCGAGATGACGAGGTCGCCCATCTTGCGCCGGTCGGTTACGAATCTCACCAGCGGGATGACCGCGAAGGGCAGTTGCATCGACAGCACCACCTGACTGAGCACCAGCAGTTCGGCGGTGCCGCGTTCGCCATAAAGCCAGGTCACCACCACCACCGGAATGATCGCGATGCCGCGGGTGATCAGGCGGCGGGCCCAGGTCGGCATCCGCAGATGCAGAAAACCCTCCATCACGATCTGCCCCGCCAGCGTTGCGGTGACGGTGGAGTTGAGGCCGGATGCCAGCAGTGCCACCGCGAACAGCGTCGAGGCGATGCCGAGGCCAAGCAGTGGCGACAGCAGGCGATGCGCGTCACCGATCTCCGCCACGTCCTCATGGCCGGTGCCGTGAAATGCCGCGGCGGCGACGATCAGGATCGCGGCGTTGACGAACAGCGCCAGCATCAGCGCGATGGTGCTGTCGGCGGTCGCCCACCTGATCGCATCGCGGCGCCCTTGTGGGCTGCGCTCATAGGCCCGCGTCTGCACGATCGAGGAATGAAGGTAGAGATTATGCGGCATCACCGTTGCGCCGATGATGCCGATGGCGATGTAGAGCATCGCCGGATTGGTGACGATCTCCTTCGAGGGCATGAAGCCCTTGGCTATTGCCGCGATCGGCGGGGCCGCTGCCGCGATCTGGATGGCAAAGCAAGCCGCGATGATGATCAGCAGCGCGATGACGAAGGCCTCGAGAAAGCGGAAGCCGCGGTTCATCAGCAGCAGCACGAGAAAGGCGTCCAGCGCAGTGATCAGCGCGCCGCCGATCAGGGGGATGCCGAACAGCAGTTGCAGCGCGATGGCGGTGCCGATCACCTCGGCAAGGTCGCAGGCGATGATGGCGGCCTCGCAGACGAGCCACAGCATCAGGCCCACGGGGCGCGAATAGTGGTCTCGGCAGGCCTGCGCCAGATCCCGCCCGGTGGCGATGCCGAGCCGGGCGGCGAGCGCCTGCAGCAGGATCGCCATCAGGTTGGACAGCAGGATCACCGCCAACAGCGTGTAGCCGAACTGCGCCCCGCCTGCGATGTCGGTGGCCCAGTTGCCTGGGTCCATATAGCCGACCGAGACCATGTAGCCCGGCCCCACGAAGGCCAACAGGCGACGGAACCAGGTACCGCCGTGCGGAATGGCGATACTCGCATTCACCTCAGCCAGGCTGGTCCGCCCGGCGGGCGCGTCGTTACGCCAGCCTTTCGCCGAATTCTCCCTCGTTGCCGCGCCGGAATCGGCGGCGGCCTCTCTCGTCAAAGCATCCATGGATGGATAGTGGCGGAAACCAGAATTTATTGCAACTCATTCGCATATGCAGTTATCGCAGATCATGATCAATTTCGCGGAGCTGAAGGTCCGAGCATGCGATCGCGCTCCCAGAGCGGCGATGCAGACACTCTGAGGCAGTTCCTAACCGGACCGGGACTCCGGGCGGCGCCGGAGACCGGCCTGCCGCTGGCAGTAGGTCGGGCGCGCAGGAAAAAGGCCGGCGAGGATGCGCGCCGGCCCCACATCGTGATCCGTTTCCGGCCTACCCGATGCCGATGCCGAATTTGTTCGACTTCGGAAAGCCCTTCGGCGGCAGGCGACCGGCATCGGCCCGGCTGCCCTGCCACTCCCGCAGTTCCTTCATCGAGGCGGCGAATTCGCGGCCGGCCGAATCGCGCCACTTCAACCCCTCCTTGGCGGAGAACACCGTCACGTCGGAGAGGCCGCCGTCCTTGTAGCGCTGCAGCCTCACGCCCCTCCCACGCGCCATTTCCGGCACCTGCTCGAGCGGGAATATCAGCAGCTTGCGGTTCTCGCCGATCACCGCGACGGTGTCACCGCTGACGACGGCCAACGCACGCGCCTCGTTCGGCATCTCGACATTGAGCACCTGTTTGCCCTTGCGGGTGGTGCCGACGCAATCGTCCTCGTTGACGATGAAGCCCTGCCCTTCGTGGCTCGCGATCAGGAATTTCCGACCGCCGGTGTTGACGAAAACCGTGACGATCGCCGCGTCCTGCTCCATGTCAATGAACATGCGGATCGGCTCGCCATGGCCGCGGCCGCCCGGCAGCTTGGCGACATCCAGCGAATAGAACCGGCCGTTGGTGGCCAGCAGCAGAAGTTTTGAAGTGGTCTCGGCGAAGAACGAGAAGCCGAGCTTGTCGTCGGTCTTAAAGGACAGGTTCGACAGGTCTTCGACGTGACCCTTCAGCGTGCGCACCCAGCCCTTGTCGGACACCACCACCGTGACCGGCTCGCGCTCGACGAAGGCCTCCTCGATCGCTGCCAGATCGTGCTCGGGCGCATCGGCGAAGATGGTGCGCCGCTTGCCGAGCGGCGTCTTCGGACCGAACATCTCGCGCACCTTGCGCACCTGCTCGGCGACCTTCTTCCACTGTTCGGCCTCGGAGCCGAGCACGGCATTGATCCCCTTCAACTCCGCGCGCAGCGCCTTGTCCTCGGCGCGGATTTCCATTTCCTCGAGCTTGCGCAAAGACCGCAGCCGCATGTTGAGGATGGCATCGGCCTGGATCTCTGTGAGCTTGAAAGCCGCGATCAGGGCCGGCTTGGGCTCGTCCTCGGTGCGGATGATCTTGATTACCTTGTCGATGTTCAGATAGGCGATCAGATAGCCGCCGAGCACTTCGAGACGATGCTCGATCTGCGCCTTGCGATGGTTGGAGCGCCGCAGCAGCACATCGCGCAGATGGTCGAGCCATTCCCGCAAGGCTTCGGCGAGGCCGACGACCTTCGGAATGCGCCCCTTCACCAGCACATTGAGATTGAGCGAGATGCGGCTTTCAAGCTCGGTCAGCTTGAACAGCGACTCCATCATCAGCCCGGGATCGACGTTGCGCGACTTGGGCTCGATGACGATGCGAATGTCCTCGGCCGACTCGTCGCGAATGTCGCCGACCAGCGGCAGCTTCTTGTCGTTGAGCAGTTCGGCGATCTTCTCGATCAGCCGCGACTTCTGCACCAGCCACGGAATCTCGGTGACGACGACAACCCAGGTGCCGCGGGAGCCCTCTTCCTGATGCCACTTGGCGCGGGTGCGGAATGCACCGCGTCCCGTGGCATAAGCCTCGGCGATGCTCTCCTTGGAATCGACAATGATGCCGCCGGTCGGAAAATCCGGACCCTTCACCCACTTCAGCAGGCTGCGCGACTTGGCGTCGGGCTTCTCGATCAGGTGCAGTGCCGCATCGCAGAGCTCGGCAGCATTATGCGGGGGGATCGCCGTCGCCATGCCGACCGCGATGCCCTGCGCGCCGTTCGCCAGCAGGTTCGGGAAGCCACCGGGAAGAACCACCGGCTCCTTGGTCTGCCCGTCGTAGTTCGGACGAAATTCAACGCCGTCCTCGTCGATGCCTTCTAGCAGCAGCCGGGCGACATCGGTCATGCGCGCTTCGGTGTAGCGATAGGCCGCCGCGTTGTCGCCGTCGATGTTGCCGAAGTTGCCCTGTCCGTCCACCAGGGGATAGCGCGACGAGAAGTCCTGGGCGAGACGCACCATGGCATCGTAGATCGCCTGGTCACCATGCGGATGGAACGAACCCATCACGTCGCCGACGATCTTGGCCGACTTCTTGAATGGCGTGCCGGGGTCGAGCCGAAGCAGGCGCATCCCATAGAGGATGCGGCGGTGAACCGGCTTCAGCCCGTCCCGCGCGTCCGGCAAGGCCCGATGCATGATGGTCGAGAGCGCATAAGCGAGATAGCGCTCTTCGAGTGCCTCGCGGAGCGCGACCTCCTGGATGTCGGCGGGCTCCGGCGGAATCAATCGTTTTCCCATGGGGACGGGTTAGCGCCTGCCGAGGCTGCGGACAAGAAATGAATCACCGGCGCGACCCGATGGCCGTATTGCCACAAGTTCCTAGGCGGAACTTTGGCGCCGGTCATCCGCATGGCGGTTCAGGGCCGCGATGAAGCCGGCGCGGGCATCCGAATGGCTGAGTCCCCGCGGTTCAAGGACGTGCCGCAACAGAAAATGGCCGGTGAGCTCAAAGCCGTCCAGCAAGTCCCGCTGCGTCCAGCCATTGACGCCATCCCGCGCCTGCAGGAAGGCCGGCAGCCGAAACAGCCGGTCATGCCACGGCGCACCGGCTTCACGGGATACGGCAGCGCCCGACTTCGGCGAGACATAGATCAGGTCGGTGATCGCTCCCGTTGCGGCACAGGCGGATAGATCGAGGCCGAAACCGAGCTCGGCCAGCATGGCCAGTTCGAACCGCACCAGATGGACGGCGGCTTCGCCCGCATCGTCGAAGTCGTCGAGCGTTCGTTCCAGCAGGTCATAAATCTCGCGATGCGGCGCACGCTCCGGCAGCAGCCGGGCCAGCGAGGCAAGATGAGTGACGCCGAAAACCGCGTGCGAGGCCCCGAGCAGAGCCGCCGAGCGGCTGCGCGTGACCTCGATCTGATAGAGGCCGAGATGTTCGTCGAGACGGGCCCGCCATACCGCATGCACCGTATTGCCCGGCTGAAGCACCGGCCGCAGCCGCGTTCCGGCCCCTCCCCGCACCAGTCCGAGGTGGCGGCCATGAGCCCGCGTGAGCAGTTCAGCGATGACGCTGGATTCGCCATGCCGCCGCACGCCAAGCACGATGCCCTGATCAACCCACTCCATCAGTCGCGATCCTAGCGGATTCCTGCGTGGCCCGGGACTGTCGCCGCGCGATCAGCCGCCCCTCGTCTCAAACCAGTCGCGCGCGTCGCCGGTGAATGCATAATACAGTCCGGACGCAGTGAGCGCCGCCGAAATCAATTCGAACACGGTGTCGAACTGCAGGCCGTTGAACGACAACTCCCCGATCAGCGACAGCACCGACAGCGCCAGCGCCACCACCAGCACCCAGCGGGCCCAGTTCTGCCGCCGCCGCGCAGCGATCCCGACCAGAAATACGAACAGCAGGATCAACAGGGCGTTGGCGAAGTTCGCAACCGCGGCCGTCTCCCCGCTGATGTCCTCAGGCGTTGCGCTGAACATCACGATCAGCGTATCCAGCAGCAACGAGGCATAGAGCAGCACCTCGAAGCGCCAGACATTGTACGGAACGGTGGTGGCTGCCGGCATCATTCGTTCGGAAATTCCAACCCCATTTCCCGGTATCGCTCCGGATCGTCGCCCCAGCGGTCCCGCACCTTGACGAACAGGAACAGGTGGACTTTCTGGCCGACGATCTCGGCGATCTCCTTGCGCGCCTGCTCACCGATCGACTTGATGGTGGCGCCGCCCTTGCCGAGCACGATCTTGCGCTGGCTGTCACGCTCGACGAAAATTGTCTGCTCGATCCGGACCGAATGATCGTTGCGCTCGGTCCAGGAGTCGGTCTCAACCGTGGACTGGTATGGCAGTTCCTGGTGCAGCTGGCGATAGATCTTCTCGCGGGTGATCTCGGCCGCGAGATAGCGCAGCGGTGCATCCGACATCTGGTCCTCGGGATAGAGGAACGGCCCTTCGGGAAGGCGCTGAGCCAGCCCGCGGCGCAGGTCGTCGACACCGTCGCCGGTCAGGGCGGCAACCATAAAGGTCTCCGAGAAGGCCAGACGCTCGTTGGCGGCTTTGGCGAGCGCCAGCAGCTTTTCGCGCGGTACCAGATCAACCTTGTTGATGACAAGGATCTTGGGATGCGACACCGATTCCAGCTTGGTCAGGATCGCCTCCGCCTGCGCATCGATGCCGGCCCGCGCATCGATCAGCACGCAGACCAGGTCAGCATCATGGGCGCCGCTCCAGGCGGTCGAGACCATGGCGCGATCCAGCCGCCGCTTCGGCGCGAAGATGCCGGGCGTATCGACGAGGATGATCTGCGCCGAACCTTCGACCACGATCCCGCGGATCAGAGCGCGCGTGGTCTGCACCTTGCGCGAGACGATGGTGACCTTCGAACCAACCAGCGCGTTGACGAGAGTCGATTTGCCGACATTGGGGGCGCCGATCAGCGCCACGAAGCCGCAGCGCGTCGCCGCCCCGTCCGGGGGTCTATCCACCGCCATGGCCGCTGCCCTTGACGCTTTCGCTCGCCAGCATCGCCGAGGCTGCGACTTTCTCGGCGGCCCGCTTGCTGCCGCCAACGCCCTCGGCCGAGGGCAGACCCGGAAGGTCCACCGCGACGCGGAACTGCGGATCGTGGTGCGGGCCGGTGCGCTCGACCTCGCGATACACCGGCACCGGCAGGCCCTTGCCCTGCGCCCATTCCTGCAGCACCGTCTTCGGATCGCGCAGCGGCCGCTGCGGCTTGCGCATCCGCTCGGTCCAGTTGGCCTCGACAAAGCGCACCGCGGCGGCATAGCCGCCATCGAGGAAGATCGCCCCGATCACCGCCTCGCAGATGTCGCCCAGCACCGATCTGCGCAGCCGCGCGCTGGCGCCGGCACCGACCGAGCCAAGCTTGATCGCATCGAGGAACCCCAGCGACCGGGCAACATCGACGCAGGTCTCCTTGCGGACCAGATCGGCAAGCCGTTTCGACAGTTCGCCCTCGTCGGCCTTCGGGAAGGCGCGATAGAGCATGTCGGAAACGATCAGCCCAAGCACGTGATCGCCGAGAAATTCCAGGCGCTGATAGCTGTCGGTGCGGCTGCGCGCGGCCTTCAGCGCCGACACATGGGTAAAGGCGGTCGCCAAGAGCGACGGGTCGTTGAAGACATGGCCGATCCGCTGCTCGATCGCGGCCATGGCGGCTTTGGCGGCCGCCTTGCCCCGCAGCTTCTTGGCGGGCGCAGACGTCTCCTCACCGGGCGCAGGCTGGGCGCTTGCGTCGTCGGTCTTGGCAGCCGTGTGGATGTCCGCCGACTCGTCCGTCATCGCACGATCGTGAATAGCCGATTCCAGCGCACCGCCGTGGGCCAGCGCCAGATCTGCCAGGCCTGCTCCCCCTCGCCGATCGAGAAGAAGATCATCTGGGCCCGTCCGATCAGATTCTCCACCGGCACATAACCGACCTGCGACAGCACCCGGCTGTCGGTCGAGTTATCGCGGTTGTCGCCCATCATGAAAAAGTGGCCGGGAGGTACGGTATAGATGCTGGTGTTGTCGTAAAATCCGTTATCGACACAGTCCAGCGTCTTGTAGGTCACCCCGTTGGGCAGCGTCTCGCGCCACTGCTTGACCCGCGCCGTCGCGTCCGAGCCGCATGGGTCCTCCCCGACGAAGTCGGGAAGCCGCTCGCGCTTCACCGGCGCGTCATTGATGTAGAGCAGACCATCCTTCATCTGGATGCGATCGCCCGGCAGCCCGATCACGCGCTTGATGTAGTCGACCGAGTCGTCCTTGGGCAGCCGGAACACGACGATGTCTCCGCGCTGCGGCTCCGAGCCGAAAATCCGGCCCGAGAACAGCGGCGGCGAGAACGGGATCGAGTAATGGCTGTAGCCGTAGGAATATTTCGACACGAAGAGGTAGTCGCCAACCAGCAGTGTGGCCTTCATCGACCCGGACGGAATATTGAAAGGCTGAAACAGAAAGGTCCGGATCACCAGCGCTATGATCAACGCATGAATGACGACCCGGACGGTTTCGCCAACGCTGCTTTCCTTTTTGGTGCTCGACGTCACGCTCATCGCTTTCCAACTTCCCTTGCGCCCACGCGCGACAACCGAGCGCTTCTCCGGCAATCCGGCTCTCGCGTCAGATAAACCGACCCGATTTGTTCGACCCGCACACCGATCGCCCCGCCGCCCTCGATCAGGGTCAGGCAGGAGCCTGCGCATCCGCGAAGCACCCCGGCGGGTTTTAGACCGTTGCGCGAGAACACGCAATCAACAGCCGTCGCCAAACTCCCTAATACACTGAAATCTATCGTATTTTAATTCCTGCCCGGGAAATGCCGGATCACCCGGAAAGGCTGCGGGGGATGGCGGAAATCACCACGAAAGCCTGCGCCAGAGGCCAGTCGTCGGTAATGCTGAGGTCGATCCGCGCATCGAACCCATCCGGCGTCATCACCTCCAGCCGCGCCCGAGCTCCGCCGGTCAGAGTCATGGTCGGCCGGCCTCCCGGCAGGTTGACGACCCCCATGTCACGCCACCAGACGCCGCGCCGGATTCCGGTCCCGAGCGCCTTGGAACAGGCCTCCTTGGCGGCGAAGCGCTTCGCATAGGTGGCCACCACCATTCTCTCGCTCTTGGCGCGGCGCTCGGCCTTGGCGCGTTCCTCTTCGGTGAAGATCCGCTCCAGGAAACGGTCACCGTGACGCTCGATCACCTTGGCGACCCGCCGAATATCGATGAGATCGGAACCGATGCCGATGATCATGCCACGTTTGCCCGCGCTGCCCGGCCCCGCTCCATCGCAGCCCGCATGCGGCGGACCGTTTCGGCAAGACCGACGAACAGCGCCTCGCCGATCATGAAATAACCGATGTTCAACTCAGCGATCTGCGGCAGCGCCGAAATCGTCTCGGCGGTGGCATAATCAAGTCCGTGTCCGGCATGCACTTCGAGACCCGCGGCCTTCGCCAACTTTGCGCCGGCAACGATCCGCTGCCATTCGGCATCGGCGCGTGTCCGATGCCCCTCGGCGATCGCGTCACACCAGGCCCCGGTGTGAATTTCGATCACTGGTGCCTGCAGCTTCGCCGCCATCTCGATCTGTGCCGGATCTGCGGCAATGAACAGCGAGGTGCGGATTCCGGCGTCATTGAAGCGCGCGATCGCCGGCGCCAGCGCCTCGCGCTGCCGGACGACATCGAGCCCGCCCTCGGTTGTCAGCTCCATCCGCCGTTCCGGAACCAGGCAGACCGCATGCGGCTTCACCGCGAGCGCGATCGCTTGCATCTCCCCGGTCGCCGCCATCTCGAAATTCAGCGGCTTGCTGATCTCGGCCTTGAGCCGCCGCATGTCGTCGTCGCGGATATGACGGCGGTCCTCCCGCAGATGCGCCGTAATGCCGTCGGCGCCCGCCTCGATCGCCGCCAGCGCGGCCCGCACCGGGTCAGGCTGGCGGCCGCCGCGGGCGTTGCGCAGCGTGGCGACGTGATCGACATTGACTCCCAGGCGGAGCGGCGCGGCATTCGGCATAGGGGCTCTCGGAAAGACGGAGGGGATCAACCGTTGACGCGCTCGACCTTCGAAACGACCGGCTTGGCACGCAACTGCGCGATGATAGCGCTGAGGTGTTTCAGATCATAGACTTCGAGATCGATCGTCACCTCGGTGAAGTCCGGCAGACGACGGCTCATATGGATGTTGTCGATATTGCCGTCATTCTCGGCGATCACCGTCGCGATCTGGGCCAGGCTGCCGGGCTCGTTGACATTCTCGACCAGGAGCCGCGCCGGAAAGCGCTGCGGTGTCGATTCATCGACGTCCCAGCGCACGTCGAGCCAGCGTTCGGGCTCTTCCTCGAAATCCTTCAGCGCCGGCGACTGGATCGGATAGATGGTGATGCCCTCGCCCGGCGTGACGATGCCGACGATCCGGTCCCCCGGCACCGCGCCGCCATTGGGCGCGAACTTGATCGGCAGATCGGAGCGCAGACCGCGGATGGGAATCGCGGCCGGCGTCCGCGGCACGGTCTTTTTCGGCCGCAGCTTCATGCGTGCGGCAAAGCCGGTGCGGCCGCCGAAGCGATTGACGCGCTCCTCCTTATAGTCCGGATACATCGCGCGGACGACGTCGGAGGCCTTCATCTCGCCGCGGCCGACCGAGGCCATGACGTCCTCGATCGACGCGCGTGCGAGACGCGGCAGCGCGCCCTTGAGCTTGTCGTCGTCATATTCGAACTTGGCGCGGGCAAACAGCCGCTCGACGAGCCGCCGCCCCAGCGCAGCATACTGCCCCCGCATCGCGGTCCGCGTTGCGCGGCGGATCGCCGCCCGCGCCTTGCCGGTCACCGCCATGGTTTCCCAGGCCGACGGCGGCGCGGTCTGCACGGTCGAGGTCAGGACCTCAACCTCGTCGCCATTCTGCAGTTCGGACGAGAGCGGCGCAAACTTGCCGTTGATCTTGCAGCCGACCGCGCTGTTGCCGACGTCAGTGTGCACCGCATAGGCGAAGTCGATCACGTTGGCATTCCGCGGCAGCGCGATCAGCTTGCCCTTGGGGGTGAAGCAGAACACCTGATCGTGAAACAGCTCGAGCTTGGTGTGCTCGAGAAATTCCTCCGGATTGGCGCTCTCCGACAGCATGCTGATGGTGTGGCGCAGCCAGGCGAAGGCGTTGGATTCGCGCTTCACCATCTCGTTCGGGGTGCCCATCCCGTCCTTGTACAGTGCGTGCGCGGCGATACCGTATTCAGCGACCTGATCCATCTCCTCGGTCCGGATCTGCAGTTCGACGCGCTGATTGCCGGGGCCGATCACCGTGGTGTGAATCGAACGGTAGTCGTTCTGCTTCGGGGTCGAGATGTAATCCTTGAAGCGGCCGGGCACCACCGGCCAGGTGGTGTGGACGATGCCGACGGCGCGGTAACAGGCCGCGATGTCCTTCAGCACGATGCGAAAGCCGAAGATGTCGGAGAGCTGCTCGAAACCCACCGACTTGCGCTCCATCTTGGTCCAGATCGAGAAGGGCCGCTTCCTGCGTCCCACCACCCGCGCAGACATGCCCTGGCTCTCGAGCTTCGCCGAAAGTTCGCTCTCGATCTCCTCGATCAGGTTGCGGTTGCGTGTCGCCAACGCATCCAGCCGCTGCATGACGACGGCGTAGGCCTCCGGATCAAGCGTCTTAAACGCCAGATCCTCAAGCTCCTCGCGCATCTCCTGCATGCCCATGCGCCCGGCCAGCGGCGCATAGATATCCAGCGTTTCCTCGGCAATGCGCCGGCGCGACGCCTCCGGCACGAACTCCAGCGTGCGCATGTTGTGGAGGCGATCCGCGAGCTTGACCAGGAGCACGCGGACATCGTCGGAAATCGCCAGCAGCAGCTTGCGGAGATTTTCTGCCTGCTTGGCCTCGCGCGAGACCAGCTCGAGCCGCTTCAGCTTGGTCAGCCCCTCAACCAGCGCACCGATCTTGGGGCCGAACAGGCTGTCGATCTCGGCCCGCGTTGCATCGGTATCCTCGATCGTATCGTGCAGCAGGGCGGCGACGATCGTGTCGTCATCGAGCTTCAGATTGGTGAGAATCGCCGCAACTTCGAGCGGGTGGGAGAAGTAGGGATCGCCTGACGCGCGCTTCTGCTCGCCATGCGCCTTCATGGCATAGACGTAGGCTTGGTTGAGCAGGCCCTCGTCGGTATTGGGGTTGTAGGACCGGACCCGCTCGACCAGGTCGTACTGCCTCATCATCTGCGGCCGGGGCGCCTTCGCCGGGCGCGCTGGCTCGGCCGCGCTCGGCGGCACCGGAGCAACGGCGGAATCCGCCGCAGCAAACACCTGACGCAAACTATGGCGCCAATCCGCCATCACTTCACCGAACCCTGTACCGGTTTCCGGCCAGTTCCGCCTGGTGCAACAAGCGGCGGCCGGAGAGCTGCTCAACGGTTCCTCACCGCGTGAAACCATCATAGCGCGAAAAAATGTCAACAAAAGCAAAAGCCCAGGCGTTGGGGCCTGGACTTCGGCAAAAACGTCGTAAGGATGAATTGGGGCTTCGGACCTTGCCCTATTCGTCCTCTTCCGGACGCTCCTCCGGCGGGGTCAGGCCCTCAAGCCCGCGCAGCAGCTCCTCCTCGGTCATCCGTTCGACGGCAACCTCGGTATCGTCCGCATCCACGCTGCCCCCAGCCGATCCGATCAGCGGGACGGTATCCGGCTCGGGCTCATCCACTTCAACGAACTTCTGCAGCGAATGAACCAGCTCCTCGCGCAGATCTTCCGGCGAAATGGTCTGGTCGGCGATTTCACGCAGCGAAACAACGGGATTCTTGTCGTTGTCGCGGTCGATCGTGAGCTGCGCGCCGGACGAGATCATGCGGGCACGATGGGCCGCCAATAGAACCAGGTCGAACCGGTTATCTACCTTGTCAATGCAGTCTTCTACGGTGACGCGTGCCATGGACTGTCACTCCGCGTAAGAGATCATTTTGGATGAATTTCATGCGTAGGTATATTGGCTTGGCCGTCGGCGCAAGGTCAATTTTCTAAACAAGTGACCGTGAGGCGGCGCGACGTGCGACGAATTTGCCTTTCGGTGCCGGCGGATGTTCTAATAACATGCATAACCAGACCCGGGCGCTCCCGTCATGTACCCTTGCGCCGAACCTGGGTTCCACCCCGACTGAGGATTGCTGTAAGACTTTCGTTGGCCCGCACGAGATTCTCCTGCGTGGCGAGGCCTAGATCATTTGGACACCTCTGCGGTGCGATCACGACAAGATCGTCGGCGATGCCTCCGTTCTGCCATGCGCGAAAGCTTTTGTGGCGCTCGCGCCAATAACTTGAAGACAACCACGAGAAAACTTTTATGCCTTCTGTATCGAACAAGATTGCGCTGTTTATCGACGGAGCCAACCTTTACGCCACTGCCAAGACTCTCGGCTTCGACATCGATTATAAGCGGCTGTTACGCGAATTTCAGGGGCGCGGCACACTTCTGCGTGCATTCTATTACACCGCCATCATCGAAGATCAGGAATATTCCTCGATTCGCCCGCTGATCGACTGGCTCGACTACAACGGCTACACGGTCGTCACCAAGGCGACGAAGGAGTTCATCGACGCCAGCGGCCGCCGCAAGGTGAAGGGCAACATGGACATCGAACTGGCTGTCGATGCGATGGAGCTGGCGGAGCACATCGACCAGATGGTGCTGTTCTCGGGCGACGGGGATTTCCGCTCGCTGGTCGAGGCGATGCAGCGGCGCGGCGTGCGCGTGACCGTGGTTTCGACCATTTCGAGCCAGCCACCGATGATCGCCGACGAACTACGCCGACAGGCCGACGTGTTCATTGATCTTCTGGAGCTGCAATCGAAGCTGGGACGGGACCCGAATGAGCGGCCGGCCTCGCGAGAGCCACGCCATCACACGCCGCAGTTCCTCCAGCGCAGCCCCAGCTCAGTGTCGCGCAACGATGACAACGATTTCGAGGACTAGGCCCGCGCGCCGGCCGGCCTCCTCCAAATCCGGACTCGTCACCACGCCGGACCCGGATTGCCCGCTGTGTCCACGGCTGGCGACATTTCGCCATGCCATCCGTGAGCGTGAGCCGGACTGGTTCAACGCCCCGGTGCCCTCCTTCGGAGACCGCAGCGCGGCGCTGCTGATCGTCGGGCTGGCGCCGGGCCTGCAAGGGGCGAACCGCACGGGACGTCCCTTCACCGGCGATTACGCCGGCGATCTGCTCTATGGCACGCTGCGCGCCTTCGGCTTCGCCAAGGGACATTACCAGGCCCGTCCCGACGATGGCCTGAGGCTGATCGATTGCCGGATCAGCAATGCGGTCCGCTGTGTGCCGCCGCAGAACAAGCCACTTCCGATCGAGATCAACACCTGCCGCCAATTCCTCGTTGCGACTCTCGCCGACATGCCGCGGCTACGCGCCATCGTTGCGCTCGGGCGCATCGCGCACGATTCGATCGTGAAGGCGCTCAACCTCAGGGCCGTGACCGCGCCGTTCGCGCACGGCGCGGTGCATCAGGCCGGCGCTTTGAAGCTCTACGACAGCTATCACTGCTCGCGCTACAACACCAACACCGGCGTGCTGACGCCGGCAATGTTCGAAAGCGTGTTTGCACGGGTTCGCGCCGACCTGGGCTGATCCACGAGGTTGATCATTCGCGCGGTCAGGCGGGATTGTCGCGGAGCCACGCCAATACGTCCCCGGCATTCCGGTCCGGCGGGAATACCGGATAGAAGACGTGGCTGATGCGTCCCTCATCGACGATCATGGTGAGGCGCTTGATCATCGTCTGCCCGGCCACCTGCATCGTCGGCAGCGACAGCGCCCGGGTCAGCGCCAGCGCTTCATCCGACAGCACCGGAAACGGCAGATGCAGGCGCTCGGCCATCTCGCGCTGATACTCCGTGCTCTGGGTCGAAAGCCCGAACACCCGCCGGGCACCGGCCGCTGTCAGTTCCGCGAACAGATCCCGGAAGGCGCAGGTCTGCGGCGTGCATCCCCGCGCGCCCGGAATCATGTCCCAGTCCTCGACCAGCGCGATCCTGCCGGGCTCGCCGGTGCGAGGATAGCCGAACACGACCGACCGCCCCGGCAGCTCCGAGAGCGTCACCGTGGCACCATCGGTCGCCGGCAGCGCAACCGCGGGCAAAACGCGGCCGACAAGGTGGCGGGCGGCACCGTCGTCCACCGGCGCGGGGATGCGGCTCCAATCAACCTGAAACAGATCATCCTGGCTCATCGCGCCTCCAGATGCGGCATTGCGCTCGCTGGGATAGAGCTCTCCGAGAGAGACATGGCGAGCCGCGCCCGCTCCGCTAGCCGCGCGCCCGAAGCAGTCGCCCCTTCTCGCGATTCCAGTCTCGCTTCTTCTCGGTCTCCCGCTTGTCGTGCAGCTTCTTGCCCTTGGCGAGAGCGAGCTGCAGCTTGGCACGGCCGCGCTCGTTGAAATACAGCTTCAACGGGATCAGCGTCATTCCGCTGCGCTCGACGGCGCCGGTCAGCCGGTTGATCTCCTTCTTGTGCAGCAGCAGCTTGCGCGGCCGCTTCGGCTCGTGATTGAAGCGGTTGGCCTGCAGATATTCAGGGATGTTGGCGTTGATCAGCCAGATCTCGCCGTCCTTGGTATCGGCATAGGATTCCGCAATGGTGGTCTTGCCATTGCGGATCGACTTCACCTCGGTGCCGGTCAGCACGATGCCCGCTTCAACGGTGTCCTCGATGGCATAGTTGAAGCGTGCTTTGCGGTTCTCCGCGACCACCTTGATCGCGCGTTCGTTCTTCTCGGCCATTTGCAACGCCCTCAGCACTGTCCTGACATGTCGCGACAGCGCCCCTCCGGGCGCTCCGCGTCAGGGCTTCTTCAGGAGATCGCGGATCTCGGTCAGCAGCTTCACCTCTGCGGACGGCTCCGGCGGCGCCTCGGGTGCCTTCTTCTTCAGCGAATTCATCAGGCGCACGACGATGAACAGCACCCAGGCGACGATGAGGAAGTTCAGCGTCAGCGTGAGGAAATTGCCCCAGGCCAGCACCGCCCCTTCCTTCTTGGCATCCGCGAGGTTGGTGGCCGTGACCTTGCCCGACAGTGCGGTGAAGTAGTTCGAGAAGTCCAGGCCGCCGGTGATCGCACCCACGATCGGCATGATGAGGTCGCTGACCATCGAATTGACGATCGCGCCGAACGCCGCACCGATGATAACGGCGACGGCGAGATCGACGACATTGCCTTTCATGGCGAACTCACGAAATTCCTTCAGCATCTCAAATCCTCTTGCTCGCGCTGGCTGATTTTCTCAAACAGGAATGAACGCACTCAATTGATCAGGCCGGCATGGACCATGGCGCCCCGAACCACTTTCCGCGTCGGCTCGGACACCGGCACCATCGGCAGCCTCAGCGTCTCTTCCATTTTGCCGAGCAACGACAGCGCATACTTGACCGGTGCCGGGTTCGACTCGATGAAGAGATTGGTGTGCAGCGGCATCAGCTTGTCGTGGATCCCCAGTGCCGTGGTAACATCGCCACGCTGCCAGGCCCGGTGAAAGTCCGCGCACAGCCGCGGCGCCACGTTCGAGGTCACCGAGATGCAGCCGTGGCCGCCATGGGCCATATAGCCGAGCACCGTGGCATCCTCGCCCGAGAGCTGGTTGAAGTCCGCGCCGAGCACCGCGCGCTGCTGCGACACGCGCACCATGCTCGCCGTGGCATCCTTCACGCCGGCGATGTTCTTCAGTTCATAGAGACGCGCCATGGTGTCGACCGACATGTCGATCACCGAGCGGCCTGGAATGTTGTAGATGAAGATCGGAATCCCGATCGCATCGTTGATGGCCTTGAAGTGCTGGTACAGGCCTTCCTGAGTGGGCTTGTTGTAATAGGGCGTCACCACCAGCACCGCGTCGGCGCCGGCACGCTCGGCATGCTGCGCGAGCTCGATCGCCTCGCGGGTCGAGTTGGAGCCGGCGCCCGCAATCACCGGCACCCGCCCCTTGGCCTCGTCGATGCACCACTGCACGACCTGCTTGTGCTCGTCATGGCTGACCGTCGGGCTTTCGCCGGTGGTGCCGACCGGCACGAGGCCATTGGTGCCCTCGGCGATCTGCCAGTTGACGAAATCGCGAAAGGCCGTCTCGTCGACCGACCCGTTTTTGAAGGGCGTCACCAAGGCGGTAAAGGATCCTCGAAAGCTCGTCTTGGCTGCCATCGTCGTTCTCCAACACATCGTGATGATGTCGCATGCCTTCTTCAGGCGAATTTGCCCAGCTTTCTTAACGGGTTCGCCGCCGCGACAAAAGAGCCCATCGGATATCGCCAGCGGAAAACGTCATCCCTCCCGCGCCGCGCCGGCCTGACGAAGGCCAGCGCTCTCCCCCTCGCGCTCCGATCAAAGCTCAATCATTTCATGATCTTGCCTGGTCGCACGGAGCTGGAACCGATGCCCTCGCCGCGGCCTCCTGGCGGGACATCGGCCGGCGGCCACGGCAAGAACCCAGCCGTGAATCCGCCACGCTGTTGCGACAGACATGAAATGCTTAACACATTTGGTGTTTTTTCTCGCAATATTGCACTCCATGCCCTGGCTCGCCGGGATCGATTCTGAAGGAGCGCCGCGATGACGTCTGCGCAGGCATCCGCACGACGATGGACCATTTTGATGGCAACGGCCGCGTCGCTGACGCTGACGCCTGTTGCCCAGGCCGCGCCGGACGCCGCCAAGGCCAAAGCGCAGAGCACGGCCCATCACGGCAAGGGTGACAGCGCCAAGACGTCTTCAGGGAAGAAGACCGCCGCATCGCCCGCCAGCGCGAAGAACGCGGCCAAAGAAGCCGGCGGCAAGGAGGCTGCCAAGGCCAGCCCAGCCAAGAAGCCGCACGCGGCGAAGCCGGCGCCGGCCAAGACCGCGGCCCCGGCGGCGAAGAAGCCCGCCGCATCCGCGCCGGCCGCGAAGAAGGACACGGCAGCCGCGCGCCCGGCGCCCCGCCCCGCGCCGCCGGCGGCGCCGCGCCAGGTGCAGCGGCCGTCCGCTCCGGCCGCGATCGCCGCCACCGCCTCGACATCGCAATCGGACATCGCCGCGCTGCAGACCGTGGCCGATCTGGTGCGGCGGCGGCGGGCAAGCGAGGCCACCCAGGCGCAGGCCACCATCAGCGATCCGGTGGCGCGCAAGCTCGCCGAATGGATCATCCTGCGCGGCAACGACAATGGCGCCAGCGTCGAGCGCTACCGCGCCTTCGTCGCCGCCAATCCGAGCTGGCCGTCGCAGATCTTCATGCGGCGCCGGGCCGAGGCCGCGCTGTGGGACGATCGCCGCGACGACAGCACCATCCTGACCTGGTTCCAGAACGAGACGCCGCTCTCCGCGAAAGGCCGCTTCGCATTGGCGCGCGCCCTGCTCGCGCGCGGCGACCGCCAGGGCGCCGAACACCACGTGCGCGAAGCCTGGCAGGATGACGGCATCAGCGCCGCGCTCGAAGCCGCTGCGCTCGAACAGTTCGGGCCGCTGCTGCGTCCGGGCGACCACAAGGCGCGGATGGATATCCTGCTCTACGGACGCGACCACGAGGGCGCCCTGCGCGCGGCGCAGCGCCTCGGCAGCGCCCAGGTGGCGCTGGCGCGGGCGCGGATCGCAGTGGCGAAGCGGGCCGCCAATGCCAAGGCGCTGCTCGACAGCGTGCCGCGTGAACTGCAGAGCGACCCCGGCTACATCTTCAGCAAGGTGCAGTGGCTGCGCCGGCAGGAGCGCATCGAGGAAGCCGGGCGGCTGATGCTCACCGCGCCGCGCGACCCGGCAGTGCTGTACGACCTCGACGAATGGTGGATCGAGCGCCGGGTGCTCTCCCGCGAGCTGCTCGACATCGGCAATCCGAGGATGGCCTATCTGGTCGCGCGCGACGGCCCGCTGCCGGCCAAGGGCGTCTACAAAACGCAAAAGGAATTCACCGCCGGCTGGATCGCGCTGCGCTTCCTCAACGATCCGGCGACGGCGACCCAGCACTTCTCCCGCATCCCGGCGCGGACCGACGATCCCACAGCGCTCGCCCGCGCCGGCTACTGGCTCGGCCGTGCCGCCGAGGCCGCGGGCCGCTCGCAGGAGGCCCGCGCGGCCTATCAATCCGCGGCCATGCATTCGACCAGCTATTACGGGCAGCTCGCGCGCGCCAAGCTCGGCATGCCGCAGATCGAAATCAACCGCGCCCCCGGCACCGGCCTGCGCGGCGCCGAGCGCTTCGAGATCGTCCGCGCGCTGCAGCTGCTTTATGCCATCAACGAGCGTGATCTCGCGGTCACCATGCTCGCCGACCTCGGCGAAAGCGCGGAGCCGGAAGTGCTGGCCGGCCTCGGCGAAGTCGCCTCGCGCAACAGCGATGCCCGCGGCATGCTGCAGCTCGGCAAGGCGGCGATGAATCGCAGCCTGCCCTTCGACGCCTATGGCTTCCCGGTGTCGGGCCTGCCGCGCTACCGGCCGATCGGGCCGGAGGTCGATCCCAGCGTGGTGTTCGCGATCGCGCGGCAGGAAAGCGGCTTCAATCCGAGCGTGGTCTCGCCGGCGCAGGCCTACGGCCTGATGCAGGTGACGCCGGCCGCCGCGAAATACGTGACGCGGAAGTACGGTGCGACCTACGACCTCAAGCGGCTGCAATCGGACTCGGTCTACAATACGACGCTCGGCGCCGCCGAGCTCGGCGGCCTGCTCGAGGATTATCGCGGCTCCTATGTGATGGCCTTCGCCGCCTACAATGCCGGGCGCGGCAGCCTGCGCAAATGGATCGCGCGTTACGGCGATCCGCGCGATCCCAGCGTCGACACCATCGACTGGGTGGAGCGCATTCCGTTCTCGGAGACGCGGAATTACGTCCAGCGCATCATGGAAAACCTGCAGGTCTATCGCGCCCGTTTCGGCGGCGGCAACCGGCTGCAGATCGAGGCCGACCTGCGCCGCGGCGCCGTGCAGTAAGGCTTGAGGTCGGCGCGACGGCGT
>Ga0180222_1001045_pt1 | contig 32674 bp, 28 predicted proteins | sample eDN5th37CKraftOP_FD_151336 | JGI IMG/M metagenome (GOLD analysis project Ga0180222, IMG submission 151336) | Enriched Organic Plus compost microbial communities from Emeryville, California, USA - eDNA 5th pass 37_C Kraft OP (version 2) (version 2) ...
GAGCGAACGCAAGGCCTCGCCGCAAGAAGCCTGCCGGCTGCTCACCGCCTTCACGGCCGCCGAGTCGAAGATGCTGAAATACGCGGTCGATAATTCGACCGCCTGCGGCATCCCCGCGCAGATCATCGATGGCATCAAGAAGGGCCACGCGAAGACCGACGAATTGCGCGCGCGCGTCTGCCGCGTCGCCGCCGCGCCGCCGGTGCCGCGCGGCCCCACCTTGAGCGACGCCCTCGGCGGGCCCGTCACCAGTTCCAGCAACATCAAGACCGGCCGTGGCACCTTCGACACGCTGACCGGCGCGCCGCTCGGCAAATGAGCGAGAGTGCCGGACGCGTTGCGGATGCGACCGGAAACTGGGTCGACGTCCTCGCGCCCGCCGTCAGCCGCCCCTATCTGAGGCTCGCCCGGCTCGACCGGCCGATCGGCTCCTGGCTGCTCTTGCTGCCATGCTGGTGGTCGGTGGGCCTCGCCGGCATGCACAATGGCCGGCTGCCGAGCCTGTGGCACGTCGTGCTGTTCTTCATCGGCGCCTTTGCGATGCGCGGCGCCGGCTGCACCTGGAACGACCTGGTCGACCGCGATCTCGATCGTCTGGTGGAGCGCACGCGCTCGCGCCCGATCCCCTCGAAGCAGGTCACGGTCGGCCAGGCCACCGTCTTCATGCTGGCGCAGGCGCTCGTCGGCTTGGCTGTGCTGATCCAGTTCAACCGCTTCACGGTGATGACGGGACTCGCCTCGCTCGCGGTGGTGGCGGTCTATCCGTTCATGAAGCGCATCACCTATTGGCCGCAGATCGTGCTCGGCCTCGCCTTCTCATGGGGCGCGCTGATGGGCTGGCCGGCCGCGTTCGGGCGCCTCGATTGGCCGGCCCTGGTGCTCTATGCCGGCTCGATCGCCTGGGTGATCGGCTACGACACCATCTATGCGCACCAGGACCGGGAGGACGACGCGCTCATCGGCATCAAGTCGACCGCGCTCCTGTTCGAGGAAAACACGCGGCCGATGCTGGCGGCCTTTTACGCGCTGGCCGTGGCGTTGATCGGGACGGCCGGGCTGATGGCGGGCGGCGGCGCGATCTTCCTGCTCGGGCTCGTCGCCTTCGCCGCGCATCTGGCCTGGCAGACGCTGCGCCTCGACATCAACGACCCCGCGCATTGCCTGATGCTGTTCAAGTCGAACCGCGACGCCGGGCTGATCCTGTTCGGCGCCATGCTGCTCGACGCGGCGGTGTGAGCGCGACGCCGAGCGACGGCGCGCATGAACCGACGAGCTAATATTGCTTGCTCAATCGGTCTCCGGTCGACGCAGGACCCGGCCGCGCCGCGGGCGACGAGCCGCCGAACCAGCCGTCGAAGAACCCGCGCTCCTTCGTAGCCTTCTTCTCCTCGGCCGCCGGCTCCGGAATCGATCCGGTCACGTCGCTATCGTCGTCATCGGCGACATAGCCGTCCTCGCCGGGCAGCGCCTCGGGCAGGCCGCGGATCACGTCGCCGATGGTGACGGGCTTCTGGATCGATCCGGTATAGGCCGGTCCGTGCCGACGGCTGGCATAGACCGCGCGCGCGCGCGCCGCCACCACCTCGCCCGGAATCGCACGCGGACGGCAGGGCCTGCGCCCGCTCGAGCGCCGCATCAGATCGACATGAATATGATTGTAGTGCGCGGCATTGTAGCCGGGCGCCAGCACCGTATTGAAAGTCTCGCAGGCATAAAGCTGCACATCGTGCAGGAAGCCTTGTTCCTCGGGGCTGCCGCGCCAGCCGTTCTTGACCATGACCTTGCGGCCGTCGGCAAAGACGAAGCCGGCGATATCGATCGCATTGCCGAAGGCGTGCTCCGAAATATGCGACGTGCGCGTGCCGACCATGCCGCGGCAGGAATAGGCCGAGATCTGCTTGATCTCGACGACCGGCACGCCGAACCAATGCAGCGCCGCCGGCTGTACGCCCGCGCTCACCCAGCGGTCGAGCGCGGAGACGATCGGACAGGCGAGCGTCGCGGGCGGCGTCAGCGCCGCCGCCACCGCCACCGGCGCGTTCGGATCGCGCCGCGGTCCCAGCGCCGGGGGCGTGCGCGGCGGCTGATAGACCGGCGCGTTATAGGCCGGTTGCGCGCGCGGCGCGGACGGACGCGTGCGATCGGACGGCAGGATGGCATCGTCCGGAATATCGTCGGCGCGCGCCGGCGGGCGATAGCCGGGCGCGTTATAGGCCGGCTCGGCGCGCGGATATGACGGCGGCGCACGGTCGGCCGGCGCACCGGCGTTACCGGGAACGTAACTGGGCTGCGCCGGCATGGCGCCCGCAGGGTCGAGCGATATCGGCTGGCCGGCCGCGGGGCCGCTCGCGCCGGGCACGACCGGTTGCGGCCCCGGCACCCAGCGCATGTTGCCGCGCTGGATCGGCTGGGCTTCGACCGGTGCGACCGGGGGCGGCGCATAGCGCGTATCGCTCCCTGGCCAGTCCGGCGCTTGGGCCTTCCACGCATCGAAGATCGTGGCGTGCGGACGCTGTTCGCCGGCATAACCGATGGCCGCGCCCTCGCCCAGCGCCGCCACCTTGAGCGGGAAATCGGCCCCGCATACGCCGGGGCCTTCGATCGGGCTGACCTGCACGACGCCGGCGCCGAGCTTGATGTCGCCCGACTTCAGACAATTGACCTCGGCCTGATGCCGCCAGGCGGCGCGCTCGCCATAGTTCAGGAATCCGCGCCCGCAGCCCGCGAGCGCCAGCAACAGCGTGAGGCCGGCGATGGATAGACGAACACTACCCTTCATACCGGCGAAAATGCGGGCCGTTTCTTTAACGGGGTATCAATGCTGGCCTAAAAGAATTCGTTAAGGATAAGGAAGGGTTGAAATCGGCAACGGGCATGACGCGCGCCACCCGCGCCGTGCCGCTCGCCTTCCCTCCCCCGCGAGCGGGGGAGGGCGCGGGAGGCTGTTACTGCGCCGGCTTGATGCCGAGCGTCTCGCCGATTTTTTTCACTGTCGCGCGCTGCTCGTCGATCGCGGCGGCGAATTCGGCCGGCGTGCCGGGATTGACGACCTGCCCGGTGGCACCCAGGCGCTGCCCGATCGTCGCGTCGGCCACGACCTCGCGGATGTCATTGGCGATGCGCTCGCGCACGGCCTGCGGCATGTTTTGCGGTCCGAACAGGCCGGTGAGTCCGTCCATGGTCAGCGCCTCGAAACCGGCTTCCTTGGCGGTCGGAATATCGGGCAGCGCGGCGGCGTGGTTCGGATTGGTCAGCGCCAGCACCTTGATCTTTCCGGCCTGCACGCGCGGCCGCAGGATCGCATAGGCCGCGACATAGCCGTGCACCCGGCCTTCCGCGAGATCGTTGACCGCCTGCACCGTGTCCTTGTACGGCACCTTCGCCATGTCGAGCTTCTCGGTCTTCAGGAAGGCGGCGAACAAGAGATCGTTGGCGCCGGTCGCCGAGGCATAATTGAGCTTGCCGGGCTGGGCGCGTACCTTGGCGACGAAATCCTTCAGGCTGGACACGTTCAACGAGGTCGGCACCGCGACGCCGATCAGCGTGTTGGTCACGCGCGCGATCGGAGCAAGGTCCTTTATGTTGTAGGGCAGCTTGGGGTGCAGCAGCGGATGTGCCGTGAAGGCCGAGGCCGGGGCGAACAGCAGCACGTGATCGTCATGCGCGTTCAGCACGGTCGTGATTGCCAGGATGGCATCGCCGCCCGGACGGTTTTCGACCACCACCGGCTGATGCCAGCGCGCCGACAGCTTGTCCGCCAGCAGGCGCGCGGTGATATCGACGCCCGCCCCCGGACCGATCGGCAGGATGAAGCGGACCGGCCGCTGCGGCCAGTTCTGCGCGCTGGCCGGCGCAGCTGCCGTCACGAGGGCGGAGATAGCGAAGGCGAAGGCGAGCAATGATCGGCGCAGGGACAGCATTTTCAAACTTACCTCGAATTGACGGTCGCGACACGCGACGCGGACGGCGAGGCATAAGCGAACTTGCACGTCATTCGCAATCGGTTGCGCAATGCAGGCGATTAATCCGCGCCATGCAATTTTGCGCGTCCACGGCCATGCGCGAATCGAAGCGGCCGCGAATTACCGGGGTTCGCCGCGATATGCCTGTTAATGCTGCATTGCACACGCATCATTTGCCGTGCGATCGCCGTTCGGCGCGGATTTTTTCGTCGCGCCATCAAGCGCTTCGCGCCGCCATGCCGCCCACGCATGACTCTTCATGCGCATTTTTGCTGAGTGATGCACGATCGCGTTTCAGCACACGCCCGTTCCGTGTTATATTTTTTTTATCTCAATGAGGGAGGCACTGCCGTGGACCTTGCCTTGAAATGGGATGTACTCGCTGTGTGCGCCGTCTTCATCTTCGTCGGTGCGATCTTGCTGGGGGCATTCTAGCGTTCAAGCGGCCGACGACGTCGCCACCAAGAACTTGCCGGTGTGAAACCGGGTGAACTGTTACAACACCGGAGAGCGACAAGCTCTCCGGTGTTTGTTTTTGTCGAACGTGATGCGAAGCGACACGCGCTGCATCTGTCATCCCGGGCGAGCGAAGCGAGCCCCGGAATCCGGTACGCCGCGGCCGCTCGATAAACCTCGACGTCCTGGTTCCCCGCTTTGGCGCGGATGACGGCGCAAATCTTTTCGAATGAACTACGCCGCCGCGATGCTCGGCGCGTGGCGCGGATCGTAATTGAGGATCGGCGCGAGCCAGCGCTCGGCCTCCTCGACCGTCCAGCCCTTGCGGCGGGCGTAATCCTCGACCTGATCGCGCTCGATCTTGCCGACGCCGAAATAGGCCGCCTGCGGATGACTGAAATAAAGCCCGCTCACCGCCGCGCCCGGCCACATCGCGAAGCTCTCGGTCAGCTTGATGCCGATGCGCTCGGGCGTCAGCAGCTCGAACAGCGTGCCCTTTTCGGTGTGGTCGGGCTGCGCCGGATAGCCGGGCGCCGGGCGGATGCCGCGATAGCCTTCCGCGATCAGTTGGGCGTTGTCCAGGCTCTCGTCCGGCGCATAGCCCCAGAACTCCTTGCGCACGCGCTGGTGCAGGCGTTCCGCGAAGGCTTCCGCCAGCCGGTCGGCCAGGGCCTTCACCATGATCGCCGAATAATCGTCATTGGCGCGCTTGAAGCGCTCGGCCACCTCGTCCTCGCCGATGCCGGCCGTCACCGCGAAGCCGCCGACATAGTCGGCAAGCCCGCTCCCGCGCGGCGCGACGAAATCGGCGAGCGCGGTATTGGCGCGGCCTTCGCGCTTGGACAGCTGCTGGCGCAGCGAATGCAAAACGGCGAGCGGCTTCGTGCGCGTCTCGTCGGCATAGACCACGATGTCGTCGCCCTGCGCCTCGGCCGGCCAGAAGCCCAACACCGCGCTCGCCTTGAACCAGCCTTCCGCCACGATCTTGTCGAGCATCGCGCGCGCATCGTCGTAGAGCGCGCGCGCGGCCGGGCCGATCTTGGCGTCGTCGAGAATGGCGGGGAACTTGCCGGCAAGCTCCCAGGTCGCGAAGAACGGCGTCCAGTCGATGTAGTCGATGAGCTCGGCGACCGGATAGTCGTCGAGCACCTTCGTTCCGATGAAGCTCGGCTTGGGCGGCACATAGGCGCCCGACCAGTCCAGCTTGAGCGCATTGGCGCGCGCGGCCGGCAAAGCGAGCCGCGCCTTGTCTTCCTGCGCACGCGCATGCGCGGCGGCGATGCGGGCATATTCGTTGCGCAGTTCGGCGACGTAGCCGGTCTTCTGCTCGGCCGACAGGAGCTGCTGCGCCACGCCGACCGCGCGGCTGGCGTCGTTGACATAGACCGCCTGTCCGCGCCGGTAATTGGGATGGATCTTCACCGCGGTGTGCACGCGGCTGGTGGTCGCGCCGCCGATCATCAGCGGCAGGTCGAAGCCCTGCCGCTCCATCTCGGCCGCCACATGGCACATCTCGTCGAGCGACGGCGTGATCAGGCCGGACAGGCCGATGATGTCGGCCTTCTCGGCGCGCGCGGTTTCCAGAATCTTCGCCGCCGGCACCATGACGCCGAGGTCGATCACCTCGTAATTGTTGCACTGGAGCACGACGCCCACGATGTTCTTGCCGATGTCGTGCACGTCGCCCTTGACCGTCGCCATGACGATCTTGCCGGCGCTCGCGGCATGGTCGCGCCCGTCCTTCTCCTGCTCGATATAGGGCATGAGATGGGCGACCGCCTGCTTCATCACGCGCGCCGACTTCACCACCTGCGGCAGGAACATCTTGCCGGAGCCGAACAGGTCGCCGACGATGTTCATGCCGTCCATCAGCGGGCCTTCGATCACGTCGAGCGGGCGCTTGGCGCGCAGCCGCGCTTCTTCCACGTCGGCCGCGATGAAGTCGGTGATGCCGTGCACCAGCGCATGCGCCAGCCGCTTTTCGACCGGCTCGCCGCGCCAGGCCAGATCCGCTTCCTTGTGCTCTTGCCCGGCGCCGCGGAATTTCTCGGCCAGTTTCAGCAGCCGTTCGGCCGCGTCGGGCCGGCGGTTGAGCACCACGTCCTCGCAGGCCTCGCGCAATTCCGCGTCGAGATCGTCATAGACCGCCATCTGTCCGGCATTGACGATGCCCATATCCATGCCGGCCTTGATGGCGTGGAACAGGAACACCGAATGCATGGCCTGGCGCACCGGCTCGTTGCCGCGGAACGAGAACGACAGGTTCGACACGCCGCCCGAGACATGCGCGAAGGGAAGATGGGCGCGGATCCAGCGCGCCGCCTCGATGAAGTCGACGCCGTAATTGTTGTGCTCCTCCATGCCGGTGGCGATGGCGAAGATATTGGGGTCGAAGATGATGTCCTCGGGCGGGAAGCCGACGGTATTCACCAGGATGTCGTAGGCGCGCCGGCAGATCGCGGTCTTGCGCTCGAACGTGTCGGCCTGGCCCTTCTCGTCGAAGGCCATCACCACCACCGCGGCGCCGTGCCGGCGCACGATCCTGGCATGCGCGATGAAGGCGTCCTCGCCTTCCTTCAGCGAGATCGAATTGACCACCGCCTTGCCTTGCAGGCACTTCAATCCCGCCTCGATCACCGAGAATTTCGACGAATCGACCATCACCGGCACGCGCGCGATATCCGGCTCGGCCGCGATCAGATTGAGGAAGGTGATCATGGCCTGTTCCGAGTCGAGCAGGCCCTCGTCCATGTTGACGTCGATCACCTGCGCGCCGTTCTCGACCTGCTCGCGCGCGATCGAGAGCGCGCTCGCATAGTCGCCGGCCGTGATCAGCTTGCGGAACTTGGCCGAGCCGGTGACGTTGGTGCGCTCGCCGACATTGACGAAGGGAATTTCCGGCGTGAGCGCGAAGGCCTCCAGGCCCGAAAGGCGAAGCTGGCGCGGCACCTCCGGGATCCGGCGCGGCGCCTTGCCCGCCACCGCCTTGGCGATCGCCGCGATATGGTCGGGCGTGGTGCCGCAGCAGCCGCCGACCACATTGACGAGCCCGGCTTCGGCGAATTCGCCGAGCAGTTCCGCCATGTATTCCGGGCTCTCGTCGTAATAGCCGAACTCGTTCGGCAGGCCGGCATTGGGATAGGCGCAGACGAAGCTGTCGGCGACGCGGCCGATCTCGGCCACATGCGCGCGCATCTCGCTCGCGCCGAGCGCGCAGTTGAGCCCGACGGTCACCGGATTGGCGTGCCGCACCGAATTCCAGAACGCCGCCGGCGTCTGGCCCGACAGCAGCCGCCCGGAACGGTCGGTGATGGTGCCGGAAATCATGACCGGCACGTCGATGCCGAGTTCGTCGGTGATCTCGGCGATGGCGTAGATCGCCGCCTTGGCGTTGAGCGTGTCGAAGATGGTCTCGATCAGCAGCAGGTCGGCGCCGCCGTCGATCAGGCCGCGCACCTGCTCGCCATAGGCCTCGCGCAATTTATCGAAGGTGATGGCGCGGAAGCCGGGATTGGCGACATCGGGCGAGATCGAGGCGGTACGGTTGGTCGGCCCGATGGCGCCCGCCACGAAGCGGCGCTTGCCGTCTTCCTTTTCGGCAAGCACTGCGGCCTCGCGCGCGAGCCGGGCGCCCGCCTGATTGAGCTCATAGGCGATGTCCTCCATGCCGTAGTCGGCCTGCGCGATCGTGGTGGAGGAAAAGGTATTGGTGGAGACGATATCGGCGCCGGCACGAAAATAAGCGAGATGGATGTCGCGGATGGCGTCGGGACGGCTCAGATTCAAGAGGTCGTTGTTGCCGCGCACCTCGCGGTTCCACGCGTCGAAACGCGCGCCGCGATAGCCTTGCTCGTCGAGCTTGAGCGCCTGGATCATGGTGCCCATCGCCCCGTCGAGCACCAGGATGCGCTGCCGCAGGAGGTTGGTGAACTCTGTTCGAACGTTCTTATCGGGCATGGTAGAGCCGCATACTCAGAGGTGTTCCCTCTCCCCGTTGGGGAGAGGGTTAGGGTGAGGGGGTTCCTGACTCGCAGTCGCGACGATCGTCTCCAGCACGCCGTCGATATTGCGCATCACATCATTGTTCCAGAAGCGCAGGACCAAATAGCCGTAAGTCTCCAGATCTGCGGTTCGTCTCACGTCCACATCACGGCGTTCAACGTGTTGCCCGCCGTCCAGCTCAACGATGAGATGGGCGGACTCGCAGCAGAAATCGACTACGTAGGATTTGATCGGCATTTGCCGCCGAAACTTCAGTCCGTTGAGACGCCGATCGCGCAGCCGAAACCACAGCCTGCGTTCGGCGTCGGTTTGATCGCGCCGTAACTTTCGTGCCGTGCCGACATGCGACGCCATAACCCCTCACCCGCCCTCGCTTCGCTCGGGCACCCTCTCCCTATGGGAGAGGGAAGCAAGAGGTGCCGGCCGCAAGCCGAGCAGATGACAGATCGCGTAGACGAGGTCGGCGCGGTTCATGGTGTAGAAATGGAACGTGGTCACGCCGCGGTCGACCAGGTCGATCACCTGTTCCGCCGCGACGGCGGCCGCGATCAGCTTGCGCGTGGCCGGATCGTCGTCGAGCCCGTGAAAGCGTTCGGCGAGCCAGGACGGCACCGAGGCGCCGCAGCGCGCGGCGAAGCCGGTCATGGCCTTGTAGTTCTGCACCGGCAGGATGCCCGGCACGATCGGGATATCGATGCCGCGCGCACGCACGCGGTCGAGATAACGGAAATAAAGATCGTTCTCGAAGAAGAACTGCGTGATGGCGCGCGAGGCCCCGGCATCGACCTTGGCCTTCAGCATGTCGATGTCGGCGTCGACCGTCGGGCTGTCGGGATGCTTCTCGGGATAGGCCGACACCGAGACCTCGATATCGGGCGCGATGCGCTTGATGCCGGCGGTCAGTTCGGCGGCATTGGCATAGCCGCCCGGATGCGGCGCATAGCGCGCGCCGGCGCCGCTGACCGGATCGCCACGCAGCGCCACGATATGGCGCACGCCGGCCTCGTGATAGCCGCGCACGATGGCGTCGATTTCCTCGCGCGTCGCCGCCACGCAGGTCAGATGCGCGGCCGGCGTCAGCGGCGTCTCGGCAAGAATACGTTTGACGGTCGCATGGGTGCGTTCGCGCGTCGAACCGCCGGCGCCGTAGGTGACCGAAACGAAATTCGGCGCCAGCGGCTTCAGCCGTTCGATCGACTCCCACAGGATCTTCTCCATGCCCTCGTCCTTGGGCGGGAAGAACTCGAACGACACCGCCATGCGGCGGCGGTCGAAGCGGCTCAGACGGATCGGAGGATTCATCACGCCACCTCTCGCCGCAGCGGCGTTGCCATGAGCGCGCGCGTATCGCGCGCGAGCCAGAGCGACACCGCGATTTTTCCCTCCGAGCCCGGTTCGGGCGCCAGCGACTTGTGCATGACGGGATCGAGACCGGAGGCGATCATCCATTGCGTCACCGTCTCGGGCGCGAAGCCGAGCCGGCGATGCGCGAACTGCTCGCGCAGGAATTCCTGCTCGTGCGGGGCGAAGTCGACCACCAAGAGCCGCCCGCCGGGACGCAACACGCGCGCGGCCTCGCGGATGGCGCGGCCGCCGTCGTCGAGGAAATGCAGGACCTGATGCAGGATGACGACGTCGAAGGAATCGTTGGCGAGCGGCAGGTCGTAGATGTCGCCCTGGCGCACGCTGCAATGCTTCAGGCCGGCGCGCTCCAGCCGGTCACGCGCGAGCAGCAGCATGTCGAGCGACAGATCGATCCCGAGCCCGCGCTCGAGTTCGGGGCCGAACATTTCCAGCATGCGGCCGGTGCCGGTGCCGAGGTCCAAGAGCGAGCGGAACGGCTTGTCGGCGAGCGCGGCGCGGATCGCGTCCTCCACCGCGGTATCGGCCACGTGCAGCTTGCGGATGCGGTCCCATTCCGCGGCATGGGCGCGAAAGTAAGCCTGCGCCGCGGCGGCGCGCGCCGCCCGCACCGAGGCGAGCCGCTCGCGGTCGCGGGCGATGACTTGGTCGGCCGGATTGAGATGATCGAGCAGCGCGCGGGCGACCTCGGCCCCGCCGCCGTGCTCGGCCAAGCGGAAGAAGGCCCAGGTGCCTTCGCGGAAGCGCTCGACCAGCCCGGCCTCGGCCAGGAGCTTGAGGTGGCGCGAAATGCGCGGCTGCGACTGGCGCAGAATGTCGGTGAGGTCGGAGACGGTGAGTTCGGCCTCGGCCAGCAAGGCCAGGACGCGCAGGCGCGTCTCCTCGCCGGCGGCTTTCAGCGCCGCATTGAGAGATTCGAAACCGAGCCGGGTGCCGCTCGTCATGGACCTTTCTGGACCTTTCTGGACCTTTCCTGGCTGCCCTTGGGCCGTGTCCCACTATATAAAGATATCTTTATGCCTTTAACAAGGGGTATTTGAGCTTGCGGACGATCTATCAACCTCTCATCCCACCCCATGAGGGTCCTCGGCAGCGGCGTTCTCGCCCTGTATGGCTAGTGTTCTCCTCTGGAAACGCGACTTAGTCGCGCTAAGGAACCTGCGATGAACAGCAAGCACACTTTCGGCGTCCGTCCCGGCGAAAAGACGGTCGAACTGCCGGCCGATTTCGACGCCGGGGTCTATTTCCTCGGCCGCATCCACACGCCCTGGAAGGAGCGCAAGGACTGCCCCAAGAATGCGCGCGAATCGGATGCCGTCTGCACCGTCGAGCTGGATCCGCGCTTCGCCGACGGCCTCAAGGATGTCGAGACCTGCAGCCATCTCGTGCTGCTCTATTGGATGGACAAGGCTCCGCGGAACCTGGTGCTGCAGGTGCCGGGCGACTACGGCGTGCAGCGCGGCACGTTCGGCCTGCGCTCGCCGGCGCGGCCCAACCCGATCGCCATGAGCGTGGTCAGACTGCTGCGCGTCGAGGGCAACAAGCTCATCGTGGTCGGGCTCGACTGCCTCGACGGCACGCCGCTCATCGACATCAAGCCCTATTTCGCCTCGACCGACTCCGTGCCCGATGCCGTGGTCGGCTGGCACAAGCGCAAGAACGCCTGAGCCGGCCCCGCGCCCGAACGCCCCTAACGCGCAGCGGCACCGGCGGTTCCACGCCCGCTCGTGGATTTAAGCGGCGCGCCGCCGGAACTTTTGAACCTGTCCGGCGCTTTCCGCCACCAAGGAGGGAGTATGCAATGGTGAAGGGTAGGCTCCCATGGTCCGCAATGTCCGCTCCCGCGCCGCACTGGCCGCGCTATTCGCACTCGCCGTCGGCTCGAACGCCAGCGCGCAAGCCGCATCGCCGCTAGCGCTCCTGTTTTCGCCCGAGTTCGGCCAGAGCGCGCCTGCGCCACGGATGAATGCGGCGCCGCCCGCCCAAACGAGCGAGGACGACGACGCGCAATTGCCGGCCCGGCTGCGCCGGCAGATCGTCACCTATCCGAGCCCGGAGGCGCCCGGCACCATCATCGTCGATACCCCGCACACCTATCTCTATTACGTGCTCGGCAACGGCAAGGCGATCCGCTACGGCGTCGGCGTCGGCCGCGAAGGCTTCACCTGGTCGGGCGTGAAGTCGGTCACGCGCAAGGCCGAATGGCCGGACTGGTATCCGCCGGCCGAGATGATCGCGCGCCAGCCCTATCTGCCGCGCATGGTCGCCGGCGGTCCCGGCAATCCGCTGGGCGCGCGCGCCATGTATATCGGCGGGACCGAATATCGCATTCACGGCACCAACGATCCGAGCACGATCGGCAAGCAGGTTTCGAGCGGCTGCATCCGCCTCACCAATGAGGACGTGATCGATCTGTTCGGCCGCGTGAAGGTGGGCGCCAAGGTCATCGTGCTGCCGCAAACGCGCGAGGCGCGCGCCCCGGCGCCTTCGGCGCGCGCGCGCCGTCAGGCCGCCGCGCCGGCCGACAATGGCCTTGACGCCTTTGCCCAAGCGCCGGCCGATACGCCAGCCGAAGCGACGGCGGGCGGCCGCCCGTTGCGGCGCATGTGGATCGCGGTGCGGCCGGCCGCCGTCCGCTGATCGAGGCGCCCGCCCAGGCGGGCGCGTCCCGCAAACACGGCGCGATCCTTGTGCCCCGTCGCGAGACGCGAGAGGGGGTGGCCTCCTGCACGCCGGCGCGCCGTCCAGCTCCTGCTTTTTCCCGCCGACGCTTGTCGCTATACCTGCTGGCCATCATTCGGGAGCCAAACTCATGCGTATTGCGGCAATGGCGGCGGGAGCGGTCGGCGGCTATTTCGGCGCGCGCCTGGCGGCGGCCGGGCACGACGTGTTCTTCATCGCGCGCGGCGCCCATCTGCAGGCGATCAAGAAGAACGGTCTCGTCGTCGAAAGCGCGCATGGCGATCTGCACCTGCCGCATCCGAACGTGACCGACGATCCGGCCGCGGTCGGTCCCGTCGATGTCGTCTTGTTCACGGTCAAGCTGTGGGACACCGAGCAGGCCGCCGAACAGGCACGCCCCCTGCTCGGCCCCAAGACGCGCGTCATCACGCTGCAGAACGGCGTCGACAGCTACGAGCGCATCGCCCCCATCGTCGGCGCCGAGCGCGCCATTCCCGGCATCACCTATGTGGTCACCGTCATCGACCGGCCGGGCGTGATCAAGCAGACGAGCACGTTCCAGACCATCACCTGCGGCACCATCGACGGAAGGCCGGATGCGCCGCTCGCCGCTTTCGTCGACGCCGCCAAGGCCGCCGGCATCAACATCACGCTGTCCGACAACATCCAGCGCGAGCGCTGGCACAAATTCATCTTCCTGTCGGCGACCTCCGGCTCGACCGCGGTGACGCGCATGCCGATGGGGCCGATCCTCGCCGACCCCGACACGCGCGCGCTGTTCCGCAACATCATGCGCGAGACGCTGGCGGTCGGCCAAGCGAGCGGCGTCGCGCTCGACGATGCTTACGTCGACGAGCGCATGGCCTTCGCCGACAAGAACGTGCCGCCCTCGATGAAGGCCTCGATGGCGAACGACCTCGACCGCGGCAACCGGCTCGAACTCGACTGGCTGGCCGGCCAGGTCTCGCGGCTCGGGAAGAAGTACGGCGTGCCGACGCCGGTCAACGACACCATCTACGCCGCGCTCAAGCTGCACCGCATGGGATCGCCGGTCTGACCGCGCGGGCGTCCTTGTCACCTGCCAGACGCGGTGAAATACTCCGCGCCGCTCGCCGCCGGTCATAAGCACAAGAAGCGGGCGAGCCCATTTCAGGGGGAAACGCAAATGCCGCACCGTTCAGTCCGCCGCGCCGCCGTGGCGCTCGCGTTGTCCGCGCTCGCGCTCGGCCAGGCTCCGGCGCGCGCCGACACCTATCCGTCGAACAAGATCACCCTCGTCGTCGCCTTCGCCCCCGGCGGGGTCGCCGATACGCTGGCGCGGCTGGTCGGGCAGGGCCTGCAGGAGCGCCTGCATCAGACCGTCGTGGTCGAGAACCGCGGCGGCGCCGGCGGCAATATCGCGGCGGCCGCGGTCGCGCGCGCGGCGCCCGACGGCTATACGCTGCTCGTCACCACCACCGCGCTCGCCATCAACGAGACGCTGCGCGCGAACAAGCCGTTCAGCGCGAGCGACTTCACCACGGTGGCGATCACCGCTTCCAGCCCGGAATCCCTGCTGACCAGCCCGGCCAATCCGGCCAAGACGCTCGGCGAGCTCGTCAAGAGCGCGAAAGCCTCCGGCAAGCCGATCACCTTCGGCTCGGCCGGCGTCGGCAGCGGCTCGCATATCGAGGCGGAATATTTCTTCAAGGAGATCGCGAAGATTCCGGCGACGCATGTGCCGTTCCAGGGCGGCGCGCCGGCGATCAACGCCACGCTCGGCAACCAGATCGACCTGCTCGCCACCACGCTGGGCGGCGGCGCGGCCGCGCAGGTCAAGGCCGGCAAGCTCAAGGGCCTGGGGCTTGCGAGCGACAAGCGCGCCGCGGTGACGCCCGACATCCCGACCTATGCCGAGCAGGGCTTTCTGCCCTTCAGCGCCGCCTCCTGGGTGGGCGTGTTCGCGCCGGCCAAGACCGATGCGAAGATCGTCGCCACGCTCAACGCGGCGATCAACGAGACGATCAAATCGCCCCAGGTGCAGAACCGGCTCACCGCCATCGGCTTCGATCCGATCACCGGCTCGCCGGCCGAAGCCGAGGCCATGTTCAAGGCCGAGGTCGCCAAGTGGGGCAAGATGGTCAAGACGCTGAACCTGTCGGTGAAGTAGCCGCCAACGCCGCCCGTCCCACGCGCGCGGACGGGCGGCGTGCGGCTAACCCATGCGCGCGCAGGCCTCCCCCACGCAGCCGTGCATTGACACCCCACCCCGTCCGCCTACATTACAGCTCTGTTCCGAGGGGTGCCCGACCGGGCTGAGAGAAACCCTTTGAACCTGATCCGGGTCATGCCGGCGAAGGGACTGGGACTTCACTTCCTCCCCTTTCCGGTACCCGGGGCCTCATCCTTCGAGACGCCCGCTCGCCCTTCGGGCACGCGGGCTCCTCGGGATGAGGGTCGACGCCATCGTTAGCCTCATGGTGAGGAGCGCGCGCAGCGCGCGTCTCGAACCATGAGGCGGGAAGCAGGGAGCATCCGATGAACAAGCCCGTCACGTCCGCCGATCTGGTCACCCCCAAGGTCACCACCGGCCCCCTGCCCTCCTCGCGCAAGGTCTATTCGGCGCCCGACTGCGCGCCAGATTTGCGCGTGCCGGTGCGGCTGATCGAGCTGTCGGAAGCCTCCGGCGAGCCGCCGCTGCCGGTCTATGACACCACCGGCCCCTATACCGACCCGAACTTCACCGTGGATGTGGAAAAGGGCCTGCCGCGCACGCGCCTCGCCTGGGTGAAGGAGCGCGGCGGCGTCGAGGAATACGAAGGCCGCCCGATCAAGCCGGTGGACAACGGCAACGTCACCGGCAAGCACTTGGCGCGCAATTTCCCGAATACGCCGAAGCCGTGGCGGGCTTCTTCACCCTCCCCCGCATCTCTTTCTTCACCCTCCCCCTTGTGGGGAGGGTCGACCGCCGAAGGCGGTCGGGGTGGGGGTCCTCTTGGTTCTAACACCGCTACCCCCCTCCCCAACCCTCCCCCACAAGGGGGGAGGGAGCACGCTGCGGCAAGCGGGACGCATCCCCTCACCCAGCTCGAATGGGCGCGCGCGGGCGTCATCACCAAGGAAATGGTCTACATCGCCGAGCGCGAGAATCTCGGCCGCAAGAAAATGCTGGAGCGCGCGCAAGCCGCATTGGCCGACGGCGAGAGCTTCGGCGCTGCAATCCCGCCCTTCATCACGCCGGAATTCGTGCGCAGCGAAGTCGCGCGCGGCCGCGCCATCATCCCCTCCAACATCAACCACGCCGAACTCGAGCCGATGATCATCGGCCGCAACTTCCTCACCAAGATCAACGCCAATATCGGCAACTCGGCCGTCACCTCCTCGGTGGAAGAGGAAGTCGAGAAGATGGTGTGGGCGATCCGCTGGGGCGCCGACACGGTGATGGACCTCTCCACCGGCCGCAACATCCACAACACGCGCGAATGGATCATCCGCAACGCGCCGATCCCGATCGGCACCGTTCCGATCTATCAGGCGCTCGAGAAGGTGAACGGCGATCCCGTCAAGCTCGACTGGGAATGCTACAAGGACACGCTGATCGAGCAGTGCGAGCAGGGCGTCGACTATTTCACCATCCACGCCGGCGTGCGGCTCGGCTACATCCATCTCACGGCCAACCGCGTCACCGGCATCGTCTCGCGCGGCGGCTCGATCATGGCCAAGTGGTGCCTCGCGCATCACAAGGAGAGCTTCCTGTACGAGCGCTTCGACGAGATCTGCGACATCATGCGCAAGTATGACGTCTCGTTCTCGCTCGGCGACGGCTTGCGCCCCGGCTCGATCGCCGACGCCAACGACCGCGCGCAATTCGCCGAGCTGGAGACGCTGGGCGAGCTGACGCAGGTGGCGTGGCAGAAGGGCTGCCAGGTGATGATCGAGGGCCCCGGCCACGTGCCGATGCACAAGATCAAGATCAACATGGACAAGCAGCTGAAAGAATGCGGCGAGGCGCCGTTCTACACGCTCGGGCCGCTCACGACCGACATCGCGCCCGGCTACGACCACATCACGAGCGCGATCGGCGCCGCCATGATCGGCTGGTTCGGCTGCGCCATGCTCTGCTACGTCACGCCGAAGGAGCATCTCGGCCTGCCCGACCGCAACGACGTGAAGGACGGCGTCATCGCCTACAAGATCGCCGCGCACGCCGCCGATCTCGCCAAGGGCCACCCGGCCGCGCAATTGCGCGACGATGCGCTTTCAAGGGCGCGCTTCGAATTCCGCTGGATGGACCAGTTCAACCTCTCGCTCGATCCCGACTCGGCGCGCGAGATGCACGACGAGACGCTGCCCAAGGAGGCGCACAAGGTGGCGCATTTCTGCTCCATGTGCGGCCCGAAATTCTGCTCGATGAAGATCACCGCCGATGTGCGGGAATATGCGGCGGGGCTGAGCGATAATGAGAAGCAGGCGCTTTATCCCGAATCCGCGCAAGCAGGGATGAAGGAGATGAGCGAGAAGTTCAAGGAGATGGGGCAGCAGGTCTATGTCGCGGCGGACAAGGTGAGCGCGCCAAAGGCCACAGCCTCGACGTCGGAAGGCGAGCATCACGCGAAGAATGCGGGGCTGGTGAAGGAGAGCAACAAGGCGCTCTGACTCTCTCCGCCTCATCCTGAGGAGCCCGGCGCAGCTTTAGCGACGCCGGGCGTCTCGAAGGATGGGGCGGCCCATGGTTCAGACTTCGTAGGGCGGGTTAGCGAAGCGTAATCCGCCATTTTCCTTTCGCCAACCATCGCCTCGCCGCGGCGGGTTACGCCTTCGGCTAATCCGCCCTGCGGGCTCAATATCCCCTTGCGCGACGATTAAAGCTTTCGACCGCCTCGTTATAGTCGTCGATTGCTTCCTGGCTTTCCCGTCTTTGACACGCCAAAAACTCTTCGACGTCGCTCTTGTAGCTCTCCATCTCGATTTTACATTGATCAAAATCCGATTCATCATCGAATCTGCCGTAGGTCGTGGCGCAATACGGAGCGTCCGGTTTGAAGCACGCCTCCGATCGCTGGACAAAAATCGCAATGATAAAAAAAGCTATAAGTAACGGCTTTGTCATCACCCCCCCAGGAATTACGGAATTACGATGACGGCCCGTAGGGCGGATTAGCGAAGCGTAATCCGGCATTTTCCTTTCGCCAACCATCGCCTCGCCGCGGCGGGTTACGCCTTCGGCTAACCCGCCCTACGCGCTTGCCCCGGGCATCCATCTTGGCGCCATCAATCATTCGCAGTATTGTAAAATAATACAGCCGATGGAGGGTGACCATGGAAAAGCTGGGCGGCGGGGCGATTGCAATCCTTTGGATTGGATATCTTGCCCTTGCGCTCTTTCAGATTGCTGCATTCATCCAAGGCATGGAGACGTGGTGGGGACTGAGCACATTTTTTGCGCTTATTGTTGGCCTCATCATTTTGAGCGTCGTTCCATTTGGCTCAACCATAACTGCGATAATAGCATTTTACGGAGCCTACAAGGGCTGGCGTTGGGAGTGGTGGCAAGCTGCACTGCTCTGTTTCCCATTTGCAATTCTAAGTCTTCTTCTAATGGGCGGAAGCGGACTTGCATCACTTGCACAGCGTAAGGCGAGGGCAAGTTGATATTTCGTGGGCTTATAGCCCGTAAGGCGCATTAACGCAGCGTAATCCGCCATTTTCCTTTCGCCAACCATCGCCTCGCCGCGGCGGGTTACGCCTTCCGCCTTCGCTCTACGAGCTTCGGCGGACAAATCGGCTAACCCGCCCTACGCGCTGCTCGACTCCGTCGTCGACATCGGCAATCCCGACATCGCGGAAGACCGCCGCCGGCTCGACGCCTTCAAGCGCACGCGCGAGGCCATTCCGCTCACCGACGTGAAAGCCTGGGTCGAAAGCTGGGGCACCGAGCATGAGCTGCCCCGGCCAAAGCCGCAACGGCTCGGATGATTCTCACCATCTCGCGCCCTACAAATCCTCTTCCGCAATCTCCGCCATCTTCAACAGATGCCGCAACAGCCCGGTCTTGAGCGGCTTGTTGCCGTGAATCGGAATCGACAGCCGCACGATGCTGCCCGTCTTGCCATAGATGTGATGGCTGCCGTTCACCCGCAGCAAGGTCCAGCCGCGGCGCTCGACGAGTCGGGCGAGCGCGCGGCCGGAGACCGCCTTCATACCGCAATTTCGAGAATACGGTCGCCGCTGCCGCGCTTCGGCTCGGCGACATCGACGGACAGGCAGCCCTCGATCGCCTCCTGGATGTTGCGCAGGAGTTCGTCCATGGTCTCGCCCTCGCTGGCGCAGCCGGGAATGGCGGGGACTTCCGCCCAGAAGCCGCCCTCCTCCGCCTCGTGCACGACGACCTTGATCTTCATGAGTCGAACCTTTCGTGGCCGTCCAATCTACGCGCAAACGCCCCGCGTGCAAGAGGACGGCGCGCTGCACGTTCCTTCATGAGCGGTGTGAGCCGAGCGCCTCTTGACAAAATTCCTACAGATGATATTCCTACCCCGTCCTGCTCATCTCGAGGGCGCTTTCATGAGGCGTCGGGAAGCGGAGCAGGATGCGGCGCTCGCGGGCGGGAGACGAACGCACCTCCCAAGCTCCCGAGCGGCGACGGGGCTCCGCCCGGAGGCACTATGACCTCCCGCCGGGAGCCGGCTGACGATGCTCGGGCCCCTCGGGGCCCCTTCGGAAGCGCGGCCCGTCGCTGTCGAAGACGCCGCCACGGCGCGCCGAGAGGCGCCCGCAGCCTCGCGAGAGGATGCGGCACGGAGTTATACGTCGCGCCCCCCGGCGCGCCGTCCCCTCGTATGAGGGGCAACTCCCCCGGCCCCCTGTTTGCGGGGGCCGACTCCCCCGGCCCCTGTGCCGAGGGACAAGGAAGTGGGGCGTACCCGGCGCCCGGCAAAAAATACGGGCGATGGCGCGCGCGGGCGCTCAATCCAGCGATAGAGGTGAACCTTTTGCCGGACATCCGCGACTGACAGACGGGACTGCGCGAGACCGTGGCGGCCGGGACAGGCCCGGCCGCGGCCGATAATATGGTCCGAACGCGCGGTCATTGACACCGGGGGTGTGAAATGAAGCCGTTTTCCGCCGTCATGCTCGCAGCCGCTGTTCTGCTCGCGCCGCTCGCCGTGGAGCGGGCATCCGCGCAGACGCCGCCGACGATCGCCAAGATGAACGCCTATGTCGGCTGCATCAACCGGCTGTCGGAGCGCGCCTACGATTCGCGCAAACGCTATTTCAGCTGGGTCGGCACGCGCGGGCCCACCGGGCGCGAGCGCATCATCTACGGCACCTACACGATCTACAACACCGCCGACTGCAAGAAGAACGTCGAAAAGGCCAACGGCATGGAGCCGCACGACGCCGCGCTGGAAGCGGCGGCGACCGCCTATGTGGACGCGGTGACGAAGCTCGAGCCGCTGCTCAAGGAGGCGGACGACTATTATAGCCAGGAGAACTACAAGGACGACCGCATGGCCAAGGGCAAGGCCCTGCATCCGCGCCTGGTCGCCGCGTGGGACGCCTTCGCGGCCGCCGACCGCAGCTTGCGCGCCGAGGTCGAGGCCATCAACGACAGGCGGGCGCTCGAAAAGCTCGCCGAGATCGAGAAGAGCGAAGGCAGGAAGACGCCCTACTATGTCCAGGCGCTGATGATCCACGCCAAGCGCGTCCTGCGCACGCAGCAGACCGCGAAGCCCGACCTCGCCGCGCTCACGCAGGCGGTGAAGGATTACGAAGAGGCGGTCAAGGGCGCCGAGCAGGCCTCGGGCGCGGGCGGCGGGCCCCGGCTCGGTTCGTTCTTCATGAACAGCGCGAAATCCTATCTGGTCACCGCGAAACAATTGATGCGCCGCATCCGCGATCACGTGCGCTACTCGGCCGGCGACCGCATGATGCTCGCCAATCACCTGAGCGGCTGGATGGTGGAAGGCTCGCCGCCGCGGCTGCTGCACGACTACAACCAGCTGGTCGACGGCTACAATCGCGGGCCGGGGATTTAGCGCGCAGGCTCGCTCGGCGCGGCGCGGCCGGGCATGGTGCCGGTGCCGGGCAACTCCCGCCCGCGCGGCGGCGGGATGTATATTGATCGGCGGTGACGGGGAGCGGCAAGGCGCACGCGAGGTGATGTCATGACCCACGTCATCTACAAGGTGGTCCGGCACGAAGACGGCTGGGCCTATACGGTCGGCGGCACCTATTCGGAGAGCTATGCCAGTCACCGCGAGGCGCTCGAAGCGGCGCGCCGCGCCGCCGCCGAGCAGCGCGAGGCCGGCCAGACCGAGGCCATCGAATACGAGGACGAGAAGGGCCAGTGGCACCGCGAAGTCGCCAGCGGCAGCGACCGGCCGGAGACCGAGGTGGAGGACAGCCAGTAGCGGCGCGCAGGTCACTCGGCCGGGACGAGGCTCGAGTCCATCGGCCCGCGCGAAACAAAATGGCCGGGAAAAATCCCGGCCATTTCCTGGTCGCTCAAAGCCGCTAGGCGCCGCTTACTTCAACGACAGCGCCAGCCCGCTCAGGTCGACGCTGACGATGAGGCCCTTCTGCCCGCCGGTGAGCGCGAGCGTGGCGCCGCGCTGATTGGTGAGTACGACGGCCTGCGCGCCGCGCACGGCGGCCGCGCCGGCGCCGGCCTGGGCATAAACGCCCTCGATGTCGGACGGCTTGCGGATATTGGTGACGCGGCCGTGGAACGTCGTCTCCGACGCGCCGAAGGTGAAGCCGTAGCTCAAGCCCCCGATCGACAACGGATATTTGCGGCCGTGGAAGGTCAGCGTGCCGCTGCCGGCCGAACCGCCGATCACGAAGCCGGCCTTGTAGATGCGCAGGCTGATGGTGCCGCTATCGGCGCGCGCCGCCGATGTCACGCCCAGCAGGGCGACGAAGGCGACGAAAGCCATTTTCAATCCCGACATGAAACGCATGATTGCTCTCTCCATGAAGCCGAATGCGATGCAATGAGTCGACGCAAAGCGCATTTTACCGCCTCCGCGCGACGCGCGGAACGCACAATTACCGTTGTTCACCGCCGCGCGTTCGTTAACGTCCCGGAAACGCTCGGAGCACGGCGGCGATGCGCCGCGAATCCACGACCGTTTCCGGCGCGCGATACGCAACGGTTGCAAGTTTCGGTTAACGCGCCGGCGGTCAGCCGCGCGGCCCTTCACCCGATGAGGTAAGGTAAATACCGAAAAAACGCCCGTTCTGAGGCGTCGTGTGGTAATCCTGCGCCCTCGATTTCACCCGACATCCGATTTCGGGAGGCAGAGGGCGCGCATGACACGGCTGCCGAATGTCCAGGTGCTGCGCGCGGTCGCGGCCTCGATGATCGTGGTCTATCACTGCGGCATCGAGACGGCGCGCATGGCGGCGGCCTCCGGCGCCGATGCCCTGTTCGATATCGAGCCCTGGGGCGCGGGCGTGCCGCTGTTCTTCGCGATCAGCGGCTTCATCATGGTCGCCACCACCACCGACAATTTCGGTTCGCGCGCGTCCGCCGCCGATTTCATGCGCCGCCGGCTCATCCGCATCGTACCGCTCTATTGGCTGGTCACGACTTTCGCGCTCGCGGTCGTCCTGGTCGCGCCGCAGCTCATGAAGGCCCCGCCCGGCGACTATCTCTACATCGCCGCCTCCTATCTGTTCTTCCCCTATACGCGGCTCGGCGGCGACGTGCGGCCGCTGGCGACGCCGGGCTGGACGCTCAACCTCGAAATGCTGTTCTACGTCGTCTTCGCGCTGGCGCTGCTGTTTCCGCGCCGCGCCGGGCTGTCCTTCCTGTTCGGCTCGCTCGGCCTGCTGGTCGCCGCGCAGGTCGCCGGCGTGCTGCCCGGCGTCGCGCTCAATTTCTGGGGCGATCCGATCGTACTCGGCTTCCTGCTCGGCGCCGCGGTGGGCATCGCCTATGTGAAAGGCCTGCGCCTGTCGTTCGCCGCGGCATTGTCGCTCGCCGTGCTCGGCTTCGCCGCGCTGGCGCATCCGTACGGTGCCGACCTGCGCGAGGACGACCTGTTCCGGCGGCTCGCCGCCGCGGTGCCGGCGGCGGCGGTTCTGGCCGGCTTCGCGCTCGCGCCGCAGCTCGACGAGCGGCGGCGGCGCTGGTGGCTGGCGCTCGCGATCGGCGACGCGTCCTACAGCCTGTATCTGGTGCACGAATTCCTGCTGCGCGCCTTCCATATCGCCTGGGGCAAAGTGTTGATCGGCGCGGTGCCGCTCTGGGTCTTCGTTCCGGCCGGCATCGTGATTTCGATAACGGCGGCGCTGGTACTCTATTGGATGTTCGAGAAGCCGGTGACGCGCTGGCTCAACGGCCTGGGCAAGCCGCGCCGCGCCTTGCGCGCGCCGCGCATCGACCGGCCGGGCCCGGCCATGCCGGCCATGGCCACCGTCGCGGCCATGCTGCCGCCCGCCGCCGGCCCCGCCCCCGTGTTCGGCAAGCGCGTCAGCGGCATTCGCCAAGCCTGATCGGGCAAGACCTAGACCGCTTTCTCCCTTGGCGGCGGCGTATAGAAGCTCGCCAGCAGGACCGCGGCGATGCCGGTAAGGAAAATCCCGTCGAACGTCCCCGCCCCGCCGATCGAGGCGATCGGCGCCCCGAGCCGGCCGATATTACCGAGGTTGAGAAGGTCGGCGCCGATCAGCGTGCCGAGCGAGCCGGCGACATAGGCGAGCGGCGCGGCGCGCTCGCGTTCCAGCAAGACCGCGATGATGGCGGTCGCGACCGTCGGCACGAATACCGGCACCACGATGCCCAATCCCGGCACCGGCGTCGCCAGCCCATGCACGAACAGCGCCACGCCTGCGACCGCGAGCGCGCCTTTCACCCAGAGCTCGTAGCGGATCAGGAGATAGAGCGACACCAGCACCGGAATGGCGGCGCCGCCGATATTCAGCGCGATCGTCGTGCCCGGCCGGTCGATGAGCATCGGCACCGGATAGCGCATGCCGAAGAAGTCGACCACTTCGCCGACGATCACGCGATGGCCCGGTATCTCGCCGACGGGAATGTTGAAATAGCTGCCGATCAGCGAGCCGGCGAGCAGGAGAAGCGCCGCGGCCGGACTCAAGCCGAGCTGCAGATAGGCGGATCGGAGCAGCCCGAAGGCCAGCATCACGAGCAGCGCAAGAAAGAGAACGACAAGGATGGAGAAAAAGCCGGGCGTCAGCGGCAGGTAATAGTAGTCCGACATCGGCATCCCCGGCTCGCATGGGTCGCGCGACAGACTAACACGCGAACCTGCGAATTCGTTGCGCGTTCATCTCCGCAGCGCGTCCCCTGTCCCGGCCAACGGGAGCATGCCCGGGATGGGGTTCGCTGCGCCTGCTCCATCCCACGGGTTCTGCGCGCCCGCCGCGTCCGAGACGCACGTATCCTTCAGAGCGTCTCCGCCGCGTCGCGCAATTGTTTGGCGCGGACGCGCATGGCGGCTTCCTGGGTCTCGAGGTCCTCGGCGATCTCGGAGGACAGGCTGAACAGGCCGGCTAGTTTGGCGCTGATGAATTCCCGCTCCCGCTCGATGATGTCCGGCGCGATCGTGCCATCCAGTTCGCCGTGCAGTATTTCGGCCGTCGCCTGTTGTACGAGCCCGAGCACGCAGCTCAGCGTCACGATCTTGGTGCGGTCCGCGGCATTGATGGTCGGCCGCTCTGCCAGGGCGCGCATTTCCTGCGGCGCGATCGCCATGAACTGGCCGATCGCATGCTTGAGACTCTGCGCCGAGAAACCTTTCGCCGCCGCATAGGCGTTGATCTCGCCGGCGAGCGTCACGGCGGCGCGCCTCACCTCGGACAGCCGCTTGCACGCGTCGATCAAGGCTTCGGTGTCGGCCTCGATGCGGTGCAGGAGATCGAGCGCCACCTGCACCGATTGCGCGCGCACCTGCAGATAGACCGGACGCGCGGCATACATGGCGGCAAGCAGCGCGACGGCGGCGGCGGCGAAGGTCTCGTTCTCTTGCCAGACCTGATAGGCCCCGCGCACATATGCCTGGTCCACCATCGCGGTCAGCAGCGCGCCCATAGCCGCGATCGAGATCGCGATGACGGGCAGATAGATCAAGGGAATCCGGGCGATTCGCATGCGCGGCGACGATAGCGTTCGACCAATTTGCCGTCGATAGAGCGCGCAAGTCGATCCGGCATGCTCGCAGCCCGAACGGCACGTCGTGCCTTGTCGTCAACGTACGTGACGACGCGCATCCCGGCGTGCCGGGTGCTCTCGGACAGCCGGCGGCCGCGTTGCCGCCGCTGCAATTATTAATTGAAGAAGCATGATACACTCGTTAACGTTGTCTCGCAACCCGGGACAACCCACCGTTGGTCGGGACGCGAAATCCATTCACGCGAGGAGAAACGGATGCCTGACAACGGGGAAGTCAATTCGGTCAACGAGAACGCTCTCGCCAACCAGCCGATCAGCCGCAGCAAGACCTATGGCGGGACAGCCGGCAACGCCTACACCGCGATGTCGGGCAGCGCCATCTCGTCGCTGACCTTCATCAAAGGCACCTATTATACGCTGCAGGGCGTCACCGTCGTGTTCGACAACGGCTCCAGCATCACGATCGGCAGCACCAGCAACCCGGTATCGACAACCACCGTCGATTTGACGCGCAATACCGTTTCCAAGCTTTACGTCAATCTGCAGTCGGCCAGCGGATTCGGCTCCGGAGTCGGTATCGGAGGCATCTATCTCGAAACCGTGCATGGCGAGACCTACACGTCGCTGCCCGGCAGCACGCCGATCAACCAACCCAAGTCATGGACGCCGGTCGTCACCAGCACCGATAACGACCCGATTTCCAATGCCGTGCTGGTCGGCATCACAGGCACTTCGGGAACGGCGATCGACTCGATGGCGTTCTATTTCAAGAACGACATGCTGATGTCGCACGGCATGACCAACCTGGTGTACGGAACGTTCGACACCAGCCCATCGACGCCGATGAACGTCGCCACCGCGACGCTCAGCAACCAGACCGGCCAGACCCAGCAGATGTCGATCTCCTTCTCGGAGTCCGTGGCGTCGAGCTACACCTTCTCGACCACCGCCGGCGCCACCGCCGGCTTGAGCACCACCGTCGAGGCCGGCCTGCCCTTCGTCGCCAAGGGCCAGGTGGAAGTATCGGCAACGTTTTCCTTCAGCGCGACGATGGGCGTCGCCAAGACCGTCACGAAGACTTTCACCTACAACGCCAATGTCAATGTCGGACCCGGCGAAACCATTCAGGCGAGCGCCATCGCCTCGACCTATACGCTGAGCGGCAGCTATACCGCGTTCTTCTCGGAAGTCTGGGTGCATGCCGGCGCGGTCACCAAATCGGTCACCGGCACCATCAATGGCGTATCCGCTTACGATGTCAGCGTGAGCTACCAAAACGTGTAGGCATTGGCGGCCGCGACAATCGGCCAAGATCAGAAGCTCGCGCATGCCTGCCGCCGGCGCCGCCGCTTCCTTCTCTAAGGGGCCGCATCGGCGGCACCGCTCTGAATCCGCGCCTGCGCTTGCGCCATTTCTTCCGCCGGCAGATCCATATTGTGCATCACGACGATCGACCAGGTGTCCGCTTCGCGCACGATGGTCAGATTGATCAAGCCGCGCCGCAATGGCCATTCGTTGCCCATCGGGTCGCGCGCGCCCGTCATTTCCCAGCGCACGTCGACCGCCGCTACATCGGGCCGTATGAAGCGAACGGTCGTCTCGGCGGCGGCTAGCCGGCTGTCCTTGAATATGGTCTCGAAAATCGGCCGGTGAAACTGGGCGATCGTTTCGCGGCCGCGCGCGTGCATCCCGAACACATTGGTGAAGTCGGCGTCGTCGGCAAAGACGCGCGCGAAGGCGCTGGCGTCATGGACGTTCCAGGCATCGACGAAGGCTTCGACAAGCTGCCTTACGGCTTTCTCGGCCTCGGCATGAAGGCTCATGGTGTCCCCTTCCATCCATCAATGAAGCCGGCAGATTATCGCCCATTCGCAAACCGACTGCGAAAGGTGGGCGACCGATAACCAATGTTTTTTCGGCTCGGCCGTGCCCTGCCCTGCCTTGGCCGGGCTGCCTTTCCAGTAGGACCCTGCCCACACGCTAAAGTCGTGAAAACTGGATCATTTCGCGAATAAGGCGCAGAATGGATCGGGGTCATCGGCTCGAATGGCTCGAACATCGAGGATGCGGAGATCGAGCTTCGCATCACTCGAGGACAACTGGGGGAAACGTCAACATGTGCAAGTTGTGTGCAGCCCGACTATTGGGGAACCGTTTCGCATCGAGGAGAAATTTTCTGAAAGGCGCGGCGGCGACCGGCGCAGTCGCCGCGGGAATGAGACTGTTTGGACCGCGTCCGGCCGTGGCGGCGCCGGCCGATCCCCCCATGGACACGGGGCAGGCCGGCCGCCGCTACATCATCCGCGGCGGCGCGGTGATGTCGATGGACCCGCAGGTCGGCGATTTTCCCAAAGCGGACGTCCTGATCGAGGGCAAGAAGATCCTCGCGGTCGGCCCGCATTTGTCGGCGGGCGGCGCCGAGGTGATCGATGCGCGCGACCGCATCGTCATGCCCGGCTTCATCGACACCCATCACCACCAGTTCGAAACGGCGCTGCGCGGCTTCCTCGCCGACGGCATCTTGATCAATGACGGCTCGAACACGCCGAGCGGGAACACGACCTACTACGAATACATTCTGCTGAAGTTCGCGCCCGTGTACCGGCCGCAGGACGTCTACATCAACGAGCTGTTCGGCGGGCTTTCCCAGCTCGACGACGGCGTCACCACGGTGCTCGACGTCTCGCAGATCCACCATTCGCCGCAGCACTCGGACGCCGCCATCAAGGCGCTGTTCGACACGGGCCGCCGCGCCGCCTTCGGCTATTTCGAGAGCGCCAGCGGCGTCGCGGGCAACCAGTATCCGAGCGACGCCTACCGCATCAAGCGCCGATGGTTCTCCTCGAACGACCAGCTCGTCCACATGATCATGGGCGGCGAGGTCTACCTCGGGGATGCGACCACCGAACAATCCTGGAAGATCGGCCGCCAGCTCGGTCTGCAGATCGCGGCGCACATCCTGTCGCCGTTCGGCATTACGCCGATCATGGATGCGCTGGCCAAAGGCCAGGGCGGCAGCAACCACGACATCGGCATCGGGCCCGACAACCTGTTCATCCACATGACCGGCCAGTCCAACATGGCCTGGCAAAAGGTTCACGATGTCGGCGCGCAAGTCTCGATCGCCTTCCCGATCGAGATGAACATGCGGCACGGCATGCCGCCCATCCTCAAGATGCAGAGTCTTGGCATGGAGCCGTCGCTGTCCGTGGACGTCGAATGCACGATGACGGCCGACTTCTTCAGCCAGATGCGCGGTGCGATGACGCTGCAGCGCGCGCTCGTGAACCAGATGATCCTGAAGCAGGGCGATTTCTACCCGCCCAATCAGTGGCCGACGCCCTCGCCCGACAAGCCGCCACTGCTGACCACGCGCGACGTGTTGCGCTACGCCACCATGAACGGCGCCAAGGCGCTGCGCCTGGAAAACAAAGTCGGTTCGCTCACGCCCGGCAAGGAGGCCGATATCATCATCCTCGACGCCACCAAGATCAACGTGGCGCCGCTCAACCATGTGCCGGGCGCGGTGGTTTCTCTGATGGACCGCACCAATGTCGAAACCGTGATCGTCGCCGGCAAGATCCGCAAGTGGCAGGGGCGGCTGCTCGGTGTCGACCTCCAGCACCTGCGCAATCAGCTCGAGCACTCGCGTGATTATATTTTCAACGCGGCGGGCATTCCGAAGGATCTGTTCGGTAGCCAGTGAGCCTCGACGTCGCGGAGACTGGACGGGGCGGCGGCGGCCGCCCCGTTTTTTTTGCGGGCGGAAGCGCGCGCCGCGAGCGCCGGGGCACAAGCCGTCAGGGAAACCCGCCGCCGGCGCGAGCGGCCGTCAGTCCCACAGGCCGAAGCCGGCCCATTTGGTCTCGGGGATTTCCGCGCCGATCTTGTACTTGAACGAGATCACCTTCATGTGGTCGGGCGTGGCCGTGCAGCTATAGGACAGCTCGTACCATTTGCGGCGGCTGCGGAAGGCGCCGCCCTTGGCGACGATCGTATCCTTCCTCATTTGCGGCTCGGCGCGTGCGGCGGCAACGGCGCGATCGGGGCGGAAATGGCGGGCGTCCTTGCGGATCGCGATCATCGCCGTGTAGTCGCAAAGCTGGGCCAGTCGTTCGGTCGGATCCAGGCGACTCAGGCTGCGTTCGAAGCGCTCGTCGGCGGCAGCGGCATGAGCGGCGAACAAAATAAGACCGACGATCGCCGGCGCGAGCACTCGCATTCCGAAATCCTCCTCGAGGCCCCGGCGCATTTAGACGGGCACGGCGGCCCTTTGCAACCGGTGCCGGCACCTTGTCCCAAGCAAAGATGGCGGCAAATCGGACAAATGGCCGCGCGCCTTATGCGCGCCGGATCATGCTCGCACACGCGATGTCGAGCGCACGCGATCACGCCTTATGCGACGACGGCAGCAGCGCCGCGTCGGTCTTGCGCGCGGCGAGCGCCGAGCGCAGCGCAAGCACAAATGCCGGCAGAATGAACAGCGGTCCGAACGCCAGCCCGGTCAAGCGTCCGAGCGCGGCCGCCGTGAGCGGCAACAGCAGCACGAGCGCGCAGGCGACTTGCAGCGCGCGCCCCGACCGGCCGGCTTCGACCGGCTCCTGCCACAGCCATGCAACCGCGAACGCGCCGAACACCAGATCGTAGTCCTGCAAATACGGCGTCGCCAGACAGGTGCCGAGCAGCAGTACCGCGTTCCTGAGATGCGCCGGCGTGTCGCGCCACCACACGATCGCTACGGCGGCGGCCGCGAACAATCCCGCAAGCGCCTGCACCGCATAGGCGACGTCGACGGACGCACCCAGCCGTCGCGCCGCCACGAACACCGACACCATGCGATGCCAAACGCCGGTGCCGTCTTCGAGAATCACGTGGCGCAGCACCGTGACATTGGCGAGGTAATGGGCCCACACATCGTAGCCGAACATCAGCGCACTTGCGAGCAACAGCCCGCCGGCCGTCACGGTCGCGGCCGCAAAGGCCCGCCAATGCCGTCCGGCGGCGAGCGCGATGGGAATGAGCAGGCCGATCTGCGGCTTGTAAATCAAAAGGCCCAACAGCATGCCCGCGAGATACGGCCGCCGCGCAACGAGAACGAGGCCGCCACCGAACAGCGCCGCGGTCCAGCCCCCGTTCTGCCCGCCGATGGCATTGATCAGCACCGCCGGCGTCGCAAGCGCAAACAACAGCGCGCCGCCCCGCGGCATCGCAGCCGCGAGCGCGCGCCAAAACGCGAGCCAACTAGCGATAAGCCACACGAACAGCGCCGGCACATAGGGCACGAGCGCGAGCGGCGCGCTCAAGAGCAGCAGCACCGGCGGATAACTGTAGTGATAGAACTGGATCGCCGCGCCGGTGACGCTCTGCTCGAAAGCATGGAAAGCGTCGAAGTTGTAAACCTCGCCGGCGCGTCCGGAGAGCGCCAGGAAAGCGCCCGACCAGTAGTTGATGAAGTCGTCGCCGAACGGCCGGCCGTGCCCGTTGGTCAGGTGATCGCGCGTCTGCTGGAACAGATCGGCCGCATAGCCGAAGGCCGCGGCCGCAACAAAGCTGCGCGCCACGGTGCCGACAAGTCTCGGGACGCCTGCCGTCCGCATGGCCGGGATGAAATGCCGCGCGCGTTACGTTTGGGTTAAGGCTCGCCCCGGATGCCGCACGGCCGCGAATGCTGAAGCCGAAACGGTCCCGGATCAGCGGCGCACCGCATCCGGGACACTTCTCCTTTCACCCCCTCAAACTCAAAAATCTTTTTGTCGCGCCCCCTTCCCGCTACCGATGCGCCTATGCATCATCCGCGCGCGACAAGAATGTGCGGGCGCGCGCGCCGTGTCCGCCGACAATTTTTCAAGGAAGCCCATGACCACGACCAATCGCCGCCGCTTTCTATCTCTCGCCTCCGCCGCGCTCGCCGCCCCCGCGCTGTCGCGTAGCGCTTTCGCCGATGCGTGGCCGAAGGACAAACCGATCCGCGCCGTGGTTCCCTTCACCGCCGGCTCGACGATCGACATTCTTGGCCGCATCGTCCTCGATCCGGTCTCGCGCCAGCTTGGCCAGACCATTGTCGTGGAAAACCGCGGCGGCGCCGGCGGCACACTCGGCTCGGCGCTGGTCGCCAAAGCCGAACCCGACGGGTACACGATCCTGGTGAACGCCGCCGCGCACACCGGCGCGCCCGCCGCCTATTCGAAGCTGACTTACGATGCGGCCGCCGACTTCGCCGGCGTTGCCTGTTTCGGCAGCGTACCGAATGTGTTGCTGGTGGCGCCGTCGACAGGCATCAAGTCCGTTCAGGAATTGGTCGCGAAAGCGAAGGCCGGCACCATGACGTTCGCTTCCGCCGGCGTCGGCAGCGCCACGCATTGGGCAGCCGAGCGTTTCAACGTCAGCGCCGGCATCCGGCCGACGCACGTTCCGTTCCGTGGCGGTCCCGAGGCCCTCACCGAAGTCATGACCGGCCGCATCGATTTCGTCTTCATCGGCACCGGGTCCGGCCTGCCCTTCATCAAGGACGGCAAGCTCGTGCCGCTCGCGGTGTCCTCGGCCAAGCGCTCGCCCGCGCTTCCCGACGTCCAGACCACATTGGAACTCGGCTACAAGGATTCCGACTACAATTTCTGGAACGGCGTGCTTGTGCCGGCAAAGACGCCGAAGCCGATCGTCCAGCGCCTGCACGCGGAAGTGACCAAGGCGCTGGCGCTGCCCGACGTGCAACAGAAGCTCAAAGTGCAGGGCGTCGAACCCGACCCGCTCACGCCGTCGGAAATGGACGCCATGATCCGCCGCGAAATCGCGCTCAACTTGAAGATCGCCAAAGCGGCCGGCCTGAAGTTCAACTGAGACGCCGAACCGTCACCGCGCGTGCGCGGCCGGCGAAAGCCGGCCGGCCGCCTCGCCGGTGCGACGAAACGGGTTGGCTTCCACCCCGATGATGCGCCGGGCCAATAGATAGGCGAACAGCGCTACGCAACTGCCCGCAATAACATCGCTGAAATAATGCGCTCCCTCGGTGATGGTGGCACCGAGCATCGCCGCATCGAGAAAGATCAGAGCGATCAGAATCCGGCGATAACGATGCAGCGCCAACGGCGTCAGGATGGCGATCGTCGCGTGAAAGGAGGGAAAAGTCGCGATGCCTCCGGGGGCTTCGCGCAGCACCAGCGGCCCCGCCTCTCGCAGACGCATGAGATGATCGAGCGGCGTGGCGCCCGTGAAGCGCAGGATGTGAAAGGCCGTCCGGTCCACCGAGGCGATCGGTCCCGCGGCCGGCATGAGCGCGGACACGAAGATCGTCAGAGTGAAGGCGATCGCGAAAGCGAGCAGGTAGACGCGAACCTCGTCCGCCTCGTGCGAGAAGGCCAGGACCAGGAGCGGCAGCGCGATTTGAATCGAAATGGTGTTGTAGGCGACGTGCAACACGCTTTGCACTTCGCCGTGACGATCGAGCCAGGAGGCGAAATCGAGCCAATGCAGGCCGAGCGCGGCATCGGCACCCGCGAGAAAATGGTCTTGCAGCGGAAATGCGAAGCGCTGCATCCCGTATGCCGCCAGCACGCCGAACAGGCAAGTCGTCACCAGGTACAGGACGCCGTAGATGAAGGTCTGGACGGCTTCGACGATCCGGGTTCGCGGCGCGAACTGGCTGATCGCGTCGATCGCGATGATGCCCGCGACGAGCGGCATGACGTTCGGAAGCGACGCCATGACGAAATTCGTGGAAATCGAGGCGACGAGGCCGGCCACCGCCAAGGTTAATGTCAGTAAAATTGCGGGGCGCGAGACGGGGCTCACGCGCGACTGAACCAACACGCGCTGGCACTTGCGTACAATGGAACGGACGTTCACAGTCTGCTCTCTAACCGACGCAAAGATTGGGATTTTAGCTTTTCGGCACCCGCTTCGGCGCTGCCATCCAGCCATCTTGCTGGGCAGTGATTAAAATACCATTGAGGCAGGACGATGAGCGCGCGACCGATGCACGCGGGCGAGCATCGCGGTCTTGTTCGGCATGGTCGCGCAACCATGCACGCGACGAGCGCAGATGACGCAGATAGGCCCGCATCGTTCGTGCCTCCACGGCAGCGGTGACGATGCG
>Ga0180222_1001049_pt1 | contig 32625 bp, 31 predicted proteins | sample eDN5th37CKraftOP_FD_151336 | JGI IMG/M metagenome (GOLD analysis project Ga0180222, IMG submission 151336) | Enriched Organic Plus compost microbial communities from Emeryville, California, USA - eDNA 5th pass 37_C Kraft OP (version 2) (version 2) ...
TACTCACCGCGATGCTCTTGCACCAATCGAACGGCACGCTCACGGACTTCAGGCGAAAATTTGTTGTTCTTGCTCATGGCTCCATTTTCTCAAAGGTTGGAGCCTCCTCAAAACTCGGTGCGATTCAGGCTGGCATACAGGAACGTACTTGCTAATGGGCTGAATGAGCTTGAAACCTTGCTACAGAGAGATGGTCTACTGTGATGGATTTCCACTGCCACCTTGACCTCTATCCGAACGCTGGCGAGGTATTCAAGGAAGCTGCGCAAAAGAATGAATTCACATGGCTGGTGACTACCAGCCCCAAGGCCTTTGTTGCGACTGCGCGAGTGCTCACGGGCGCAGCGAATGTACTTATCACCCCTGGACTTCATCCAGAGATTGCGCACGAGCGTGCTGGCGAGCTCGATCTTCTGTTGACGCAAATGGGCGATGTCGCAGCCGTTGGCGAAGTGGGCCTTGATGGCTCGTTTCGCTACCGCAAGAGCTACGATATTCAGCGCGGGCTATTTGAGGCCATCATTGAACGTAGCTCGGCACTGGGCGGTCGTGTGCTCAGCATTCATTCACGCCAAGCTGTAAATGACGTATTGGCTGTTTTGGATCGACATGCCGGATTTGGGACCGCAGTAATGCACTGGTTCACAGGGACGGTGAAGGAGCTGCGAGCTGCGGAAGAGCGAGGCTGTTGGTTCAGCATCGGGCCGGCGGCATTTGCATCGAGTAGTGGCCGGGCTTTGGCGGCGAAGCTACCGCGGCACTTTGTTGTTCCCGAAAGTGACGGCCCGTTTGCACAGGTCGATGACAAGCCAGTTCCACCCTGGAGCGCAGACCTCACAGCTAGGCACCTAGGACAAGCATGGGGCATTTCCACCCAGGAAGCAGCAATTTTGCTGAGCGAAAACTCTCATCGTCTTTTGAGACTAATACGGCAATACTAATTTCCAGCTTTTAGCATCATTGGCCATGTTGGAGAATTTGGTTTTTTAACACTAATAACTCGTCTGATCTTGGTAGTGATTCGGTGAGTCGACGTTCAAAAGCAAGCGCTTTTTTGCCTTCCTTTAGCAGCCTTCGGCAATGGCTCCATTCAACGACCTGGCCATTGTTGAAGATAATCAGCATGGTACAGAGCATGGCAAGAGTCATACTTTGCGAAAGATCCGGCAGAAAGCGTTGCACGCCCTCGCTTTCCTCGTGGTCAACCAGGCCATTGCCCAGATGGATCAGGCGACGCAGCAGAACGCGGCGCTGGTGGAGGAAGCGGCCGCGGCGGCGCAGGCGATGCAGGACCAGGCGCGCGCGCTGGCCGAAGCGGTGAGCGTGTTCCGCGTCAATGGTGCGCAGAGCGCGGCGCTGCCGCCCGCGCGCAAGGCGCGGGAACTGCCGGCCCAGCCGGCGCCCAAGGCAGTGGCGCAACGGCCCGCCGCGGCGCCCGTGCCGGCCAAGTCCGGCGCCTCCTCCGCACCGCGTCAGGCCTTGCCGGCCGGCAGCGGTGGCGATTGGGAAGAGTTTTGACATGGGCGCCTGATTCGTTCAGGCTCCGAGAAAAGCAGAAGCGGCCCGGGAATCGCTTCCCGGGCCGTTTGCATTTCCGGGGCGCGCACATGTCCTGCATTTCCGATGGCATATCGACAAGATGGCCGTGGCGCGTCGCCGGAATGCCACAGGGCCGCGCGGGCGGCGAAACGAAGGGAAAGGGGCGTGGCAACGCGCAGCGGCAGGCAGGCCGGTCCCCCCGGCGCATGTCGGGCATGAGGTAAATATCGCCGTTTCCGGACAGGGCAATCCGTCCGGCGTTGCGACGGGGAGGAAAAACTCCGGGCCGTGCTGTCCGGAAGCCGGACCCTTGTTCCCGATGCGCGCCCCATCCCTTGTCGCGGGGTTTTCCTCACGGCCGCGGACCGAAGCCGGAGAACCGCGGCTGTGCCTGGCCGGGCAATCCTTTTCTTGATGCGGTAGCAATCAGTTTGGAATGGAATAATATTCCACTATTTGGAATGGAATAATATTCCATTATTGAATGTAATTCCAAGCTTTGTTAGGATTCGCCATCCGCTATGCAACAAGACCTCCGTTGAGGAGGGAAGAACAGGAGACTCAGAATGGCCGAAATGGCAATCCGGCAAGCCGCAATCGATTTACGGGACCGTGTGGCAATCGTGGCGGGCGCATGCGGCGGCATTGGACAGGCCGTCGCGGAGCGCCTCGCGCAATCAGGGGCAAAGCTGGCTTTGTGGGACGTCAACGCCGCCGGTCTGGATGCTTTGTGCGCCCGTCTGCCCGGCGCTCTCGGCGTTGCCGCCGACCTGACCGATGAAGGCGGTGTGGCTTCCGCCATGGAACGCACGCTGGCCCACTTCGGGCGCGTCGAGATCCTGGTGCACAGCGTGGGCGTAACCGGTCCCTGCGTGCCGGTCCACGAGTATGCCCTGAACGACTGGCGGCGTACCCTCGACATCAACCTCACCAGCGCTTTCCTGTGCAGCCGTGCCGTGGTCCGGCCCATGCTGGAGGCAGGCTATGGCCGGATCGTGCATCTGGCCTCGATCGCCGGCAAGGAAGGCAATGCCGACATGTCCGCCTATTCGGTCGCCAAGGCCGGAGCCATCGCGCTGACCAAGTCGATGGGCAAGGAGCTGGCCCTGACGCCGATACGCGTGAATTGCATCGCCCCGGCGGTCATCGAAACCGCGCTCACCAAGCAAATGACGCAACAGGCGCTCGATACCAGCCTGTCCAAGATTCCGATGCGCCGCACCGGTCAGCCCGCCGAAGTCGCCGCCATGGTGGCCTGGCTGGCTTCCGAGGAATGCTCGTTCTCCACCGGCGCCTGCTTCGACCTCTCCGGCGGACGCGCCACCTACTGACAAGGGTTCCCATGCATGTTCTGGTAACCGGAGGCGCTGGCTTTCTCGGCGCTTGGGTGGTGCGCATCCTCCTGGAAACGGGGCACACCGTGCGCGTTTTCGATACCCGCCGCGAGCCGCGTCTGTTGACGGAAATCGCCGGTCCCGCCGCCGAGTCGCTGGAATGGCATATCGGCGACATCGCCGATGAAGCCGCGGTGTTCGCCGCCGCCGAGGGCTGCGATACCGCGGTCCATCTGGCCGGCGTGCTCACGCCGCAGTGCCGCGACAATCCGACGCTCGGCGCGCGCATCAATCTGCTTGGCACGATCAATGTGTTCGAAGCCGCGCGTCGCCAGGGCTGGACGCAACTGGCCTATGCCAGCAGCGCCGGGGTATTCGGTCCGGACGATCCGGTCACGCCGCATCCCGCCACCCTGTACGGCACCTACAAGCTGGCCTGCGAAGGCGTGGCGCGCGCTTACTGGGTGGATGCCGGCGCTGCCGGGCCCATCGCCAGCGTCGGGCTGCGCCCGCTCGTGGTCTACGGACCGGGACGCGAGGGCGGCCTGAGCGCCGGCCCGAGCCTGGCCTGCCGCGCCGCCGCGCGCGGCGAGCCCTACGTGGTGCCGTTTTCCGGCACGACCGGTTTCGTCTATGTGGAGGACGCCGCGCGTGCCTTTGCGAGCGCTGCCTGCCATCCGCTCGAAGGCGCGCATGTCTTCAACATGATGGGCGATGTCGCCAGCGTCCAGGCCTTCGTCGACGAGATCAAGCGCCAGCGCCCCGATGCGCAACTGGGCATCGACGGGCCGCCGCTGCCGATCCGCCCGGCGAGCGACAACCCGAATTTATCGATCATCCTCCCCGGCGCCACCAGGACGCGGCTGTCCGACGGCATCGCGCGCACCCTGGCGTACTACGCGCGCTAGCCCGGAACGCGCGGACGAGGGGAGGCCGCAACCGCGGAACACCTTGCTTGCCTCGGCAAGCTCCCGGCCGGGCCGGGAGCGCATTCGACGCTCGGACCGCCCTCGCAGAAAGGGCGGACGGCGGAAGTTTTGGAAGAGATCATGAGAAGCACCTTCTTGAATTCACTCTGGCGTCGCCTCGACGCACTGACCACCGCGATGGGATGGTTCAGCGGCCTGCTGTTCATGCTGCTGGCATTCTTCATGGCGTTTGAAACCGCCAGCCGCGACCTGGGCGGTCCCTATACCGGCTTTTCCGACCAGATTGCATCGCTGCTGATGGCGCTCGGCGGCACCTGGTCGCTGGCGCATGCGCTCAGTGTGGATGCGCACGTGCGCATCGACGTGCTCGCGCCGCTTTATCCGAAAGCGTTCAACCACTTCCTGCGTCTGCTGGCGTTCGTAACGATCGGATTCATGGCGTGCGTTCTCGCATGGCAGGCCTTCAACATGGCTTACGCCTCCTGGGAACTCGATGCGCTGGTGCCGCAATCGATGATCGACTTTCCGCTATGGATCCCGCAGGCAGTAACCGGTATCGGTTTTGCAATGCTGGCTTTGCAGTCTCTCGTCATGCTGCTGCAAGCCATCGTCAACGGTAATGCAGGCAAGGCACTGGAGCAGCAAGCATGAATGCAACCGTCATCACCACCCTGGCAGCGCTGTTCGTCCTGTTCGCGCTGAGCTCGCACGTGGCCGTCGCGCTCGGCCTGTCCGCCCTGGTCATCGGCCTGATGCATATCGGCGAGGTGTGGGAGTTCTTCGGCCACATTCCGTGGAACGTGACCAGCGGATCGACGCTGATCGTGGTGCCGCTGTTCGTGCTGATGGGCGAGCTGCTGCTGCGTTCGGGCGTTACCGACGAACTGTATGCAGTGCTGGCGCGCCTGATGGCGCGCGTTCCGGGCGGCCTGCTGCACACCAACATCCTCGCCAGCGGCATGTTCTCCGCCATTTCGGGCTCGTCGGTCGCTACCGCCAGCACCATCGGCGGCGCGGCCATGCCCTCCATGCGCAAGTACGGCTATGACGAGCGCCTCGCGGTCGGTTCGCTTGCCGCGGGGGGCACGCTCGGCATCCTGATTCCGCCCAGCGTGATCATGATCGTGTACGGCTTGCTGGCGGAGGTGTCGATCGGCGAGCTGTACATCGCCGGCGTCGTGCCCGGCCTGGTGATGATGGCGGCCTTCATGGCCGTGGTGCTGACCGCCGCGCTGATCGCGCCGCACAAGGCGCCGCGCATCAATGCCGCGGCCTTGGGCGCCGTGAGCGCCATGCGCGGCCTGTTCGCGATCCTTCCCATCCTGGTGCTGCTGGGCCTGGTGATGGGCACGATCTACGCGGGCGTCGCCACCGCGACCGAAGCTTCCGCCTTCGGCACGCTGGGCGCCTTCGTGGTCGCGCTGCTCAAGGGGCGCGTCAATCGCAAGATGCTGCGCGAGGCCTTCACCAATACCGCCGCCACCACCGGCATGATCATGCTGATCCTGATCGGCGCCTTCCTGCTGCAATTCGTGCTCTCGATGAGCGGCGTGCCCACCGCGCTGTCGAAGTGGACGCTCGGCCTGGGCCTGTCGCAAATCGAACTCATCCTCGCGCTGTGCCTGATCTACCTGGTCCTCGGCATGTTCATGGAAAGCCTGGCCATGGTGGTGATGACGGTTCCCATCGTGGTGCCCATCCTCAAGGCCATGGGCGTGGACCTGGTCTGGTTCGGGATCATCGTCACCATCATGGTCGAGGTTTCCCTCATCACCCCGCCGGTCGGCATGAACCTGTTCGTCATCCAGGGCATGCGCAACCGCATCGACGCATCCAACGCACGACGTCCGATGATGGACCTGTACGTCGGCACCCTGCCGTTCACGATCATGATGCTGGTCGTGCTCGGCGCCATCATCGTCTGGCCTGAGATTGCAACGGCTCTGGTCCATGCGATGAAATGACCGCCCTCCGTGAGCGACATCCCTAGCTAGTCCCAAGGAGACACACGATGAAAGACCTCAAGAAAGACAACGCACTGCAGCTCGCCAAGCCGGGGCGTCGCAGCTTCCTCGGCGCCGCCGGCCTCGCCGCGGTGGCGGCCGGGTTTCCGATGATTGCGCGCGCGCAGTCCAAGCCGGAGATCACGTGGAAGGCGGTACTGCAGCACCGTAACGGCGCTCAGTACAAGAAGTGGCTCTGGCTGGAGGAAGAGCTGCCCAGGCGCACCAACGGCCGCATGGCTCTTGAGTTGACCACCATTCCCGAGCTCGGCCTGACCGGCACCGAAATGCTGCGCGTGATGAAGACCGGCCTGATCGACGTGGCCGAAGTGCTGACCGGCTACGTGGCCGGCGACTTCCCGACCATGGAAGCGACCGACCTGCCGGGCCTGGTTTCCGGCGCCGAGCAGTCGCGCAAGATTTACGATGCCTGGGTGGAGAAACTGGTCTCCAAGCGCGAGGATGTGATGGGCGGGCGCGCGATCGCGACCTTCTCCTACGGCACCATGCCGGTGTTCACCAAGTTCCCGGTCAACAGCCTGGAAGATTTCCGCGGCAAGAAGATCCGCGTGTTCTCGCCGGCGCAGGCGCGCTACATCACCGCGCTCGGCGGCGAACCGCTGTCGATGCCGATCGCCGACGTCTACAGCGCGCTGCAACGCGGCCTGATGGACGGCCTGATCACCGGCTTCGAATGGGTGGAAGGCATGAAGATGTGGGAAATCGCCCCCCACATCTGCGACATCAACATCGCGCCGCTGGGTTGCTACATCGTCGCCAGCAAGAAGGGCTGGTCGCGCCTGCCGGCCGACCTGCAGAAGGTCATGACCGAAATCGCGCCGGAGCTCACGGACCGCGGCTGGGCCATGGGCCAGGAAAACGTCGACGCCGGTCTGGCTGCGGCGCGCCAGCACAACATGACGATCAAGGTGCCGGGACCGGCCGAATGGCAGCCCGCGCTGAGAAAGATCAGCCAGGAAAACATCGTGCCCTGGTGGGCACAGCGCGCCGGCAAGCAAGGCAAGACGGCGTTCAACGAAATCATTGCCCCCATCGTCGGCTTCCAGGTGGCCTGAAGCCCATTTGGGTTGCCTCCTCCCCGCGCCAGGGGGATGTTCGCTCCCGGAGCAGTCCGGGAGCGTTTTTTTTTTTGCGCGGACTGCGTTTCAGGAGGACGATGTCAGCGCATCCGGCCGCACCACCGCGCCCGTGCGTGCGGCTTCGGTCACCGCCAGCGTGGCCTGCAGCGTACGCAGGCCGTCGCGGCCGCTGCAGCGCGGCGTTTCCTCGCCGCGGATCACGGCATGGAAATGGCGCAGCTGCTCGGCGTAGGGATTCTCATCCTTCGGCATCGCGCGCTCCTGGGTCATCGGTTCGGTCCAGGCGCGTTCGTTCCGGTAGTCCCAGATTTCCAGTCGCGGCAGCGTCAGCGCGCCGTGGGTGCCGCATATGAAATGGGTATTGACGTCGAAGCGCGGGAAACGCGGCGCTTCGCCGGTGGCCAGATCCCAGTTCCAGGGCGAGGCGGTCGTGTCCGATACCGTCATCGTCGCCAGCGCGCCATTCGTAAAGCGCAGCAGCACCGCCGCCGTGTCTTCCACTTCGAAGCCGCGCACGCTGGAGGCGGCGCTGGCTTGCACGCTCTCGATCTCGCCGAACAGGAAGCGCAGCAGGTCGATGTCGTGGATCAGGTTGATCAGGACCGGGCCGCCGCCCTTGCTGCGGCGCCACTCCGCTTCGAAGTAGGAATCCGGTTTGAGGAAGCAGGCCATCCCGGAGGCCGACACCAGCCGGCCCAGCCGGCCGGAATCGATGATCTCGCGCGCGCGGCGCAGGATGATGTTGTGGCGCCGCTGGTGCCCGACCATCAGCGGCAATCCGGCGCGCTCGGCCGCCTCGCACAGGCGCGTGGCGTCTTCCAGCGTGTCGGCGATGGGTTTCTCCACCAGCACTGCGGCGCCGGCCTGCAGGCATTGGATGCCGATGTCGGCATGGGTTGCGTTCGGGGTTGCGACGATGACGGCGTGCGGGCGCACGGCGTCGAGCATGGCGGCGGCATCGGCGAAGGCAGGAATGCGCAGGTTCGCCGCGAGTTGCCGCGCCGCTTCGGACGAATCGACGATGGCGGCCAGTTCGAAGCCGGGATCGGTTTGCGCGTGCTCGATGTGCGTGCGTCCGATGGCACCGGCGCCAATCACGGCCAGACGTAGTTTTTGCATATGTGTTGCTCCAACCGAGGGGAGGGCGAGCCTCCTCGCAAAAGAAAAAACGGCCCGGGGAAGTCCGCCGGGCCGCTTGCGTCAAGCATTCGCGGCGTGCCGGATGGCAGGCCGCGAGGTCAAAAGCCGAATTACATCTTGCACAGCGGCGAGGGCGGCGGCGTCAGCGAGGCCGGGAAGGCACGCTCGATCACCGGACGCAGCTTGCCGTCCACGTTCTTGACGCGGCCGACGTAGTTGGGCAGCACCATCTGGTTGTCTTCCTTGCGCATCAGGACCTTGCCGTAGATCGTGTTCAGTTCGGCGCCGCGCAGCGCGTTGGACACGTCGGCCGGCTTCACGCTGCCCGCCAGGCGCACACCGTCGAAGATGACCTGGGCACCGTTGTAGGCCTGGGCTTCGTTGTCGGTCGGCAGGCGGTTGAACTTGGCCTTCCAGGCGGCGACGAATTCCTTGTTCTTCGGCGTGTCGATTTCGGGTGCGTAGGTGACATTGCCCACCACGCCTTCAAGCGCGTTGCCGGTGGCGTCGATCATGAAGTTCAGGATCAGGGAGTGGCCGATCAGCTTGGTTTTCGGGATCAGGCCGAATTCCTGGGCCTGTTTCACGAAGGCGATCGCGTCGCGGCCGCTTTCGGCAACCCAGATGGCATCGACGTTGGCTTCCTTGAGCTGGGCGATGTAGGGCGAGAAGTCCTTGGTGCCCAGCGGAACGTACAGCGACAGGGTGACCTTCTTGCCGGCGGCTTCCGCCGCCTTCTTGAACGATTCGCCCGAGTCGCGGCCCCAGACATAGTCGGCCGCCAGGATCGCGAAGGTCTTTTCCGGCAGATCCTTGGCCCACTCGTTGATCATCGCGATGTCCATCGCATCCGAGTGATTGGTGCGGAAGCTGCGCGGCTTGCAGGAGTCGCCAGTGATCTTGTCGGACTTGCTGACGGTGTTGAAATAGGCCGCGTTCCAGCGCTGCAGGTTTTGCGCAATCGCCATCGAGACCGAGGACGGAATCGAGCCGATCAGAAGGTTGTATCCGTCGCGCGCCAGCTTCTCGGCCACGCGGCGGCCCGCGTCCGGCGTGCCTTCGTCATCGGCCACCTGGACTTCGACCTTGCGGCCGTCGACGCCGCCCTTGGCGTTCGCTTCTTCGGCGGCGAATGTGACTGCGCGAATCACTTCCTCGCCCTGCTGGGCGAACACGCCCGACTTGGACGACACCAGTCCGATCTTGACCGGTTCCTTGTTCTGGGCCGATGCCGAGAACGGCAGGATGCTGGCCAGTGCGATGGCGGCCAGTGTACGTTGCAGGGGTTTCATCTTGAACATCCTTGTCTCCTTCTTGAAATGCCGGAAGCGGTCCGGCTGCCGTTGTCAAAAACTTGTTACACCATCACGTGCGATTCGAGCTCTTCCAGCCCGGCGCGCGAATTCTCCACGCGACCTTCGGCCACCACCGCTCCCTTGGCCATGGCGCAATAGCGTTCCGCCACGCGCGTCACCAGGCTCATGTTCTGTTCGATCAGGAGCAGGGCAGTGCCCTGGCTTGCAACCTGATTGAAGATGTCGGCGAGCTGGTCGACGATCACCGGAGCCAGGCCTTCGGTCGGCTCGTCCAGCAGGATCAGCGCCGGGTTGGCCATCAGCGCGCGGCCGATGGCCAGCATTTGCTGCTGGCCGCCGGACAGCGCCGTGCCCGGCGTATGGGCGCGCTCCTTGAGGATGGGGAACAGCTTGTAGACGGAGGGCACGTTCCACGGTCCCTTGCGCCGGACGGCAGCGCCCAGCAGCAGGTTTTCCTCCACCGTCAGGTTGGCGACGATGCGCCGGCCCTGGGGCACGACGGCCACGCCGTGCTGGGCCGCCAGGTAGGGCCGCGGACGGGCAAGCGCCTTGCCGCCGAGATGGATGCTGCCGCCGCGCAGCGAGGCCAGGCCGAGAATGGTGTTGACCACGGTCGTCTTGCCCACGCCGTTGCGGCCGATCAGGCCCACGCGTTCGCCCGGGTTCACGGTCAGGCTCAGGTTGTGCAGGATGTGGGCCGAGCCGTAGAAGGCGTTGATGCGATCGAGTTTCAGCAGTGCAGTCATGCCGCGCTCCCCAAGTAGGCTTCGCGCACGCGCGGATCGGCACGCACGGCGGCAGGTTCGCCGCTGGCGATCACGCGTCCGAGTTCGAATACGGTGACGGCATCGGAGATGCCGAACACCACGTCCATGTCATGTTCGACCAGCAGCACCGAGACATCCCAGCGCGAGGTCAGTGCTTTCAGATGCCGCGCCAGGTCGTGCGATTCCTTCACCGACAGGCCGGCCATCGGCTCGTCCAGCAGCAGCACGGAGGGCTGGCCGACCAGTGCCAGCGCCAGGTCGAGGCGGCGCTGTTCGCCGTAGCCCAGGTCTTCGGCGACCACGTCCGCCAGCGGCGTGAGGTCTAGTTCCTCCAGCACGGCCGCTGCATCGGCCCTGTAATCGGTCACGCCTGTCTTATAGGAAGCCAGTTCGACCTGACGGCGCACCGTCATCTGGCCGAACACGCTGGTGCGCTGGAAGGAGCGCGACAGGCCGCGCATGCGGCGCGCTGTCGGCGAGAGTTCGGTAACGTCCTCGCCGCGCAGGCTCACGCGTCCGCGCGTCAGGCGGCGGCGGCCGGTGATGGCGTCGATCACGGTCGACTTGCCGGCGCCGTTGGGGCCGATCAGGCCGCGGATCTCGCCGCGCTTCAGGGTCAGGGAGACGCCGTCGACGGCCCGCACGCCGCCGTAATGGATCGCCACGTCTTCAGCCTGCAATACGAATTCGCTCATGGTGGCTCCTTTCAGTGTGCGAGGGTGGCCTTGGGGACGCCTTGCCGCGCGCGCTTGCCCTGTACCAGGCGTTGCAGCGCGCCGGCCAGTCCGGTGGGGGAGAAGACGATCACGGTAATGAGGACGATGCCGAAGATCGCCATCCAGTGTTCGGCGTAGTCGCCCAGCAAGTCCTTGGCGAGGAAGTACACGATGGCGCCAAGCGGCGGCCCCCACAGCTTCTTGTAGCCGCCAACGATGACCATCATCAGCGCCATGCCGGAGACGCTCCAGTGCAGGGTTTCCGGCGACACGAAGCCGGTGTTGAGCGCGGACAGCACGCCGCCGATGGCGGTCACGCAGGCCGACAGCGCATACACGGCCGCGCGCGGCACCAGGGTGCGGATGCCGATGAAGCGCGCGCGCTCCTCGTTGTCGCGCACGGCTTCGGTAATCGCGCCGAAGCGGCCCTGCAGCAGCAGCGCCAGCAGGGCGATGCACAACACCAGCACGACCCAGCAGATCATGAACATGTTGCGCGGTTCGACGATGATGCCGATGTCCACGCCGAACAGCATGTCCGCCCATTCGATGTTCATGCCGTCGGCACCGCCGGTCAGGCCGCGCGAGCGGTTGGTGGACAGATAGAACATCTGGCCGACCGCCAGCGTGAGCATGCCGAAGGCGATGCCGGGCACGCGCACGATGATCAGGCCGAGCAGGAAGGCGAACGCGGTCAGGCCGAGCACGGCGATGAGGATCGCCAGTTCGGCCGAGACCAAGCGTTGCACCAGGAGCAGTCCGATCACATAGCCTGCCAGGCCGAAGTAGGCGGCGTGGCCAAAGGAGGCCATGCCGTTCTGGCGCAGCAGGAGCCCCACGCCGAGCGCGAACACGCCATAGATCACGGCCTGCGTGGCCAGCGAAAGCAGAGTGTCCGAATTGATGGAGAAGGCGGCGGCCAGTCCGGCGGCGATGGCCACGCCGGAGCTTGCGAGAATGCGGGTGGTTGACATGTATCCTCCTTCAGGTGCGGCTGCCGGCGAAACCGGAGGGTTTCCACAGCAGGATCGCGACCATGACGATGAACGGCAGCACGGCAGCCAGGTCGGGAATGTAGACGGCGCCTATGGCCTGGATCAGGCCGAGGGCAAGCGCGGCGACGAAGGCGCCGGCAAGGCTGCCCAGACCGCCCACCACCACGACCACGAAGGAGTCGATCACCACGTCGCTGCTCATGGACGGGGACAGAGCAAGGAAGGGCGCCGCGACCACGCCGGCCAGGCCGGCAAGCGCGGTGCCGAGGCCTACCACCATGCCCGACAGCGCATCCGTGTTGACGCCTTGCATGGAAGTGGTGACGGGATCGGTGCTGGCCGCGCGCACGAACAGGCCGGCGCGCGAGTAGCGCAGCCACAGCGCCAGGCCGAGCGCGACGGCAGCGCCGACCACGATCACGCCGATGCGGTAGACCGGCAGTTCGTTGCCCAGGAAATGCACCGAGGACGACAGCAGTTCAGGCGCGGGCACCGAGAGGTTGCCCTTGCCCCAGACGCCTTGCACTACGTCTTCGATGATCAGCAGAAGGCCGAAGGTGACCAGCACCACGGTCAGCGGATCGCGGTCTTGCAGCAGGCGGAAGCCGTAGCGGTCGAGCAGCACGCCGACGACGGCCATGATGGCCGGCACCGCGATCAGCGCGATCCAGAAATTGCCGTGGCTGGCGATGGAATAACCGAGGTAGGCCCCCAGCATGTAGAGCGAGCCGTGCGCGAAGTTGACCACGCGCCGCAGGCCGTAGATCAGTGCCAGGCCCGAGCACATGATGATGAGCAGGGTCCCGTATACCAATCCGTTGAATAGATTGATGGTGAGCATGTAGCGTCTCCTGATTCGTTGATCTTGCTGCGTGAGAAGCGAGGTTTCAGTTCAAGTCGGCATCCACCTCCTGCAGCGTGTTTTCCGCCGCGCCGAATGCGGACCAGCCGCCATCGACCGGCAGCACGGCACCCGTGACGTAGCTGGCGCGCGCGCTGAGAAGAAAGGCGATCACCTCGGCCACTTCGGCCGGCTCGGCCATGCGCGCCATCGGCGTGCGGCGGCGGATGGCGGCGCCATCGACGGCACCCTTGCGTTCGAGTTCGGCGACCATCGCGGTGCGCACGTAGCCCGGCGCAACCGCATTGACGCGGATGCCGCGGCGCGCCCATTCGCTGGCCATGGCGCGCGTCATGCCGATAACGCCGGCCTTGCCGGCGCAATAGGCATTGCGCGTGGGCAGGCCGCCCAGGCTGGCGATCGAGCCGAGATTGACGATGGCGCCCCTGGCAGGGCCCGCGTTTCCCAGCATGGCGCGCGCCGCGGCCTGACTCATCAGGAAGGTGCCGCGCAGATGCACCGACAGCACGCGGTCGAAGGCTTGCGCGCTCTGTTCGACGGTAGGTCCGGTCTGGTCGCCGATGCCGGCGTTGTTGACCAGGGCCGTGATGGGACCGTGTTCGCGCGCCGCGGCGACGGCAGCTTCCACCTCATGCTCGGAGGTGACGTCGCAGCGCACCGCGAAGTGATCCGCGCCCAGCTCGGCGGCGCGCGCCTGCGCGGCGTCCAGCTTGAGGTCGAGCAGGGCCACGCGCAGGCCGTCCTGCGCCAGGCGCTGCGCCGTGGCCCAGCCGATGCCGTCGGCCGCCCCGGTGACGATGGCGATCGGCTTCATCGTTGCAGGCTCCGCAGGCTGGGCATGTCCACCGCGCGGATCAGGCGGTTTTCCTGCGCCGTGATCAGATGCTCGGAGGCTTTCAGGTAGGCCGGGAAGTCCGGATGCGCATCGCGCGCGCGGCTGCGCGCTTCGTAATCGGCCAGATCCTTGTAGGCCCACAAATGCACGAACTGGTTGAGCGGTCCGACATGGCTGACGTACATGCCGACCGGATTGCCCAGGGTTTCGAGCAGGATGGGCATCGCCAGACGGTCGAACACCTCGAGGAATTCGCCCATCTTGCGCAGGCGGATCGTGTAGACGCGGTGGTCGATCAAGGGCAGGTCGAGCGCGTTCATGCCGCCTCCTTGCGCGCGGCGCGGTCGGCGATGTGGTTCGCCGTCACATAGCCGAAGGTCATGTTCGGACCGTGCGTGATGCCGGCGCCCGGATAGTTGCCGCCCATGATGCTGGCGCGGTCGTTGCCCACCGCGTACAGGCCGGGGATGGACGTGCCGTCCGCCTTGAGCACTTCGCCCACGGCGCTGGTGCGAATGCCGTGGAAGGTGCCGAGGTCGCCCATGATGACCTTGACCGCGTAGAACGGCCCCTTCTCGATCGGCGCCACGCAGGGATTGGGCTTGTGGTCGGGATCGGCGAGGTAGCGGTTGAACGAGGTCGTGCCGCGTCCGAACTTCGGATCCTGGCCCTTGACCGCATGCTTGTTGTACTCGCGCACGGTCGCTTCCAGTCCGGCCGGATCGATGCCCGCTTTCTTCGCCAGCTCCGCCAGCGTGCGGCCCTTGATCAGGTAGCCGCTGCGTACCAGCTTCCCGAGCGGCACCGGCGCCGGCTTGGCATAACCCAGGCCGTACTTGGCGATGGCGTTCTTGTCGCAGATCAGCCACATCGCCGTTTCCTTCTGGCCGGCGCAGGCCTTGATCATGGCGGCGCCGACATCGTGGTAGGAATTCGATTCGTTGGTGAAGCGCTTGCCGTTCTTCAGCACGCCGATGATGCCGGGCTTGTAGCGGTCCAGCAGGTGCGGGAAGACGCCGACTTCGCCATTCCCGTAAGGCACCCGCGAGACCGGCATCCAGGCGGAAGCCTCGGGGAAGCGGTTCTCGATGGCCGCGCCCAGGTTTTCCGCCATGCGCACGCCGTCGCCGGTGTTCGAGACCGGCGTGGGCGAGAGATGTTCGCCGCCGCGCTGCAGGTGCGGATAGACGCTTGCGATGCGCTTGAGATCGTGCGGGAAGCCGCCGCAGGCCAGCACCACGCCATGACGCGCGCGGATCGTGTAGTTGCCGTTCTTGCCGCCGATGCGCGCGCCGACCACGCGGCCCTGCTCGAACAGGATTTCCTTGGCCGGGCTGTCGGTGCGGATCGGAATGCCAAGGTCGAGCGCCGATTTGGCCAGGCGCGCGGCCAGCGCGTTGCCGCTGGTGACGTTGGTGGCGCGCCGGTACAGCGCCAGTTCCTTCATGTGGTTGGCCAGACGCTTGACCACGTACAGGAAGGAGGTCAGCGACTTGGTGGCGCGGAAGAAGTGCTTGAGGTCGGCATTGGACGAGTTGAACATCATGCCGATGAAGGTGATGGTCTTCAGCGGCGGCTTGAGACGATGCATGTCCTTGCCAAGGCCGCGGATGTCGTACGGCGCGGCGAGGACGGAGCGGCCGATGTCGACGCCGCCCGGCACATCCGGGTGATAGTCCGGATACAGCGTGGGCACGAACTTGACCTCGGTTTCGCGCTCGAAGAAGTCCACCATCTTCGGAGCGTTTTCGAGGAAGGTCTCGACCGCTTCCTTGTCGAAGAAGGCGCCGGTTTCCTGCATCATGTATTCGCGCACCTTCTCCAGGGTGTCTTCCGGATTCTGCTTGCGGCCATAGGAGCTCAAGGGCACCCACAGCACGCCGCCGGAAAGGGCGGTGGTGCCGCCGAATACCGGTTCCTTTTCCACCACCACCACGTCCAGGCCGCGCTTGCGCGCGGTGATCGCGGTAGCCAGTCCGGCGGCGCCGGACCCTACGACCAGCAGGTCGCATTCAAAATCAACAGCCATGTGTGTCTCCGTGACTTGTATTGAAGGGGGCGCTCAGACGCGGGCACCGTTGTTGAATCCGGGGCGCGGAACCATGTCCATGAGCATCGAGCTCATGCCGCCGTCGACCATGATTTCGGCGGCGTTGACGTAGGACGAACGCGGGCTGGCGAGGAAGATCGCGGCATTGGCGATGTCCTGCGGTTCGCCAATGCGCCCGCTGGCGGTGACGGCGGCGCGCTTGGCTTCGAAGCCGGGTTCTTCGTAGAACTTGGCGGAAAGGGGAGTGCGGATCATGCCGGGGCAGATCGCGTTGCTGCGGATGCCGTAAGCGCCCCACTCGACCGCCATCTGGCGCGACATCAGCAGCACGCCGGCCTTGCTCGCGCTGTAGGCGCCGCTGGCGGTTTGCGGGAAGTGGCCGGCAATCGAGGCGACGTTGACGATGCTGCCGCCGCCGGCGGTGCGCATCTGTTGCGCGAAGGCGCGCGCGCACAGCAGGTAGCCGGTGAGGTTGACGGAGAGGAGGGCGTTCCAGTCCGCAAGCGAAACGTCTTCAAGGCGGCCGGGACGCAGCATGCCGGCGTTGTTGATCAGCGCGCGGCAGGGGCCGAGTTCGGCGAGCACGCGCGCCGCGGCTTCCTGCACGTCGGTTTCGCTCGATACGTCGCAGCCGACGGCCATGGCTTGCGCGCCTGCCGCGCGCAGTTCGGCCGCCACCTTCTCGGCGCCTTGCGCATCGCGGTCGAGCAGGGCAATGCGCGCGCCGACTTCCGCGAGACCGCGCGCAATGGCGGCGCCAATGCCGCTGGCAGCTCCGGTCACGACGCAGATCTGGCCGCTCAGGCCGAGCCAATTCGGGGTGTCAGTCATGTGTTCTCCTCCTTCATGAGGCTGATTGTTGGCTGCTGAATTGTTGGCCGCGCGGCCTGTTTTTAAGTTGAAGATTCATGCCAAGAACAGGACAATTCGTGCATATCTCGTTTTGGCGGAAGCGATGAAAAAGCAGATTCCCACCTACGGTTTGTATGGCGACAACGTGCAGCCCGGATGGCAGAACTCCTTCAATTTCGAGTGGATCCCTCTGCGTTCGGCGCCTTACAAATGGGACATACAGCCCCACATGCACGAGAGCTTCATCCAGATCCTGCATCTGATCCAGGGCAAGGCCGAGATCCAGATCGAGAACGCGAAATGGCATGCGCAAGCGCCGTGCGTCATCGTCATCCCCGCACGAACCGTGCACGGATTCCGTTTCTCGGAAGACACGAACGGGCCGGTGGTGACCGCCACGCAGCGTTCCCTGGAATCGATGGCGGAAGTCGCCATGCCGGAGCTGGTGGCGACCATACGCAAGCCTGCGGTGATCCAGCTGAGTCCGGATACCCGTGCCGTTGCCGACCTGATGCCGCTGTTCCTTGCGATCGAACGCGAGGTGCGGGTGCCGGCGCCGGGGCAGTTCGCCGCCGGCATGTCGCTTCTGACCGCGATCTTCGTGCAGGTGGCGCGCATGGAACATGCGACGGCGCCGGCCATGCAGGCCGCCACGCTGCGCAAGGCCAGGCAGATCGAGAAATTCCGCGCCCTGGTCGACGAGAACTTCCGCAAGCATCTGCCGCTGTCTTTCTATGCCGAGCAGCTAGGCGTGACGGCCGGGCATCTGTCGCGCCTGTGCCGGGAGACGCTGGGCATGTCCAGCAGCGACGTCATCGACGCGCGCATCATCCATGAGGCGCAGCGCGGTCTCGTCTTCTCCACCTACACCATCAAGCAGCTGGCCGCGAACCTGGGCTTTTCCGATGAAGCCTATTTCGGACGCTTCTTCCGCAAGCACACCGGCCTGACGCTCACCGAGTTCCGCGCGCGCGCGCAGCAGGAGGTGTTTCAGCCGGTCGCTCCCCGCGCACCCGAGCGCCAGGCGGCCGGGGCCAGGCGCTGGGCGCGCGGGGCCAAATGAGCGCGTAGCGCCCGCCTCGCGGGCGCTGTATCGCGTCCGTCAGGCAGCCAGCGCATCCGGGGTGCGCGCGCGGCGTACGGCATGGCGCGCGGCCAGGTAGGCGAATACCAGGCCCGGGCCGAGCGTGATGCCGGGCGCCGGATAGGTGCCGCCGGTGATCGAATGCATGTCGTTGCCGACCGCGTACAGACCGCCGATGGGCTGGCCGCCTTCGCCGATCACGCAGGCATCGGGCGTGGTCTCGAAACCGGTGGCCGCTCCGATGTCGCCCGGGTACAGGCGCATCGCGAAGAACGGTGCCTTCTTGATCGGTCCGATGCTGGGGTTCTTGCCGCCCCAGTTGGGATCGCCCAGGTTCTGCTGGTAGAGGGTGCGGCCGCGTCCGAAGTCCGGGTCTTCGCCGCGCTCGGCGTAGCTGTTGATCTGTTCGACGCTCTTGCGCAGCTTGGCGGCGGAAACGCCGATCTTGCTCGCCAGTTCATCCAGGGACGAGGCGCGCGTGAGATAGCCGTCGGCGAGATAGGGTTCGAGGTTCTTTTCCTGCGGACGCACCATGCCCATGCCGTACTTGTGCATGGCATCGGCATCGCAGATCAGCCAGCCCGGGATCGACGGCTTGGACTTGTTCGCTTCCTGCATCGCGATGCCGAACAGGTGGTACGAGGTGCTTTCGTTGAGGAAGCGCTCGCCTTCCTGATTCACCGTGATCATGCCGGGCTTGGCGCGGTCGAACACGAAGTGCGGGAACACGGCGCGGCTGCCATCGTAGCGGCGGCGGATCGACACCGGGGCCCAGAAGCCGTGGCTCATCGCGTCCTGGCCGTAACGCGCGCCGAGCTGCTTGGCCACGTCGTGCGCCTGGCCGGTGTGTCCGGGCGCGCCCGGGCACCAGCCGGGATCGATGCCGGGCAGCATGGTCTTGCGCAGCTCGGGATGGCGGTTGAAGCCGCCGCTGGCCAGGATCACGCCGCCGCGCACCTTGACCGTCGCGCGCTGTCCGTTGTGATGCAGCGTGACCGCTTCCACGCCGCCGGCGCCGGCATGCATCTGTTCGACTTCGGTTTCCATGGCCAGCGTGACGTTGTCGCGCTTGGACAGCGAATACAACTGGCGCGCCACCAGCGCGTTGCCCATCACCAGGCGCGTGCTGCGCGGATAGCCGCGGAACACGCGGTCGCTGAAGTGGCGGCCCAGGATCTTGAGCACGTGGCGCAGCGAGGCGAAGGACTTGAACGGCGCGAGCAGATGCGGAATGTCGATGCGGTCCACCATCATGCCGTGCAGGACCATGAATTCGTTGATCGGCGGACGCACCAGCGAGAACAGATCGCCGAGCAGGCGGCCGTCGAAGGGCATGGGTTCAAGCGCGCGGCCGCACACGGTGGCGCCCGGCAGATCGGAGGTGTAGTCCGGGTGGCGCGGCACGACGCGGTACTTCACGTCGGAATTGGCTTCGATGTGACGCACCGCTTCCGGGCCGTTCTGCAGGAAGGCGCGCCGCACCGCGGCCGAGCTGCGCGTGCCCACGGCGTGGTCGAGATAGCGCTCGACGTTTTCCAGGGTGTCGTCCGGATTGACGGTGGCGCCGTGGTGGGTGCAAGGCACCCAGGTGGTGCCGCCGGACAGTGCGCTGCTGCCGCCGACATGGCTGGTACGCTCGACCAGAAGCACGCGCGCGCCTTCGATGGCGGCATACAGGGCCGCCGACATCCCGGCATTGCCGGCGCCGACCACTACCACGTCGAACTCGGCTCCGGACAGGGACTGGAGGCTGACCTTGCCTCCTATTTGAATCAGTTGCATTTACTCCTCCAGCAGAAAATCAACCATCAGGTCACGGACCCGCGCGAACATGTCGCTGCCGGTCTGTGTCGTGCATCCGCGTTCGCGCGCCAGCGCGATCAACGGGGTAATCGCCGGCGCGGTGATCACGCAGGCAACGTGCATTGGGCTTGCCAGTCCTTCGCCGTCCAGCGGCAGCGGGTCGGATTCCTTCATGCCGATCGGCGTGGCGTTGACGACGATGTCGAAGCCGCGCGGATTGGGCGAGCCGGCCTCGACCGTTCCCTTGCCCAGCGCCCGCAGGCGCGCGATCAGGGTGTCACGGCGCTCCTGGTCTTCGTCGTGGATGGCGAGGGTGGATATGCCCGCCAGCACCAGCGCGTGCGCGATGGCGGAGCCGGCGCCGCCGGCGCCAACCAGCAGGGCGCGCTTGCCTTCAGGCTGGCAGCCGCGCTCACGCATGGCGGCCACGAAGCCAAGGCCGTCGAACATGTCGCCATGCCAGCTGCCGTCCGGGTTGCGGCGCATGACGTTGGCGGTTTTCAGGAAGGTGGCGCGTTCGGAGGCGGTCGCGCACAGGTCGAAGGCGGCGAACTTGTGCGGAACCGTGGCGATGATGCCGTCCGTGTTCAGCATTTTCGACACGGATTCCAGCCAGGAACGCAGGTCGGCCGGGGTAACATGCGCCGGCACCACGATGGCGTTGCGGCCGCGTGCCTGGAAAGCCTGGGACACGTCCGCCGGCGACTTGACCTGTGCAATGGGGTCGCCGACGATGAAATGCACCCGGGTGGAACCATTCAGTTGTTGAAGCATGTTCGGTCTCGCTGTCAGGGTCGATGGGGTGGTGTTGCGTGAACTTGCCAAAGTGCGCAGCATCCTACCGCATAAGATCGAAAACTGGAATAGTGTTCAAGAATTGAATTTAATTCTGATTTTGTGATCCACCTTTGCTATCATCTCTCCCCATGAACGGTGTACTTGAACGAACCTTGGCCATCCTCGAGCTGTTGTCCAGGCACGGTGAAGGCATGGAACTGGCGGCCATTGCTGACCAGCTCAACATCCCGCGCAGTGCGGTGCACCGCCTGCTGGCGGATCTGATGCGCTGCGGCTATGTGCGGCAGACGCGCGATCACGGTGAGTATTTGCTCACTACCAAGCTGATCGCGATGGGGCTGTCCTTTTTGAGCAATTCCGGCATCGTCGATATTTCCCAGCCGCTGCTGGATCGCCTGGCAGAGGTTTCGGGCGAGCTGGTGCGTCTGTCGGTGCGCGACGGCAACCGGCTGACCTGGGTGGCGCGCGCCCAAGGCGCACGCCAAGGCCTGCGTTACGACCCGGACATGGGCGCCGATGCGCGCATGTCCTGTTCGGCTTCGGGCCTGGCCTTGATGGCTGCCCTCAGGGACGAGGAAGCTCTGGCGCTGCTGGCGCAGCAAGGTTTGGGCAAGCCGGAGGAGTACGGCCCCAATGCGCCGACCTCGATCCAGGAGGTGATGGCGCTGGTCGAGGAGACGCGTCAGCGCGGCTTTTCCATTACCGAGGAAACCTATACCCCGGGCCTGAATGCGATGGGTGCGGTGGTCCGCCTGGGCAACCAGCCGCCGCTCGGGGTGATCACCATCGCCGGGCCGTCGGTGCGCTTCACGCGCGCGCGCATGCTCGCGCTGGGCGATGAGTTGCTGGCGCTGGCCGGACAACTGGGTGCGGCCAGCGGAGCTTCTCCCTTCTTCAACAAGACCATGCCGCGTCCGGCCGAAGTTTCGGTTGAAGGCGTCAGCGGACGCAAGCCGATCTACGCACCGTAGCGGCGCTCACGAAAAAAACGAACAATTGATGTCTCATTCCGCAGCTATACATTCCAGCCTTTCCCCCGCAACCCAGGCCTGTGACCTGCTCGTGATCGGATCGGGCGCGGGGGGCTTGTCCGCGGCGGTGACCGCCGCTCACCTCGGATTGAAGGTGATCGTGGTCGAGAAGGAAGCGCAGTATGGTGGAACCACGGCATGGTCGGGCGGGTGGATGTGGATTCCGCGCAATCCGCTGGCGATGGCCGCCGGCATCCGCGAAGACCTGGAAGCGCCGCTGAATTATCTGCGGCACGAACTGGGACCGCAGTTCGACGAGGCGCGCGCGCTGGCCTTCCTGGAAAACGGTCCGCGCATGGTGGAGTTCTTCCTCAGCCGCACGGCATTGAAATTCATCGACGGCAACGCCATTCCGGATTTTCACGGCTTTTCGCCCAGCGCCGCCACCGGCGGGCGCTCGGTGTGCGCCGCGCCCTTCGACGGACGCCGCCTCGGCAAGGAGCTGGAGCGCCTGAAGCCGCCGCTGCACGAAACCACGCTGTGGGGCATGGGCATCGCTTCCGGGGCGGAGCTGCGCCACTTCATCAACAGCAAGCGTTCGTTGAAATCCTTCGTCTATGTCGCGCGGCGCGTGCTGGCGCATTGGCGCGATCTGTTTCTGTACGGGCGCGGGCAGCGTCTGGTCAACGGCAATGCGCTGGCCGCGGCGCTGGCGGCATCGGCCTTCGAGGCCGGCGTGCGCATTCTCACCGAGCATCCGGCCAGGAAATTGCTGACCAGGGGCGGGCGCGTGTGCGGCGCCATCGTCGGTTCGCCCGCGGGCGACATCGAGATCCGCGCCGCGCGTGGCGTGGTGCTGGCCTGCGGCGGCTTCCCGCACGATCCCCGGCGCAAGAAGGAATTGCTGCCGCATGCGCCAACCGGCCATGAACACTGGTCGGCGGCCGCGCGCGGCAACACCGGCGACGGTCTGCGCCTGGGCGAGTCGGCCGGCGGCAGCGTGGCGCGCGGCCTGCCGCAGGCGGCCGCGCTGGCGCCGGTGTCGCTGGTGCCGCGCGCCGACGGCGGCCATACCCATTTCCCGCACCTGATCGACCGGGCCAAGCCGGGCCTGATCGCGGTCACGCCCGAGGGCCGGCGGTTCGTCAACGAAGCCGACTCCTACTACGACTTCACGCGCGCCCTGATCGAGGTCACGCCGCGCGGCCGCGCGGTCGAAGCCTGGCTGATCTGCGACCACCGCTTCATCCGCCGCTACGGGCTGGGCGCCGCCAAGCCCGCGCCGATGCCCCTGACCGGCATGCTGTTCAACGGTTACCTGAAGCGCGGTGCGACCCTGGCCGAACTGGCGCGCAAGTGCGGCATCGACGGCCCGACCCTGGAAGCGACGGTGGCGCGTTACAACGAGCAGGCGCGCGCGGGCAAGGACCCGGATTTCGCCAAGGGCGAGACGCCTTACAACCGGGTCCAGGGCGATGCCGACGGCCGATATCCGAATCCCTGCATGGCGCCGATCGAGCGCGGTCCGTTCTACGCGGTGCGCGTGGTGCCGGGCAGCCTCGGCACGTTCGCCGGCTTGCGCGTCGATGCTTCGGCGCGCGTGCTTGACGCCTCCGGCGCGCCGATTCCCGGCTTGTACGCCGGCGGCAACGACATGACCAGCGTCATGGGCGGCTACTACCCCAGCGGCGGCATCACGCTCGGGCCGGCCATGACCTTCGGCTACATCGCCGCCCACGATGCGGCGGGGATTGCTCCCGGAGCGTCCGCATCCCCGTCGTCCGTCCTGGCGCGGGCGGCGTAATCACTTTCGGGCGCGCCCTGCGCGCGCCTTCCATTCCCGCAGTTTCCACTCAAAAGGATTGCATTCATGTACTACGAACTCGCCACCATGACCCTGCCGTTCGGTACCACGGCCAAGGCCGCCGAAGCCGTGCAAGCCTTCACCAGCGCGCTGGAAGCGAAGGGTGAACTGCTTGCCTGCTGGTACACCGACATCGGCCAGCTCAACCAGCTGCTGGTGCTGCGCGGCTTCAAGGATCTGGAAACGCTGCAGGCCGAGCGCGAGCGCACGCAACTGAGCGCCGATCCCTTCGGCTGCGGCGCGCTGTTCGAAAGCCTGGAGATGCACAGCTACAAGGGATTCCCGTGGATGAAGCCGGCGCGTCCGAGCGCCGAATCCGGCATTGCCGGACCGGTGTACGAAGTGCGCACCTACGGCATCAAGCCGGGCGGGTTGCAGGCGACCATCGACCTGTGGGAGCAGTACCTGCCGCCGCGCGAGCGCATCTCGCCCTGCGTGGTCGCCATGGTCGCGCTCGACGGTCCGCTGCGCTTCACCAACATCTGGGCTTATCCGAGCCTGGATGCGCGCAGCAAGGCGCGCGCCGACGCCGTGGCCGAAGGCATCTGGCCGCCGAAGGGAGGTCCGGCGAACCTGACCACCAACATGGTCTCGACCATCGCCCTGCCGACCGCCGTTTCGCCGATGAAGTGAGCGCCGCCATGGTTCGCACCTATTCGCTGGCCTACCTCACTTCCCACACCTGCAGCGCGCCCGAAGCCATGCGGCTGGCGGCCGAACTCGGTTACGCCTGCGTGGGCCTGCGCCTGTTACCGGTGGCGCCTGGCGGTCAGGTGCAGGCGCTGATCGGCCGGCCGGAGATCCTGAAGGAGACGCTGGCCGCGCAGCGGGAGACGGGCGTGGGCGTGTTCGATCTGGAAATCGTGCGCATCGGCGCGGACTTCGATCCGCAAGCCTTCCTGCCCCTGTTCGAAGTCGGCGCCGAGCTCAAGGCCAGGGCCGTGCTGGTGGCCGGCGACGATGCCGATCAGGCGCGCCTGGCCGACAACTACGCGCGCCTGTGCGAGACCATGCGTCCTTTCGGCCTGACCGCGGACCTGGAATTCATGCCCTGGACCGCGGTGGCGGATGCGAAGAGCGCCTTGCGCGTGGTGGAAGCCGCCGGCCGTCCGGCCAATGCGGGTATCCTGGTCGATGCACTGCATGCGGCGCGTTCGTCCACCACGCTCGACGACCTGCGCGCCATTCCGCGCGAACTGCTGCACTACGCGCAGGTCTGCGATGCGCCGCCGCCGTTGCCGGACCGGGCCTTCACGACCGATGAACTGATCCACACGGCGCGCTGCGCCCGCCTGCTGCCGGGCGAGGGCGGCATCGACATCAAGGGCATGATCGCGGCCCTGCCGGACGATTTGCCGCTGAGCGTGGAAGTCGTGCACCTGGAGCGCATGGCGGGGATGAGCGCGCGCGACTGGGCGCGCCAGGCGTTGGAGGCCAGCCGCCGCGTGCTCGAATGAGGCGCGGCATGGAGCGCGCAAGCGCTCCCGCCCGGCGCGGGCGATTTCGGCGCTTATAATCGAGCGCCGCGGCGGCGGGCCATCCGGAGCCTGGCGCCGGCGAGCGACAACCCTTCTCCGCCGGGAAGCGCGGGGAAGGGGAATTCAAGGTGGCCGCCTGTCCTCATCACCTCATCCGGATTCCCAACCTGGGCAAACATGGAACTCAGACAGTTGCGCTATTTCGTGCGGGTGGTGGAGCTGGGCAGCATGGGGCGCGCCGCGCTCGAACTGGGTGTGGTCACGTCCGCGCTCAGCCAGCAGATCAGCCGCCTCGAATCCGAACTGTCCACACGCCTGTTGCAGCGAACTTCGACCGGCGTGATTCCCACCGACGCCGGCCTGGCCTTCCTGCAGCAGGCGCAGCTCGCCCTGCGCCATGCCGACGACGCAGTGCGCGCCGCGCAGCTGGCGCGCCTGTCGGGGCATGTCAGCATCGGCATGTCGTCCAGCATCTGCACCACGCTGGGCGTGCCTTTTCTCGCAGCCATGCGCGAGCACTATCCCGACATCCGCCTGCGCCTGGTCGAAAGCCTGTCCGGCAACCTGGCTGCGATGCTGGCTTCGCGCCAGCTCGATCTGGCCGTGCTGTTCCAGTTCGAGCGCGTGCGGCGCTGGAGTGCCATGCCCTTGCTCGAGGAACGCCTGTTCCTGGTTGCACCCAAGGGCATGCGCGGCCTGCCGGCCGGGCGCAAGACGGCGCTGGGCAAGGTCGCGGGCCTGCCCCTGATCCTGCCCAATCCTTCGCACGCGCTGCGCGCGCTGCTGGAAAACGCGGCCGCCCAGTCGGGGCTGGCGCTGAACGTGCACACCGAGATTGACGGCCTGCCCATGCTGATGGATGCGGTGCGGGCCGGCCACGGCGTGTCGATCCAGCCAGGCTCGGCGCTGGCGCGCCTGGACGCCGAGCGCCTGCGCATGATCGAAATCGCCGACCCCGCGGTGCGCCGCACGAACTACCTGGTCAGCCTGTCCGACGACGAACTCTCTCCTGCCGGCCTGGCCGCGCGCACCGTGCTCTCGCGCGTGGCGCGCAACCTGGTCGAGCAGGGACGCTGGCCGGGCGCGCAGCTGGCTGCCTGAATACCCTTCACTATTCGTGAACACCACATAGCGCCGGGCATCTGGCCGGGACGCCGCCGATTGCCTACCCTTGCGCCGGTAAAGGGAGATTCGGACATGATCGATGTTCTGGTGATCGGCGGCGGCAACGCCGCCCTGTGCGCGGCGCTGATGGCGCGCGAAGCGGGCGCTTCGGTGCTGCTGCTGGAAGCCGCTCCTCGCAAGTGGCGCGGCGGCAATTCCGCCCATACGCGCAACCTGCGCTGCATGCACGACGCGCCGCAGGACGTGCTGGTGGATGCCTATCCGGAGGAAGAATACTGGCAGGACCTGCTCAAGGTGACCGGCGGCCTGACCAATGAAAAGCTGGCGCGCATCGCGATCCGCGCGTCTTCCACCTGCCGGCCGTGGATGCGCAAGCACGGCGTGCGCTTCCAGCCGCCGCTGTCGGGCGCGCTGCACGTGGCGCGTACCAATGCCTTCTTCATGGGTGGCGGCAAGGCTTTGGTGAATGCCTACTATCGCAGCGCCGAGAAGCTCGGTGTGCAGATCCGCTACGAAACCCCGGTCGATTCCATCGAACTGGACAACGGCCGCTTCGTCGCGGCCTGGTCCGGCAAGGAGCGCTTCGAGGCGAAGAGCTGCGTGCTGGCCGCCGGCGGCTTCGAGTCCAACCGCGAATGGCTGCGTGAAGCCTGGGGCCAGAACGAGCGCGGCGAATGGCCGGCCGACAATTTCCTGATTCGCGGCACGCGCTACAACAAGGGCGTGCTGCTGAAGTTCATGCAGGAAGCCGGCGCCGACATGATCGGCGATCCCTCGCAATCGCACTGCGTGGCCATCGACGCGCGCGCGCCGCTGTACGACGGCGGCATCTGCACCCGCATCGACTGCGTTTCGCTGGGCATCGTGGTCAACCGCGAGGCGCGCCGCTTCTACGATGAAGGCGAGGACTTCTGGCCCAAGCGCTACGCGATCTGGGGCCGCCTGGTGGCGCAGCAGCCGGGCCAGATCGGCTACTCGATCATCGATTCCAAGGCCATCGGCCGCTTCATGCCGCCGGTGTTCCCCGGCGTGGTTGCCAACGACCTGGGCGAGCTGGCGCGCCGGCTCGGCCTGCCGGAGCAGCAGTTCGTGCAGACCGTGAACGAATACAACGCCGCCTGCCGCGTCGGCACCTTCAACCACACCGTGCTCGACGACTGCCATACCGAAGGCATCACGCCGCCCAAGACGCACTGGGCGCTGCCGCTGGACAAGCCGCCGTTCTACGGTTACGCGCTGCGTCCGGGCATCACCTTCACCTATCTGGGGCTGAAGACCGATGAACGCGCGGTCGTGTACTTCGACGGCAAGCCGAGCGAAAACCTGTTCGTGGCCGGAGAAATGATGGCCGGCAACGTGCTCGGCAAGGGTTATACCGCGGGTGTAGGCATGGCCATCGGCACCGCTTTCGGCCGCATTGCCGGCACCGAAGCCGCGCGCGTGGCGCTGGCCGCGCGCGGCGCAAAGATCCGCGAATCGCAGGAAGGAAAAGAACATGCAGCAGCTTGAAGCCCTGGTCCGCGAGGCCAGTGACATCGGAGAAGGCGCGCGCGCCCATGCCCTGACCGCGGCGGAAGCCGAAGTCGGGCGCATCATGCAGATCTGCAATGCCTGCCGCTATTGCGAAGGCTTCTGCGCGGTGTTTCCCGCCATGACGCGCCGCCTGTCGTTCCCGAAGGCGGACGTCAACTATCTGGCCAACCTCTGCCACAACTGCGGCGCCTGCTATCACGCCTGCCAGTACGCGCCGCCGCACGAGTTCGGCGTCAACGTGCCGCAGGCAATGGCGCGCGTGCGCCGCCAGACCTATGCCGAATACGCCTGGCCGCCGGCCCTGGGCAAGCTCTACCAGCGCAACGGCCTGACGCTGGCGCTCGCGCTGGCGGGCGGACTGTCGCTGTTCCTGCTGCTGGCGCTGGCGCTGCACGGCACGCTGCTGCACGCGCCGCTGGCCGGCAACTTCTACGCGATTTTCCCGCACAACCTGATGGCCGCCATGTTCGGCGTGGTGTTCCTGTTCGCCGTGCTGGCGCTGGGCATGGGCGTGCGCCGGTTCTGGCGCGACCTGAGCCCGGGCGCGGCGAGCGCGCCGGCGGTGTCGGAAACCGCGCGCGACGTGCTGACCCTGACCTACCTCGATGGCGGCCACGGCGAAGGCTGCAACGAGGAGAGCGACCGCTTCACGCTGGCGCGGCGTCGTTTCCACCACTTCACCTTTTACGGCTTCCTGTTGTGCTTCGCGGCGACTTCGGTGGCGACGCTGTACCACTATCTGTTTGGCTGGCATGCGCCGTATCCGGTGACGAGTCTTCCGGTGATGCTCGGCATCCTGGGCGGCATCGGTTTGTTGATCGGTCCGGCCGGCCTGTTGTGGCTGAACCTGCGGCGCGAGCCGGATACCTCGGATGACGCACAGCGCACCATGGACCGCGGCTTCATCGCGCTGCTGCTTTTGACCAGCGCCACCGGCCTGGCCCTGCTGGCCGGCCGAGACACCGGCGTCATGGCCGCGCTGCTGGCGGTGCACCTGGGCGTCGTGATGGCCTTGTTCCTGACTCTCCCCTACGGCAAGTTCGCGCATGGCATCTATCGGACGGCGGCGCTGCTGAAGTCGGCGATAGAAAAGCGGCAGCCGAATCGGCTCCAACTCGGATCGGATTAAGTCTCCTTTGTCTCTTCTCGCTTTTTTTGGGGTGAGTTTCCGGACGCTTCGGCGTCCGGTTTTTTTTTTGCGCGTGCGGAATGCCGTTGCGGCTGAGGGGAGCGCCGCGCCGTCCCCGCGAAACGAAGGCATGGGCCGGACGGCGCGCGCCGGGTCACGATGTCCCGCGCTTGCTGGCCCGCAAAAAAAGGCGGGCATGAAGCCCGCCAAAAAAACGATGCGCTGCTTGCCGTGATGCGCGCCTCGTTGCTATTGCTTTTCGATGCCCGCCTTTTCGATCACCGCGCCCCACTTGGCGATGTCCGACTCCAGCAGTTTGCGCGTCGATTCAGGCGTGCCGCTCTGGGCCACCACGCCCAGTTCCAGCAGGCGCGCCTTGACCTCGGGATGGGCGACGGCAGCGTGGATTTCCTTGACCAGCCGCTCGATGACGGGCCGCGGCGTGCCGGCCGGCGCGGCGATGCCGTTCCAGGACGCGGCCTGATAGCCGGGCAGGCCGCTCTCGGCTACCGTGGGCACGTCTGGCAGGGCGGAGAAGCGCCGCGACGAAGTCACGGCCAGGGCCTTGACGTTGCCGGCCCGGATCTGCGGCAGCGCCGGGCCGAGGATTTCGACGGAGGCGTCCACTTCGCCGGTGGAGGTTGCCGTCAGCACTTCCGGCGTGCCCTTGTAGGGCACGATCACCGCGTCGATGCCGGCCATCGAGACGAACAGTTCGGCCGCCAGGTTCTGTGTGCTGCCGCGGTTGATGGTGCCGATGTTGAGCTTGCCGGGATGGGCCTTGGCGTACTGGATGAAGTCCGCCGCCGTTTTTACCGGCAGCTTTGTGTTGACCAGGAGCGCAAGGTCGAAGAAGCCGATGGTCGAGACCGGCGTGAAATCCTTGAGCGTGTCGTAGGGCAGCTTCTTGAACAGGTTGGCGCTGACCGCGGTGCCGTTGCTGATCAGGAGCAGGGTATGGCCGTCTGGCGCCGCCTTGGCGACTGCGTCGGCTGCGGTGATGCCGCCGGCGCCCGGACAGTTTTCGATCAGCACCGGCTGCTTCAGCGCGTCCGATATCTTCTGCGCCACCAGGCGCGCCGTCAGGTCGGCGATGCCGCCGGCGCCGAAAGGCACGACGATCTTGACGGGCTTGCTCGGATAGGTTTGGGCGCCGGCCGAAGCCGATGCCAGCAGCGCCAGCGCGGCCATGCCGCGGGCCAGGCGCTTCCAGAATCGCGCACTCATGATTGGGTTCGTTGAACGGATGAAGGGCGCCCCGCGCAAGTCAGGTCCGCGCGGGAGCGGAAGAGGGGCATCTTGCAAAGAGCGTTGCACCCGGACAAGGCGGTCCGGACACTAGCAGTTATAGCGTTCGGGCATGGCCTGTGGCGGCGGCAGCGCCCGGGGCAGCGCGGAGGGACGGGTCAGGCCGACGCTTTTTCGCGCGGCGCGGCATCCGCACCGGGCAGCGCGGCCGGGTCCATCCAGAACGCTTCCCACACATGGCCGTCGGGATCGGCCAGGGAGCGGTTGTACATGAAGCCGAGATCCTGGACCGGATTGACGTCGGGCGTGCCGCCATGCGCTCCGGCGGCCGCCAGCATGGCATCCACCGCTTCCCTGCCCTCGCAGGAGAGGGCCAGCATGACCTCGCTCGTACCCTTGTCCGGAATCGGGCGCGCGGTGAAGGTCTTCCACTTCGCATGCGTGAGCAGCATCACGCAGATGGCGTCGCTCCACACCATGCAGGCTGCCGTTTCATCGGTGAAATGCGGGTTGTTGCCGAAGCCGAGCGCCTTGTAGAAATCCATCGAAGCGCCGAGATCGGCCACGGGCAGGTTGACGAAGATCATGCGGGACATGCTGTCTCTCCTTTCGCGGGTTGAACGGTTGCGGGCATGCCCTGGTCGATCGGGCGACCGGCATTTCGACAGCTTGGAGCGCCGATCAAAATGCCTCTGACGGCGTTGCGCCGCCTTGCCGTACTGCACGGACTGTCCGCGGCGGCGCGCCTTGTCAGAGACCGCTGCGCTCATTTTGATAGGCGCTCTTAGGAGATTTTTGCCCGGCGGGAAGCGGCAGGGAGGCGAAAGAAACGCTCCCGCGGTGCGCGGGAGCGCAAGCGCGCCGGAGTGAGCGCGGCGCTGCCGGGTCCGCACCGCGGCGCGGACCCGAAGGGGGGCTTACTTGAAGCTCGGCTCGAACGGCAGACCGACGTAGTTTTCCGCGATCGTGGTCTTGCCGGCGGTGGAGCTCATCAGGTAGTCGAGCTCGGCCAGCTGGATCTTGTGCTCGATCGGATCGTCGTTGAACTTGTGCATGATCGAGGTGAACCACCACGAGAAGCGCACGGCGGCCCAGACGCGGCGCAGCGCGGTTTCGGAGTAGCGGTCCAGCAGGTCGTCGCGGCCTTCCTTGTACTTGGCGATCAGCGCGGTCGACAGGTAGTACATGTCGGAGGCGGCCAGGTTCAGGCCCTTGGCGCCGGTCGGCGGCACGATGTGGCCGGCGTCGCCGACCAGGAACATCGAACCGAAGCGCAGCGGCTCGGCCACGAAGCTGCGCAGCGGAGCGATGCTCTTCTCGATCGAGGGACCGGTCACCATCTTTTCCGCGTACTCGGCCGGCAGGCGGCGGCGGATTTCATCCCAGAAGCGGTCGTCCGACCAGTCTTCCACCTTCTGGTCGAGGCCAACCTGCACGTAGTAGCGGCTGCGCGTGCGCGAACGCATGGAGCACAGCGCGAAGCCGCGCGTGCTGTTGGCGTAGATCAGTTCTTCGTGCACCGGCGGCGTGTCCGACAGCAGGCCCAGCCAGCCGAACGGATAGATGCGCTCGTACTCGGTGATCATGTCGCGCGGCACGGCAGCGCGCGAAGCGCCGTGGTAGCCGTCGCAGCCGGCGATGTAGTCGCACTCGACCACGTCGCTGGCGCCGTTGTGCACGAATTCCAGACGCGGCTTGCCTTCCAGGAAGCCCACCGGACGCACGTCACGCGCTTCGAAGATCAGGGTGACGTTCGGGTCCTTGGCCACGGCGTCGTACAGGTCCTTGGTCAGTTCGGTCTGGCCATAGACCATGACCTGCTTGCCGCCGGTGAGCGAAGCCATGTCGATGCGCTCGCTGCGGCCGTTGAAGGTCAGGACGATGCCGTCATGCAGCAGGCCTTCCTTGTCCATGCGCTCGCCGACGCCGGCCTTGCGCATCAGGTCGGCCATGCCTTGTTCCAGGATGCCGGCGCGAATGCGCGCTTCCACGTATTCGCGGGTCTGGCGTTCGAGGATGACGCTCTGGATGCCGGCGCGGCTGAGCAGCAGGGCCAGGCACAGACCGGATGGTCCGCCGCCGATGATGCCGATCTGGGTGTTCATGATTGCTCCTTTGTTGCAGTTCCAAGAGGCCAGGGCAGGTTGCGCCCTGGGGGGCTGCAGGCATTCCGGCACGGCAGGGCTGCGCCGGGTTTCCTGAAAATCTGTGCGCCTTCTGAGAAGAGGGAAGCCGAAAGAATAGTGTCCAGCGCCTTTGCGTTGAATGGACAATAACGACGATTGCTTGCACTTTTCCGGCGCGATTCTCGGATTTGAGGCGGATCAGGCGTGTTGGCGTTGCAAAATCCGTACATAAGTGGACTTCCGCCATGCGAAACCCATGCCGACGGCGGGGCGGGGGCCTCCGCATCGAAGGCGTTTTCGCGCGCCACCTCAGGAAGAAGGCCGGCGGCGTGCCCCAAGGGGAGCCGGCCCGGTCCTGCCGCGAGGCCGGGCCGTGTCCGCGCTCAGGCGGCGCTGAACTCCTCGAAGGCGGCCAGGGCGTTGGCCGAATACATCAGCGATGGTCCGCCGCCCATGTACACCGCCATGCCCAGCGTTTCCTCGACTTCCGCCCTGGTCGCGCCAAGACGTGCCAGCGCCTGGGTGTGAAAGCCGATGCAGCCGTCGCAGCGGGCCGCCACGCCCAACGCCAGCGCGATCAGCTCCTTGGTCTTCTTGTCCAGCGCACCGTCGCGCGTGGCAGCCCTGGCCATGTCATTGAAGGCTTTCATCAGCTCCGGCGCATCGGCGCGCAATGGCGACAGGTTCTTCGAGATCGACTGCGTCAGTTGGGTATAGTTGGTTGCGTTCATTTCTTCTTCGCCGGGCAGCTGTTGAATCCGAAGGGGAGATAGGCGGGGCAGAAGCCGATCACGCCGGTCAGCAGCGGCAAAGCGCCAATCCAGCCCCAGGCGCCGATCTGGCCGGCCAGGGTGGCGCCGATCAGCAGGAGTCCGATGACGATGCGCAGGATGCGGTCGATTCCACTGGTCTGCCCCCTGAAAAGTGGTCCTCCCTGAAGTAGGCTATTGAGCCGTAGGAGGACGTTGGAATGCCCCAGAAGAAGCACAAACCCGAAGAGATCGTGGCGAAGCTGCGCCAAGTCGATG